>Ga0123357_10010938_pt1 | contig 11586 bp, 5 predicted proteins | sample TergutEmb28metaG_FD_89873 | JGI IMG/M metagenome (GOLD analysis project Ga0123357, IMG submission 89873) | Embiratermes neotenicus P4 segment gut microbial communities from Petit-Saut dam, French Guiana - Emb289 P4 | ecosystem: Host-associated > Arthropoda: Insects > Digestive system > Gut ...
TGTGTGTATGTGTGTATGTGTGTATGTGTGTGTATGTGTGTGTATGTGTGTATGTGTGTATGTGTGTGTATGTGTGTATGTGTATGTGTGTGTATGTGTGTGTATGTGTGTGTAAGTGTGTATGTGTGTATGTGTGTGTATGTGTGTGTAAGTGTGTATGTGTGTATGTGTGTGTATGTGTGTGTAAGTGTGTATGTGTATGGGTGTATGTGTATGTGTGTGTATGTGTATGTGTGTGAAAACTTAAGTAGGCTACAAAATATATTTTCTGGTGCCAGATATTTTCTGTATTGTCTACCCGACATAAGTGATAATACTGTCTGTGTCCTGGACAGGAACTAAACGATTTGTATCTCCTTGCAGGTTCCGACATTTAATGGACATCGTAGTGTCTGTGTGAATTTAAATATTTTTATTTTTCTAAGGATTAAGAATTATATATATTCTGATTCAACTGTGTTGCTTACAAACTTGAGAGTCAAGGCGTTTCTGTTTAAAATCGTGAGCAAGTATGTAGCCAAGTAATTATTTTGAACCAGGTTAATTCACTCCTCGCTCTCACACGGAATTTCTGCTGTGCGTTTTAATAATATCTTTCCATCTAAGCCTTTGTTAGATGTCGCCTAACATCCAGAGCCGTCCTTCAGGTTCAGGCCCTCTCTCCGCTTGATCACCCTATACCAGGGCTACAGAACTATAGTGCCTCTGCCCAAAATGTCACGTGGTACCAATACGGTCCCGAATTTTTATTTATTTTGTCCGACCAGCCTCTCTGTATTTGAAAAATATGTACACATATTCACATAAATGACTGCGTTTGTGCTGTATATGTATTACTGTTGCTGTCAAATAATGCTGCCAGGAAACATTTTTACACAAACCTGGAGCAGTGGGAAATGCTGACTGAATATACACGTACATCATTGGGGTACAGGTCAGACGGTGGGTGAGTACGTGACGCTGGATGAAATATTTTATAATCTCCGCAACAAACCGCTGACCCAAGTGTCCAAATGAAAAACAGATGAGCCTCCCCTTCCTAATACAACAGGAGTTTCAGTATTCTGATTATGGCAACTAAAAGTTTGCCGTACTTGGTATTTCTGCTCACACTCTGACTTTTTGTTTCGTGAGTGACCAGCTGACAAACAACCGTAGAAGGCAATAAAAAGTGCCTTCATACAAAAGTAAAGATTTCGAGTTTAGTGGCAAATATTTGTACTGTTATTAATTGAACTACAGAAGTTCCTTGATTCTAAGACACAATTTTTCACGTTTTAAAATTTCTCAAATCCAAATTCGTCTTACATTTGATGGTATCTAAGAATCGACGTCTAAAGGTAGATAGGAGTCTGAATGAAGCAGAAAGTGCTGCATGCACAGTTCTCAAGTCAACCAAGTACAGATCTGACATAAAATATCTGTCAACATTGCTGCAGCAGTACATTGCGCACTAATAATAAAATACAGCGACTTGATTTTCCACTTTTAAATGTAGCCTAATTTAATTATAAAGCAAGAGTGACAGTTTTATTGCTTTTATAAAGTACTATCAATAAATATTGTTTTTTAAATTACTACACTCATTTACTATTAGTTATTCAAGCAGGCTTCCTGCAATGTTTACATCGATTTTAATATCTCTATTTTGTATTCCTTAATAGCAAAACAAAATGAATACAATAAATATGCCTAGAAAATAGAATAGGTGTAAAAAAATTTTAACTCCCGTACAAACTTGTTGTTGTCCCCTTATTACTGTCACAAAGACGTTAATGCTGTGAATCTTATGTTTATCGGACCGTGCATCATTGTGATAGTTGAAGAATAAAAGACCAACTTGATGTCACTTGCTATTTTATTTCACTTCTCATGTGCTCAACATGTTTCGGATATTAATATATCCATCACCAGGAGCTTGCGACTATTCTGTTGAATTACCACATTGGTCGTATTGTTCTTGGTTCGATGTGTGTTGGAGTTTCGGTGTGGTTGGGTTGGAGTGGTAACACACATCGAACCAAGAGCAATAGACCAATGTGGTAATTCAACAGAATAGTCGCAAGCTCCCGATGATGGATATATTAAAGTCCGAAACATGTTGAGCACATAAGAAGTGAAATAAAATAGCAAGTGACATCAAGTTGGTCTTTTATTCTTCAGCGTTATTGTTGTCTCTGGTTCGGTAGGCCTACTGCTGTGCTTTTAAGTAACAAGTAATTCTAAAACTGACTTATTTAAACCATTCAGTAGCTTCATTCCCTCTTCCTAAGAATGCATTCAAGTATTTTTCTCTCTCTTTCAACAGTAATTTTCAACATATAAGTAATACATGTGAATTAATTACGCAATATTCAATGTCATTTTATTTATTTCTTAGGTTATCCTTTCCAAACAGGCAGAATCATCAGCATCAGCTTTCTTCCTTAGCGCTTTCCTCGAGGAGGCCTTTATTAGAAATAAACTATAATTGTAATATATATATATATCAATAGTAATGCAATAACTAATAGTAATTATGGTAATTTCCAAGATCTTTTTTGTATTTTTTGCTCTGAAAATTCCCATGGACAGGCATAGAATTTATTCGAAATTTATAGAAAATTTGATTCCGCACTCTCAAAAATTTCCGCCAGCCATGCGCTATAATGCTTTTGTGAAGTGCCTCTATAGCGATTATTATTCATTTGTCCCTGTTACTGCCATACTGCCTCTTCAGTGTCCTGATCCAAAAGCAGTAGACTCCTCCGAAATATTGGCAAATTTCTACTAGACTACACAATGTCACTTCCAGAAGGCAGTAGTCTGCCACTCCTTGGCGTCAGAATCCCAAATATCACGTTCCATGGAACTGTCAATAATAATACCCTTTACACCACGTTCCTTGTTGGAAGATCTTTGTCTGACAGATCTGCTTCTTCTCGGAACCAGATGAAGAAAACTAATTGATCAGTCTAACAGTATTGAAGTCTTGTGGGACCTGGTCCCCGTCTATCTCTGTGAAGTTTCATTTATTAGAACTTCAGAATGCATCTGGTGGATCTGATTACAGCCGTCAATTAACGGATCAAAGGGGAGCAGGTAATTTACGTTAAATGAATCTGAACTTGGCTACCAAATTCTGGCCGAGAAGTTTGGTTTCACATTACAACTATTGGCATGGATATTATGGAGGTGCTGCTTTCGAATCTCGGCCGCAACACCAACTATCCTGACCCCGCTAGGTTCATACCGGTATAGTGCCTTAAATTAGAATACACCGGTGTTGTATTTCTATAGTAAAGCAAACCATATGCACCAATGTATCAAACTTATTTTATTTTGGAATGTCACTCTATATGTTTCGGACGGTCGTTCCTTCCATCATCAGGAGTTCGAGACTGTACATACAGCAACAGGCATTTGTCCAACAGATACTGCAGTCTGCTTGCTAGCGGGTACGAGATGGAACGTCAAAAACCGGTATAGTACTTGACATTAGCTTATGCTGTTGTAATGCCTCAAATTAATAAATGCTCATATTTTACCTTAAATCACGATTTATCCTTGTAGTACCTTAAATTAGGATATGTCGGTATGGTAGTGTGCCTTAAATTAGCGTATGCCTTTATATTACTTAAAATTAACATGTGTAGTTGTAGAAACGTAAATCGGTATATGTCGATGTTTAATGTTTGCCATCCCGAAGTGTTTAACGAATAAATAAATATACAATGATGTATCAGTCAAACACAACAAAATTTTGTTATGTTTATTATTGTATTAGGGCAACATGTTTCGATTCTTATAGAATCATCTTCAGGCCCTTTTAAGATACAGATCCTCACTTAGCAACGTTTAAAATGCGCTGTGGTATCACAAACGCTTACATTCTTGCTATAACTATGTATAAAATGCACGTGTCGTTATGTTCCTTATTACACAATCAGGATACTTATTTCTAAAGTTTTAACCGGTACATATGAAGGAGGTTACGCGTGTGTATTTGAGATGTGTTGTTATAGAATTTTGGATATTGTTATATAAACTATTGTTCCTAATTACAAAATATGAATATAAGTGTTGAAACGTTAAAAACATTAAAAACTATGCAGTTGTAGTGTCTGACGGAATGGGGCTGGACTTCCACCAAATCCCATCTCGACAAATACTACGGGTAAAGTGTCGTGTAGCGTTTCGCTGGTAGTTTTATGCTGCCACCAATCAGATTACTTATCTGATATAAAGACTCCAAGACAATATAATAAAATCGTCTAACTGTATATTCTAAACAACTACGTTCACAATAAATACAGTGGGAATGAAGAAATATGCTCTCAAATAATTTCGAAGTACGAAGGTTAGCTTGCCTGAACATAAACCAAATTACACGAATTTAGAATTTAGAATAATTAAATCCGAATTCAATCCAAATGTACGCAACTCAGTTTAATCGGGATTTCCAAAATAATCAGCACGGTTTACCTGGTAAAATTAGCAGACTGAAGATCATTGCAAGTTTCACAACCAAACTGTGTACTGCCTTCACTTCTAACCTTCTGCACCAACTCAGGATACGTAACTGCAGTAACAATGTAAGTAGACGTTGCGTATTGAATGCGTGTTGAGAGGTCGTTTACCGTGCTAATGGGTTTATATAAAGGCAAAACGTAACGTCAGCTATTCCAGAAGGTTTAGCGAACTGTCACGTCACTTTCAGCCGTACGATGCCTCTAAGTCCAATGAACGGCATCGGTATTTGCTGAATAAATGAAAGTGCGTGGCAGTCGCTTACTGTCTGTCTGTATGTAACAAAATTTCTATTCCAAGTTACAAATTAAAAGTTTCAAACCAAATGTCAATTAAATATACATTACACTCTCCCGTTCTTAAACAAAGATTTGGGGTGAATTATAAAAAAAGTGTATCAACTAAATCTTAGATTATAAAAAAAAAGTCATCAACATAGTAATTGGGGACTAAGAAGGTATTAACATATCAAAGTATAAACACACAAATACATGAGTATAAAATGTACAAGTAGGAGTAACCAAGAGAAAGGAAAACATAAAATGTCGCTAAATTGGGTACAAGTATAAAAACATAACAATATGGAAGGTAATTGTGTCAGATTCAATCTTAGTCCAAACGTTGTTAGCATCAGTGCATAATGGCATTCAGTTTGTTCGAAGTGAACTCCAGAGCGACTCGTAGCGGCTTGAATAAGGTGTGCTGTAGTGATAACTCCGGATGTAGGTTTATTGTTACAGTGGCTGGGGCACTGTGTGGAAAATGCAAGGACAGCATCAATCTGTAGATTCCAGTCGAGGTCGTTGCGATAAAGTTGTCTTTAACTGTATCAGTGGGTGGGTTGCATAGAATAAGCAGTAAAAACTTCTTGCTCGGCGTTTGTATCTCTCTGTTCATTAGTGTTTTGTTGCGTGCCTTGGGTTGGGGAATTTGGAGTTTGACTAGAAGCATTGTGATCAGAGGGAGTGCGGAGAAAGTAACGTCTTAGTTTCGGAAAGTGGGTGTATACACGTATAAGGAAACTGAAGAGTCCAAGGAATATGGCAACATTAATGGACGTGGTGAGAGTCGTATACCACTGCAATTTTCTTTCCGGTTGTATAGTGGTTGGGCGTAGTTGGTACAGAGAATCAACGTCATAGGTTTGTTTTTGTGCCAGTGCGTTTGAACTGATGTAATCAAGTTTCTTTGTGTCTTTTGGAACTATTGCCTATAACTGCTGCGCTTCGTGGTCGGTGATGATAGGAATTCTTCTAGGTAAGTAGAAGTTTGGCGAACCAAGCTCCGTCTGTGTTGATCCACGTAGCTCTGGTAGTGAGCGAAGTTCGCTGGAGGAAATGTGGCAACTCCTAATATTATACAGTAGGTCAGGCCCGTGAAGTGACACGGTGCGAGTCAGCTGTCTGGTAGGATCGGAGCAGCGTATGGTGACCTGAGTTCCTCCGGAAAATAATAAACCCAATATGCGCCGTGTTTTTGGAGAAGCGGTGTTTGTTGGTGTAGCACTAGTTCCCTTTTGCACAATCGATAGTTACTTGAGCTCTGAAAGTATAAACTGAATGCACAAGTTAGAGTCCGGGCGTTATAAATGACAGTGTATATCAGGCATATGGCAATGCTGCCTGAAGTGCAATGATTATACTGCTCTTCCGTAAGAAGAAGGTATTCGAGCTGATTGTTGTGAATGCCGAAATAAGGGTAGTCAACCAAATATTGAACAAATCTGTTATATGAGATTCGTTCAGGCAAAGGAACTATCTTTTACAGTGTAAAATGTCGGTCGGTGCTCTTTAAAGGCACGCTTATTATCAATTTAAGAAGAGCATAAAGAACGAACTGCGTTTACCGTGCCATCAGGTCATTACGAGTTCAATAGGCTACCGTTCGGCCTGTCTAATAGCGCTTAAAATTTCCAAAGACTCATGGATGTAGTACTAAAGAACTTAGTTGGAGCAGAATGTTGGGCCTTTATTGATGATGTAATAATATTTTCCAACACGGCGGAGGAACACGCTCCGCGCCTCGAAAATGTATTACATGTTTCGACGAAGCCAACTTGCAACTGCACCCCGGAAAGTGCGTCTTTGCCCAACTTCAGGTGCAGTACTTAGGTTTCATATTATCAGAGGACGGAATCTCCGCTTCCCCTGATAAGGTCAAGGCTGTACGGAAATACCCGACGCATAAGAGTGTCAAAGACGTTAGAGCATATTTAGGGCTGGCCTCATTCTACAGGAGGTTAATGCCAAATTTTGCTTCAATTGCAAAGCACCTAACAACGCTGACCAGAAAGGACCAGGAATTTATCTGGGGAACCAGTCAGCAGGAGGCCTTCGAGAGTTTGAAGAGTAGGCTAAACTCCAACCCTGTGCTGGCCTATCCAAATTTCAAGTTGCCCTTTATCTTAACCACCGAAGCCTCCAAAGTAGCGATAGCCGCCATTTTGTCACAGGTGCAAGATGGAGTAGAACAGTCCATCGCTTACGCTAGCAGACAATTGAACACTCCGGAACAAGCTCACACGGCGACAGAAACCGAAATGCTGGCCTTGGTAAGGGCAACCAAGTACTTCCGCTGTTACCAGTACGGAACGAAGTTCATTGTCAGAGCTGATCATTCCGCATTAACATATCTGCAAAATTTTGCCGATCATAACTGCCGATTCTTGAGATGGAGTTTAAAATTATCAGAGCTAGACTTCATTGTCCAACACCGACCCGGAACAAAGATCGCCCACGTAGATGCACTCAGCAGACATGTCGGTACAGTCACGCTCAACAGTTGATTTGACAAAGCCACTATCCTTCAGGAGCAAAAGAAAGACGCTTTTTGTATAAAGCAGACCGCTCGCTCTTATTCTAGTAAGAACGATTTCTTTCTAGATAACGAAGGCACTATGTACAGACGCCAACAAAATGGAAAACACCAACTAGTGGTACCAGAAACTCTAATTCAGGACGTCATTCGAGAAAATCATGACCCCATTTTCGGTACACCCAGAAATACAGAGAACCTACAGCTTAGTCTCATTTAACTATTGGTGGCCTGGCAAGCGTAAATCCATTGAGAATTACGTAAAGAAATTGGCTCATGCCAAAGACATAAGAACACGAGAAAATTTATAGGCTCACTTGATGAAGAAGAAGAACCAACATTTCCTTTCCAAATCACGCCGATTGACATTATTGGCCCTATCCCACAACACCGAGTAAAAATAGGTATCTACCTACGTTCATCGGCCACTTTACCAAGTATACAGAGCCTTTTCCCATTCAGAACCAGACGGCCGAAACATGTGCCCGAGTCTATGCGACTCAAATTATTACTTGACACTGCACAGGTTCAAAATTAATTACAGACCAAGGACGAGCATTTATGTCATCCATTTTTCGAGAAGCTTGCAAAATATTAGGAATACACAAGACATACACCACACGTTATCACCCACAGTCGAACGGCATGAATGAGAGGCTGCACCGTGACCTTCACGCAGGCTATCATATTACGTGAATTCAACGAACACAAATTGGGATATTCTGGTTCCATTTTATCTCATGTCATATCGAGCTATCCCACATTCCACTACTGGCTTTAGTCCATTTTTCTTGTTACATGGCAGAGAAATGATACTACACAGCCACGAAACTTGAAAGCTCGAGTTATTGGAGAAACCCTAGATCACAAACACCGACTAGAGAACCTGAAAACTAGTCTCAAAACAGCCTACAAAACGGTAGCTAAAGCAAACAGAATTTCGCACCGAAACAACAAGAAGTAGTATGATCGTAAAGCCAAAACATGGAAATTCGAAGTAGGAGAATTGGTTTATTTGTACGTGTATAACCCAGCCATGAAGCCAGGCCATTCACGGAAATTTTATAGACCGTGGGCAGGACCTATCAAAGTAACAAAAAGAATTTCTGAACTAAATTACGAGATAATAGATCAGAAGGACAAGAAACAGGTTGTCCATGTAAACAGATTGGAAATAGCTGACAACCCCGTACTCTGGAAACCCAAAGCTAAACAGAAGTCTGAGAAGAAACTACATAGAACTCAAGCGGAAGAGACCAGTGAGGCAGAGGATAGTGTATGGAAACCTAGGTCTCTCCCGCTAGCATGTGCAGATTACACAGCAAACAACAATAAGCATGAAAACCCTCCAGGTCAAAGTCCTACCCACCCAATCGCAGGACACGCCCACTTCTGATAACTGCGATCCCACATACCGCCCTTCAGACTCACCTAGATCTAGACACGAACTTCAGTCTACCAGAAACGAATCTCCAGTTACTAGATCTCGAACTAGAATACTATCTCAGACCGATAAAGATTAATAAATTATAACTACAATCAAATAGTATAATATTACTAATTTATTGCAAATTTTATGTTACAGGATTCATCTTGAGTTCAGTAATAGCGGAGTCACTAGAACCATTTGTTCAACCTTTAAACAATAATATAAATTTTCTGAAGGAGACCAACATTACTGTGACGAATGATGCTTGGCGCATAGCCGTAGACATTGACATACGTACGTACCAGGATATAATATCTACCATTAGACAGGATTTACTTTTGGTTGAACAAAATAAGAAGGAATTTACATCTATATCAGACATACGTCAGATTGAATCACTGCTGAAACTGTTGGCATTAAAGCTTCATGATTTCCGCCAAATTTTAGCCCGACTTGACCATAGACGAGGCTTAGTAAATTTCGGTGGTAGTGTTTTGAAAACACTGTTCGGAACAGCAACTATAGCTGATATTACTCAGCTACACGATACATTAAATGACTTACAACTTCAAAATTCAGATATTACTCATTCTTTATCTAATCAAGTAACTTATGTCAAAAACTTTAGTACAGCAACAGGAATAAACACTGAAGCAATTGAAAATTTATCGTCTATTGTTAAAGACAATATAGTACAGTCACACGACAAATTTCGAGAAATAACTAGAGATTTAATGTGGCTCAATGTTATTGTGTATGCTCAGAGCGAATTGTTTTCTACTATTAGGAAGTTAGAATTTGTCTTGCTAAGATCAATCCAGCAGCTTGACGAACTGCCAAATGCTATACAGAGCGTCATTCAATTCAGCTTATCTATAAGCCTAATCAACCCCACTGTTTTGTTAAATATACTGAAAAATGTATCCTTACAACTACCAAGTGGACATGAACTTATAGCTGGAATTCGAGCAGAAAGCATCCATCTACACTATGAGCTAGTCAAAGCATCAGTAGCAGCTACCCTCATTGTATTAATGTTTACTTGCCAAAAGCCGCTGTAACAGATTATACTGTGAAATATTTAGAGCCAAAAAGGGTGGATATAGTCTCATCAAGTCTCGGCAGGGGGTAAGAATCGAATTTAGTTGCCGCGTTCAGGGCGTGAAAGTCTACACAAAATCGGAATTTTGGGTTTCCGTCCTCCGATTTTTTGGAACTAAAATAGCGGGAGCAGACCAGGGCAAGGTGCTGGGGCGAATAACCCCTTTTGGAGCATTTTCTATACTTGTTGCTCCATTTCGCCTCGCAGAGCGTAGGTGTTCTGTATTGGGGCCGTCTTATAGGCTGCACGTCTCCCACGGCTATTTAATGTTCAATGACTGTGGTTCTTTTAACCTTTTGGCGCCGGAATTATTTTTTTAAATTTTAGCACACCCTGTATATAAAATGTGAATAAAACAGGAACCAAATACATTAGAATTATGAAACAAACTGCATTTTGAAGAGAAAAAACGGAGAGTAGACAGGGTTGAAGGCTGTGTCACTCTTTATCCTCTGTAAAGATAGTGAGTGCCGCGCCTCTAGAGGGTGAAACCTTATACTCTCGTGGCGCTTTGCCGATGTCAGCAAGCGACATCTTACCACACCCAAAATCGACTGAGGCACCCGCTTCATTCAAAAAGTCGGTACCAAATAGACCCGCTGCATCAGTGGGAAAAGAGCACACAAGAAACGTGTGACTAAACTCACGTCCGTCCACCGCAAAAGAAACAGTCTGTTGGCCCTTAATAGTGAGGACTTCCCAAGTCACTCCGTACGATCGTATGTGCGTGACTTCCACAGCACTTCCCGATATGCCGGGCTGTATTATCGAGACTTTGGACCCGGTGTCTAGAATTAGACGCCACACTACTCCCTCTATATCCACTGAAAGGGAAGGAGTACCGTGCTCCAACAAAACCGAACTTAAGGACGCCATGACAGCCTTCTCAGGGGTGTTGAGGTGGAAGGAGCTGTCTTCACTCACACCTCGTTTGCGTTTCCCTGGTTCCTTGCTTCTTTCTGGGGGCCTTGCTTGGTTACGAACGGGGGCTTGTTGCTGTTTACTGGGCTGTGTGAGAAACGCAGGTCACATTTATTTTAGTGTTTAAGCCTGGGAATCTTCAGAGTAGCATACTCTTCCGATTTTTCCGTAATATTAATAAATCTTGTGCCTTTCAATGCAAAACCTCACTATCATTTGTTTCTAAAGCCCCGCCCCCCGCCAACATATTATGTAAAGGTTTAATGTACTTTGACTGCAATAACTGTGCTTTGAGTTTTCAGCCTAGCTGTGCCACTGTAGGATGCCTTTGTTTCTGACTGTACTCTAGGTAACTTCAAATATTATGAAAACTCCCGAACACTTATAATGTTTACCAAGTATCTCATTTTCTTAATCCACATTTTCCCACCCCTGTGTCTCTTCGCCCCAAAGCGGGCCATGGCCATTTTTGTTGTTTTTAGATCACACACAACGACGCACCACAGTCGACAAGGCTCCTCTGGACAAGTGATCAGTTCATCGCAAAGATACCTGACACACAACAGTCACAACAGACAGATATCCATGCCTCATGGCCGGATTCGAAACCGCAATACCAGCAAGCGAGCGGCCGAGGGTCCACAACTTAGACCGCGTGGCCACCGATATCGGCTTCTTGTTCCATATTATCACAATATCACATACTTTTTTAAATATTTTCATGCTACACCCAAATATAATACCATTATTTCTGCAAGAAGACCTGAACACCCCATCCTCCCCCCCCCCACCCCCCCCACCCCTCCACCAA
>Ga0123357_10010939_pt1 | contig 11585 bp, 11 predicted proteins | sample TergutEmb28metaG_FD_89873 | JGI IMG/M metagenome (GOLD analysis project Ga0123357, IMG submission 89873) | Embiratermes neotenicus P4 segment gut microbial communities from Petit-Saut dam, French Guiana - Emb289 P4 | ecosystem: Host-associated > Arthropoda: Insects > Digestive system > Gut ...
CAATTGGTCGCCTGCTTTTGCAGCTTCATAAACATCTTTTGAAGTAATCGGTTGATGTTGAATATCCCGTAAAACCGATTTTCGTTCCGGCTGCATTTCTAAAAATTCCCGTGCTGTCCGGGTGACTCCCGTAGCAGAAGTATAGGTCTCCAAACAGCCGGTACGACCGCATCCGCAAATTCGTCCGTTTTCACGGATGACCCGCACATGACCCAATTCGCCGGCAAATCCATCGTGTCCGACAACGAGTTGTCCGTTGGAAACAATTCCGCCTCCTACTCCCGTACCCAAGGTAATCATAATAAAATCCTTCATTCCCTTAGCCGCTCCGTAAGCCATTTCTCCCAACGCTGCAGCATTCGCGTCGTTTACCAATTTGCAAGGTAAACCCGTTATTTCTACAGTCTTTGCAGCTAAAGGAACAACAACTCCTCTTGCCCAAGGAATGTTGACGGCATTTTCTACTGTTCCTTTCTCCATATTTCCAACCGGAACACCAATACCAATCCCTTTAATCTTACCTTCCAATTTGTGATTTTTGATTAAATCATTAATCGCATTTCCCAAAGCGCTGAGATATTCTTCCCATGTAGCATAAAGTTTTTCTTCAGTAGCATATAAAGTACTGATAGAACCACGAAACAAAATTTTGCCATCATGATCTACAATTCCAAAATCGGTGTTTGTACCACCCAAATCAATTCCTATTACATACGGTTTATCCATTGTTGTTCGATTTTAATATTAATAATATTGCTACAAAAATAGAAAATCTAATCATACATTCAAAATTTCTTTTTATTTTTGTGAGAAATTTTAAACCGAAAGTATATGCGATTAATTATTCAATCTGATTACGAAGCATTATCAAAATGGGCGGCATATTATGTTGCATCTAAAATAACTAAAGCAAATCCTTCTGAAAATAAGCCTTTTGTTTTAGGACTACCGACCGGTTCTTCGCCTGTAGGAATGTACAAATATTTAGCGGAATTAAACAGGAAAGGGTTTGTATCATTCAAAAATGTTATAACATTCAATATGGATGAATATGTGGGGCTTCCGGAAGAACATCCCGAAAGCTACCATTCGTTTATGTGGAAAAATTTTTTCAAAGATATTGATATAAAAAAGGAAAACATTCATATTTTAAATGGCAATGCACCTGATTTGGAAGCAGAATGTCTTCAGTATGAACAAAAAATCCAAAAAGTCGGCGGCGTTGATTTGTTCATAGGCGGCGTGGGAACCGATGGACACATTGCTTTTAATGAACCCGGCTCTTCCCTTAATTCGGATACGCGGATAAAAACGCTAACTACCGATACGATTATTGTCAATTCACGCTTTTTTGACAACGATGTCAATCGGGTGCCGAAAACGGCATTAACCGTAGGAGTTGGCACCATTATGCGTGCGAAAGAGGTATTAATTCTGGTGAACGGACATGCTAAAGCACAGGCGCTGGCAGAAGCCGTTGAAGGCGCTGTTTCTCAGAGATGGACTATTACAGCGCTTCAAATGCATCCAAAAGGAATTATCGTATGTGATGAAGCTGCCACTTATGAACTTAAAGTCGGAACATATCATTATTTCAAAGATATCGAAAAAAATAATCTGAATTATGAAATCTTTTTGAAATAAATATTCTATATTTGCATACTTATTTATTAATTTTTATTAGTTAGAATGCCATGAATAAAGTAAAAATACCGGAAAGGTTACTTAAGAGTGATTTTCAGAAAATAGTGGATGGGAAACAGGTTGATTTGTTCTTTTTAAACAATACAAACGGAGTAGAAGTTTCCATTATCAACTACGGAGCTAAAATCGTTTCCTTGTATGTTCCGGATAAAAAAGGGAAAGGGGTCGATGTCGTATTGGGTAAAAATAATATCGACGATTATTTGAATGATCAGGAACCCTATTTCGGCGCTGTTTGCGGACGTACTGCCAACCGGATTGCAAACGGAAGATTTTTTTTGGATGGTTGTGAATATTGTTTGGCTGTGAATAACGGTCCTAATAATTTGCACGGAGGAATCAAAGGATTCAACGCTGTTGTATGGGATGCCCGGCAGTTGGATGAGCAAACTTTGGAATTAACTTATCTTTCAAAAGACGGAGAAGAAGGATTTCCCGGAAATTTGCATGTCGCTGCAATTTATCATTTAACAGATGATAATGCGCTTGAAATCTCATACGAAGCCACCACTGATAAAACAACAATTATCAATCTGACCAATCACTCCTATTTCAATCTTTCAGGCGAAGGCGATCCCTATATCGGCGACCATATTTTGAGAATTAATGCCGATTATTTTTTACCTACCAACGATGTGGCAATCCCGTTAGGAAGACCGGAAGAGGTAGATGATACGCCCTTCGATTTTCGTTCCGGACATACTATCGGCGAACGCATCGAAGAAGAATTTACACAATTGATATATGGAAACGGTTACGATCATAATTTCAATTTAAACCGTTCCGGAGAAGGTTTGGTTTTTTGTGCAAATGCAGTATCGCCAAAAACAGGTATTGCTATGGAGATTTACACTACCGAACCGGGCGTACAGCTTTATACCGGCAACTATTTGGATGGAAGTTTCATTGGAAAAAACGGACACCGGTATCCAAAACGTTCGGCTTTCTGTTTGGAAACACAGCATTTTCCCGACAGCATTCATCAATCTGATTTTCCAACCATCGTTTTGAAACCGGAAGATAAATTCAAGTCAAAAACGATCTATAAATTTTCAACAGACACTATTATTCATTAAATATTAATTCATTCTAATAAATTATTTGTATGTCAAAACAAAAACAACAGAACGGCAACTTAGTTGCTATCATCATGATGATCATACTGTTCGGTATGATATCCTTCGTCACGAACTTGGCTGCACCCATGGGTGTGGTTCTGAAAGAGCAATTCGGCGTTACAAGCTTTCAAGGCTTAATGGGTAACATGGCCAACTTCATTGCATACGCTGTAATGGGGATTCCAAGCGGTATTTTACTGCAAAAGGTTGGCTACAAAAAAACAGCTTTGATTGCCATTGCCATCGGTTTTGTAGGTGTATTTATTCAATTTCTTTCGGGACATGCAAGTGAATCGTCGGCTTTTGTAGTTTATCTTCTTGGGGCTTTTGTAGCCGGCTTTTCCATGTGTTTGTTAAACACGGTTGTCAATCCGATGTTGAACACTTTAGGCGGCGGCGGAAACAAGGGAAACCAATTGATTCAAGTCGGTGGTTCGTTCAATTCCATTATGGCTACTTTTACCCCTGCATTTGTAGGAATTTTGATTGGAGAAGCTGCCAAAGCAAAAATAACCGATGTGTTTCCGGTGATGTATATTGCAATGGGCGTTTTTGCTCTTGTCTTTTTTGTTTTATGGGCAGTCAGTATTCCGGAACCCGATTTGGAAAAATCTTCCGAACCTTTGGGCATGTTAATGTCGGGAGCTTTGAAATTTCGTCACTTTATTTTCGGCGCACTCGGAATATTCGTTTATGTCGGAGTAGAAGTAGGCACGCCCGGAATATTAAATCTTTGGCTTTCCGGTAATCCGGAAGTTGGGAAAACCATTGCAGGAACTGTTGTGGGTACCTATTGGTTTCTCATGCTGGTCGGACGTTTAACAGGCGCTGCAATCGGAGCTAAAGTCTCCGCTAAAATGATGCTTACGGTTACAACCATTGTCGGATTGGTTTTAGTTACGCTTGCAATGTTACCTACAACTGCCCAAGTATCGCTGCCGGTATTTCAGAGTACGGACGCCGGTTTATCTTTTGGATTAGCTAATGTTCCTGTTTACGCTATGTATCTGGTATTGATAGGATTATGCACATCCATAATGTGGGGCAGTATTTTCAATTTAGCTGTGCAAGGATTAGGTAAATATCTGAAGGCAGCATCCGGTATTTTCATGGTATTGGTTTGCGGCGGCGGAATACTTCCGGCTATACAGGGCTTTGTTGCCGATCAAGCAGGTTATCGAATCAGCTATGTGGTAATCTTTCTCGGACTTGCCTATTTACTTTTCTATGCAACCATCGGAAGCAAGAACGTAAATAAAAATATTAAGGTAGATTAAATTTTGAGTTGAAAGTTGAGAGTTGAGAGTTGAAAGTTAAAACAAAAACCAACTCTTAACTCTCAACTTTTAACTTTCAACTATTATTCGATGGGGCATCACGGAAAACTGCGAAATCATAAAGCGTGTGAAAGTTGCGGACATTACGTAGAAAAGCGATTTTGTCCGGAATGTGGACAGGAAAACGTTGAAACACGTCAGCCGTTCCATTATCTTTTTACCATTTCCATCGAAGATTTTATTCATTACGACAGCCGGTTTTGGACAACCATCCGGTACCTGCTTTTTTCTCCGGCTAAATTAACCAAAGTCTATCTTTCCGGCAAAAGAAATCTTTACGTACCTCCGGTTACATTGTATATTTTTATCAGCTTCATTACATTTTTCATTCCGCCAATGCTTCCCGATAAAAACGGGGAAAAACTGGAATTATTTCACGAAACGATCAATAATGAAGTGCAAAAAGATATTACTATAAACGGAAAAAAATTCAATAAAGAAAAACTTGAAGAAAGAGTCAAACACGATTTTCCTAAAGCGATTTTTTTATATATGCCTGTTTTTGCTTTCTGGCTTTGGCTGTTCCATAGCAAAAAAAAGTGGTATTATTTCGACCATGGCATTTTTACGCTTCATTATTTTTCGTTCGTCCTGTTGAGCATTTTATTATATATTGTGTTGCAATGGGCTTATTCATTTTTTGATTTAGGAAGAATGGGATTGGTAAAATTTACACATGTTATATTTTCAATCGCATTTTTTTGCTATATTGTTTATTATTTTTTCCATTCCCACCGTAAAATATATCAAAATACCAAAGCGGTATCACGCCTTTTGTGCATGCTCTTAGTTTTTATTAATTCGTTATGTATGCTCATATTTCTAATTTCGTATCTGCTTGTTGAAACGTATATTTCAAATCCAAGCCTGTATAAAGAAATTATGACTTCTATTAAAAATATCCATTAATTATCTCACTATGAATCGATTTATATCTTATACCTTGCATAATTTTCGTACCATTCCGCAAATGAATTTGGTGGACGAAACCATTAAAAAAGACATTGAAATCGTAGGTCGTGTTTTACCTTTCAAGACAAACAATTACGTTGTCAACGAATTGATCGATTGGAGCAATATCGAAACAGACCCGATTTTCACCCTGAATTTTCCTCGAAAAGAAATGTTATCCAAACAACATTATGAAGTTATGGAAAAACTTGTCGATAGAAATGCTGATAAAGAGACCATTGCCAAAACGGTGGAAAAGATACGTATGTCACTGAATCCCAATCCGGGAGGACAAGAAAAAAATATTCCGTACTTAGGTGAAGTTAAACTCAAAGGAGTACAACACAAATATCCGGAAACCGTATTGTTTTTTCCGAGTCAAGGACAAACTTGCCATGCCTATTGCACTTTCTGTTTCCGGTGGCCTCAATTTTCGGGTATGTCGGGACTAAAATTTGCAATGAAAGAAGCGGATTTATTCTTCAACTATCTGAAAGGAAAAAGAAAAGTAACGGATATTTTATTCACCGGAGGCGATCCGATGATAATGAGCGCTACTATTCTTAAAAGCTACATTTTACCACTGCTTGAACCCGAATTCGACCACATCCGTTCCATCCGAATCGGGAGCAAATCGCTTGCATACTGGCCCCATCGTTTTTTGACCGATCCGGATAGCGAACAGATTATTGAGCTGTTTTCTAAAGTTACAAGTACAGGAAAAAACCTGTCATTCCAAGCGCATTTTAATCATCCCAAAGAGTTATCTACCCCTGTTGTTCAACAGGCAATTGCCAAAATACGGCGTACCGGCGCACAAATTCGTACACAGTCGCCGCTGCTCCGTCATATCAACGACCGGTCTGAAATATGGGTTGAAATGTGGCGCAAACAAGTCGATTTGGGGTGCATTCCTTATTACATGTTCGTTGTCCGTGATACCGGAGCAAAAGAATTTTTTGAAATTCCATTGGAAAGATGCTGGAAAATTTTCAAACGGTCGTACCGCCAAGTCAGTGGATTATGCCGCACGGCAAGAGGTCCCAGCATGAGCGACCATGCAGGAAAAATACAAATATTGGGCGTTTCGGAAATTAAAGGAGAAAAAGTATTCACATTGCGATTTCTGCAAGGACGTAACCCCAAATGGGTAGCCAAACCTTTCTTTGCCGAATATGATCCGAAAGCCACCTGGTTCAATCAGCTTAAACCTGCTTTTGGCGAAGATAAATTCTTTTTTGAAGAGGAATGGAATAAAGTATCCGAAACAAAACCATTCTTATTCGAATAGCTTTCTTGATTCCCAAATTTCTATATTTTCAGAACCTTTTTAGTTAAAAAAAACTAAATCGGATGAATTTCTATATATTTTGTGTAATTTTACGCCGAATTTTGGGTTTTTATATTCTGAACAAATACAATTCAAATTTTCACGCATTGAAAATGAAAAATAAACGCGCTAATTCATCGGCGACTTTTATTAATTCAAGAATAACTGCTACAATTAGTATTTCTTTGGTCTTATTCCTGGTGGGTTTGATTATTTTACTTGCCTTGATGGCAAAAAACCTATCTTCCTACATGAAAGAAAGTTTCTCTTTCGATATTGTTTTATCCGACGACATTAAAGATACGGAAGTTGATCGTATCATCAAAGAATTGAATGCGACCGATTTTGTCAAATCAACCGAATATGTCTCAAAAGAAACTGCGGCAAAACAATTGGAAGCCGACATCGGACAGAATCCTGAAGAATTTTTAGGATTTAATCCCCTACCCGGCTTGATTGTTGTCCGCTTACATTCGGAATATGCCTTTTCGGAAAATTTTCCAAATATAGAAAAACGAATCAAAGAAATATCATCAAGCATCGACTCGATAGAATACCGGAAAGAATTGATGAATTTGGTAAATGATAACTTTCAAAAAATAGGCATCATTCTTTTAAGTGTAGCCTTGCTTTTGCTTATTATTTCGTTTGCGTTGATCAACAACACCATTCGATTATCGGTTTATGCCAACCGTTTTTTGATTCATACGATGAAATTGGTTGGCGCTACGGCAGGCTTCATCCGGAAACCATTCATTAAAGCGCAGATTTTTTCAGGCATAATAGCAGCCCTTATCGCCATTGCGCTACTCTTTTGGGGTTTGATTTATATTTCCAAAGGTGTGAATGAAATATGGGAAATAATTGATCGAAACACTTTGTATATCGTAGCCGGAAGTGTTTTTGTCTTAGGAATTTTCATTTCATTAAGCGCTACTTATTTCGCTGTCAACAGATATCTCAGGATGGAAGGGGACGATATGTTTTTTATTTAATATTGAATTATATAATAACAAATAACACAGATAAATTATGGATAAAAGAAATTTTGTATTTGGTAAAGTAAACTTTATCATATTAGCTATTTCAATTGTAATCATAATCTTTGGATTTTGGTTGATGTCGGGAGGAAAAACAACGGAAGAAACAGGCTTCGACCCGACAATTTTCAGCGCGCGTCGAATCATTGTAGCTCCAATTGTAACAATGATTGGATTTGTATCGGTGATATTCGCTATACTCAAGAAACCAAAAAATACCGAAAATAAAACTCTAAATAATTAAATTATGGAAAATCTATCGTGGTTACAAGCGCTTATTTTAGGCATTATTCAAGGTTTGACCGAATTTTTACCGGTAAGCAGTAGCGGTCATTTAGCAATTTTTGAAAAGATAATGGGTTTCGAAGGTGATAATTTAACGTTTGCAATCGCCGTTCATGCGGCTACCGTATTAAGTATTATCACTGTTTTCGGATATGAAATCTGGAAGTTAATACAAGGCTTGTTCAAATTTCGGTGGAATGATGAAACGCAATACATTTCAAAATTATTGCTATCCATGATTCCGGTTGCAATTATAGGAGCTTTTTTTAAAGATTACGTGGAAGCCATCTTTGAAGGCAGATTATTCTTAGTAGGCTGTATGCTGCTATTAACGGCAGTTCTATTGATATTCACCTATTATGCGAAACCTCGCAACAAATCGGATATCTCATTTAAAGATGCCATTATTATAGGTATTGCACAGGCAATTGCTATTTTTCCGGGACTATCTCGTTCGGGAACAACGATATCAACAGGTATTTATCTGGGAAACAAAAGAGAAAATGTAACTCGATTTTCTTTCCTGATGGTTATCATTCCCATTTTAGGTGAAGCATCTTTGGATTTGATGAAAGGACATTTTTCCATCGCACAATCCGGAATATCCACTTCATCCTTAATAATAGGATTTTTAGCGGCTTACGCATTTGGAACCCTGGCTTGCAAATGGATGCTTGATATTGTAAAAAAAGGAAAATTGATTTATTTTGCTTATTACTGTATAATAATAGGCGCAATTGTTATCGGCTATTCGCTTTTCTATTAATAGGATTGCAAGGAGATTCCGCGTCAAGCGCGGAATGACAGCCAATTCATAATTCATAATTTATAATTCATAATTATTAAACATGGATTTTCAGGAAGGAGAAATTTTATACTTTAACAAACCTTTGCATTGGACATCATTTGATTTGGTATCCAAAATCAGGCTTAAAATTTCCCGTTCTTTGCGAATTAAAAAAATCAAAGTAGGTCATGCCGGAACATTAGACCCGTTGGCGACAGGAGTAATGATTATCTGTACAGGGAAAGCTACCAAAAAAATTGAAGAACTTCAATACCAAAATAAAGAATATATAGCCACTTTACGGCTGGGAGCGACAACTCCTTCCTTTGATTTGGAGACTGAAGTTGATGAAACATTTGAAACAAAACATATTACAAAAGAATTGATTGAAAAAGTTTTACAACAATTCACCGGTAGCATTCAGCAAATTCCACCGGCTTTTTCGGCTTGCAAAGTCGAAGGAAACCGTGCGTACCAATTGGCAAGAAAAGGAATCGAAGTCGAGTTGAAACCGAAGTTATTAGTTATAGACAAAATGGAACTTCTTTCTTTTCATGAAGATAAGCTAACGATACGAGTTGTTTGCAGCAAAGGAACTTACATTCGCGCTTTGGCTCGCGATATCGGAAAGGCTCTACATTCGGGAGCGCATTTGATAGCTTTACAGCGAACAAGAATCGGCGATATAACGTTAGATAAATGCATATCCGTTGATGAATTTTGTATGACGACATAAATAAAAAATAAATACACTAAATATATGAAACTTTCTAAATTCAAATTTAATCTTCCGCAAGAATTAATAGCTCTTCATCCGGCAAACAACCGCGATGAATCACGATTGATGGTCATTCATCCGAAAACAGGCAAAATTGAACATAAGGTATTTAAAGACGTATTGAATTATTATGGCGATAAAGATATTTTTATTTTTAATGATACTTTGGTTTTTCCGGCTCGCTTATATGGGAACAAAGAAAAAACAGGGGCTAAAATTGAAGTATTTCTTCTTCGCGAATTAAATCAAGATTTGCGGCTTTGGGATGTATTGGTCGATCCTGCCCGCAAAATCCGCATCGGAAATAAACTCTATTTTGGTGAAGACGATTCAATGGTTGCGGAAGTGATTGACAATACAACTTCTCGAGGTCGTACACTTCGTTTTTTGTATGATGGTCCGCATGAAGAATTTAAAAAAATATTGTATTCTTTAGGCGAAATGCCTCTCCCCACCTATATTACCCGAAGTGTTGTTCCGGAAGATACCGACCGGTATCAAACTATTTTTGCAAAAAACGAAGGCGCGGTCATTGCTCCGGCAGCCGGTTTGCATTTCAGCCGCGAACTAATGAAACGATTGGAAATAAAAGGAATTAAATTTGCATTTGTTACCGCGCATTCCGGATTGGGAAATTTTAGAGAAATCGATGTAGAAGATTTGACAAAACACAAAATGGATTCGGAAGAATTATTTATTGGAGATGAAGTAGTAGATATCGTCAATCAAGCCAAAGATGATTCAAAGCAGATTTGTGCCGTTGGTTTTTCCGTATTAAGAGCCATTGAAAGCGCAGTGACCACACGAGGGCATTTAAAGGCTTTTGAAGGATGGACTAATAAATTCATTTTTCCACCTTATGACTTTACGGTAGCAACCAGCCACATTACTAATTTTCATTTGCCGCTTTCCACCATGCTGATGCAAACGGCAGCTTTCGCCGGATTTGAATTTGCTATGCACTCCTATCAGGAGGCTATCAAAGAGGGATATCATTTTGGTACGTATGGGGATGCCATGCTAATTATATGAACAGGGTTTATTTTTCCTTAGGAACCAATTTAGGAAATAAACCTGTTAACTTACGACGTGCAATGGGCTATATAGCCGATGAAATCGGTATTTTTTCGGCTATATCTTCGATTTATGAAACCCAACCTCAAGGATTCGAATCAAACAACAATTTTTTGAATATGGTGGTTTGTGTTGAAACTTTATTGTCTCCCACTGAAATTTTAAATATCACGCAATCCATCGAAAAAAGACTTGGTCGAACGCAAAAAACGAAAAATTCTTATCACGACCGGATCATTGATATTGATTTAATTGCTTACGATAATCTCATTCTCCAAACAGAAGACCTTCAATTGCCCCATCCGCTTTTTCATAAACGACTATTTGTGTTAGAACCTTTCAACGAAATCGCTCCTGATTATGTTCATCCGGTTTTGCATAAAAAGGTGAAGGAATTACTGTTTTTTATTCTTTCACGCAACGGACACTAAAGCCGTACGCATTGTCGGAAACGCCGTAAGCTGCGTTCACGGTACTGTAGAAGCTCAAGTTGTACACGCTGTACGCATCGCTGTACGTACTAGTCCAACAGTAGCCGGCGTTGGCGACGTTGAACAACGCACCGTTGCTATTGCGCATGCCCGTAGCAGGCATAAATATTCGCCTTGACTTATCTGAACCATCGCCGTAAGTTACAATCATACTGCCCGCAATTCTATTACCGGTATTCGGACGCCAAGTCCATGTGTTTTGAGTAGCAGTATTTGGAGAACCACTCGCCGGCGCACCTTGGAAAAGAGCGCCTATTTCAAACCGAGTAGGAACCCTCCAACCTGAAGGACAGGGATCGTTGGATGTCTTGGCGTAAGTAGCATCCGCCCAGAAATATTGGTATGAGTAGTTAGGAGTCCAAGTACCACCACCACCACCGTTGGTAAGAAATCTACCTGTGTATTCTGTTGCGTTTACCTGATAAAATGGGTTGCTGTCGTAAGTACAGCCACTGGATGATTTCTGTTTGGCTTTAGTTGCATCATCAAAGTCAATATTGCGATCAGCATCTTTTGTCCAAGTGATTTTTTCGTGGCCGTCTCTCCAGCGCCCCCACTGGTACAAACTTCCAAAATCACAGGCGTTATAGCCGTCTGCATCAGGTTCAACGCCAAGATTAAGATAGGCAATTTTAATGTCGCCGTTGGGGCTTGGATTGGAGGATCCGTCTTTGTTGTAATTTGAGCGAA
>Ga0123357_10010940_pt1 | contig 11585 bp, 10 predicted proteins | sample TergutEmb28metaG_FD_89873 | JGI IMG/M metagenome (GOLD analysis project Ga0123357, IMG submission 89873) | Embiratermes neotenicus P4 segment gut microbial communities from Petit-Saut dam, French Guiana - Emb289 P4 | ecosystem: Host-associated > Arthropoda: Insects > Digestive system > Gut ...
ACGCAGCTCAAGGCGGTTTGGAACCTGCGCCTGTACGCCGGTTCCGAGGGGCCTGCCCTCATCTCCAATACAGCATTGCGCTCAAGGCTTACGCCTTTTCGCATTCGTGACACACCGAAGCATTCAATTTCATCTTTTTTTGCAGCCTCGACGAACAAGGACATAGCATTTGCGTATTCGTCATCGCTGCAAGGGTAGGGGATTTCAATGATGTGAAGCGGAAGACCTACGCTGCTTGCTTGTTGTTGCAGCAGTTTGGTTCTCACGCCATGCATGGCGACCCGGTTGAATTCTTTGTTTACCGTGCAAAATAGGCCGATCACATCGATTGCCGGGTCTTGCCGCAAGACGTGTAGCGCCCATGCACAGTCTTTTCCGGTGCTCCAGGAGAGCAATGTTTTTTTGCCCATGGCCATCCTTCATCCAACCATGTTCAGGTTTCTTGTGGGTTCTGGGTCTTGATCCGGTAACTCTGGCTGACGAAACGGGGTTCGGCAACGCCCCGGCGCTGGTTGATGAGAACGGTAAGCAGGAAGCAGAAGTTGCACGCTGAATTGAGGAAACGGGAAATTTCCGGGGGAATTTCCCTGCGGTTTTCTTCTTCCACGCGCACAAGGCAGCGTAGCGCCTTTTTGGCGGTGGACCGGGCTTGGTGCAGTTCCGGCACGGGGGCAAGGCCGCGTGGGAGGACGAAATGTTTCAGGCGGTCAGGTTCTTTGGTTTCGATTTTCTGCGCAAAGTGGCTGTAGCGTGTTTGAAGCCAGTCGAGGTCGCTTTCGGTGACGGCGAGTTTGCCCCGGACGGAACCGTTGGCGTGCAGGGCAAGCGCCTGGAGGCGGTCGAGGTCGGGCACGAGGTCGGCCAGTGCTGGGTCCGTTTCGGCAATGGAAAGCGCCATGCCGAGTTGGGTGGAGAGTTCATCGGTCAGGACTTCGTAATCGGTCAACCAGCCAGGGTCGTTGATGAAGCTGTAGCAACAGCAGAGCTTGGAGCGGTTTTTTTCGGGCCTCATGATGTGCTTAGGCAGGCAAAATAATGGGTGGGGAGTGGGTCAGGTCAACGTGGATGGGGACGCCGAAGGCATCCGACAGGGCCACTTCGGTCAGGACGGTTTCGGGCAGGCCGAAGGCGTGGATGCGGCCGTGTTTGAGCAGGCAGAAACGGTCGCAGTAGCGGGCAGCCAGCGCGAGGTCGTGGATGGCAAGGATGACGCCACGCCCCTGGTTGGTGTGTTGCCGCAGGATGTCCATGATCTTGGCCTGGTAGTAGAGGTCGAGGCTGGCAACGGGTTCGTCGGCGAGGATGATGCGCGGGGTGCTTGCCAGCACTCGTGCGAGCCAGACCCGCGCCTGTTCACCGCCGGAAAGCTGGTTGATGTTTTTTTGTGCCATGCCTTCGATGCCGGTTTCTCGCATGGCTTGCCAGATGGCTTCGGCGTCGCGGTCGCGCCAGGGCAGACGCCCCAATGCAACGATTTCTTCGACGGCAAGCGCCCATGCGCTGTCGCAGAATTGCGGCAGGAAACCGATTTGCCGCGCCCGGTCGGTGGGTTTCAAGGTGCGCAGGGGCGTGCCGGAAAGAAGGATGTCGCCTTCGGCGGGGAGCAACCCGGCCAGGCTTTGCAGCAGGGAGGATTTTCCCGCGCCGTTCGGGCCGATGACGGCGAGCATCTCGCCTGGTTCCATCGTGAGGGAAACGGAGTCGAGGCGGTTTTCCAGCGTCAGGTTTTGAACGTCGATCAAAGCCATTCTCTGCGCATCTTCCAGATTAGCCGAATGAAGAGGGGGGTACCGATGAGGGCGGTGAGGACGCCCAGGCGGATTTCTCGGCCTGGCGGCATGAGGCGGACGGCAATGTCCGCAAGCAGCACGAGCGTTGCCCCAATGGCGGCGGCAGGCCACAGCAGGCGGTCCGGGCGGTTTTGCGCCAACGGCCTGGCCAGATGGGGGGCGATGAGGCCGACAAAGCCGATATTCCCGGCGGTTGCCACGGCAGCCCCGACCAGGATTGCGGCTCCAAGGACGATGATGCGCCCGCCCCGCTGGACATCCAACCCCAGGCTGGTAGCAACCTGTTCGCCGAGGGAAAGGGCTGCAAGCAATTGGCGCTGCCGCCAGATGAGCACGAAACCGACAACGAGGGCAGGCAGGAGAAAGGCGAGATGTGCCATACCGCGTTGCGAGACGGAACCCAGCAGCCAGAAAACAAGCTCCTGCATGGCGCAGGGGTTAGGGGCGAAGTTGAGTACGGCGGCAAGCGCCGCGCCGGAGATGGAGGCAACGGCAAGCCCCGCGAGCAGCAATAGCGCAGGCCGTCCCGATCCAGCAAGCCAAAGGGTGAGGAGCAGCGTCAACCCCGCCCCGATCAGCCCGGCCAGCAGGGGGGCAAAGACGCCCAACCCCGGCAGGAGGGCGAAGTAAAAGACGGAAGCGGCTCCCAGGGCCGCGCCTTGGCTTGCGCCGGTCAGGCTCGGGTCGGCGAGGGGGTTGCGCAGCAAGCCTTGTAAGGCAGCGCCGGACAAACCCAGAGCCGCGCCGACGGAAAGGGCGAGCAGGGTACGCGGTAGGCGGATTTCCCCCATGACGAGGGCATTCAACCCCGGTTGACCGGTGAACCATTCAAACAATCCGGCCAGCACGGGAACGGGCGCAGAGCCGATGGACAGGGACAGGAAGAAAACCGCCACCAGCCCCAGCAGGAGAAGGGCGGTACTCGGGATTTTTCTCACGTTTTCCAGGAATTTCATGGCACGTTCGCCTCATGTTCTTCGCTTTTTTGTGCAAGTTGGTTAAGTTCCTGTATGAGTTCCCAACTCCAGGGGCCAGGGCATTGCCAGCGCCAGTAGTCGGTCTTGAGGCGCGTGGGAGGGGGGGTAAGCGCCCGCCACAACGGGTGTTCGGCAAAGGCGTTTGCCAGTGCCGCACCGGAAGGGGTTGCCCAGAGCACGGCATCCGGTGGGTCGCGGGCGATTCTTTCAAGGTCGAGCTGGATCAGGCGGCCACTTTCGGTCAGATAGTTGCGCCAGCCGGAACGGGTCAAGATGGCATCCTCAAACGTGTCGCGCCCGGCTCCGATGGCGTTTGCGCCGAGCAGTAGCAGGCGTTTTTTACCAGGGATCCGTGCGGGTGGCACATCGCTGGCGCGTTCGGGGGGGAGCCCTGCGGCAACGAGGAATTGGCGCTCATAGTCGCGTACTTCTTCGGGCGTGGTGGCCAGCGGCAGGACTTCAACCCGGAAGCCCAGGCGGCGCAATTGCTCGCGCAGGCCGATGGCAGCGTATTGCCCAGTCAGGATGAGGTCGGGTTTGTAAAGTGCGACGCTCTCCAGGCTCACGTCGTGCGTAGGCCAAGAGGCTTTGTCCCTCATCCAGGGGGCAGGGTGGTAGGACTTCGAGATGCGCTGCATCGGGGAAAGCGCCGCGACGCGCTCCCGTTCAACATGCAAGGTCAGCATCCAGTCCGTGCATAAGTCCAGCGAGACGATGCGCTGAGGCACCGTAGCTTGGGAAAAGGCCGCCGGTGCTGCGAGAAAGAAGAGGAGGGCGATGAAGCCTTTTGTTTTCACGCTACGCGCCACCCTCTCCCCCAGCCCCTCTCCCGCAAGCGGGCGAGGGGAGTATGTATATATCCCTCTCCCACTTGTGGGAGAGGGTGCCCCGAAGGGGCGGGAGAGGGAGCTTCAAAAGCCATAACGCAAGCCAACATAGAAGCTCCGTCCTGGCCCAGGATAGCCCCAGTACATCTCGTTTGCCTTATCGAACAGATTGTTGACCTCTGTGCGTAACGTTAGGTTGCCATATCGCCCACCAAAGTCGGCAAGCTCCTTTTCGAGGCTCCAATTAACGACCGTGCCGCTCGGGCGCACGAAATATTCGCCGTACGGCACGGATACCGTCCCGCTGTAATCCCGTGTAAATGTCTTGCCGTAATAGTTGGCATTGAGGCGGCTCTTGAGTTTCAACCCCGGATGCGCGTAATGGATGCCATAGCTCACCATCCATTTCGGCGTATTGGGCATGGTATCGTTTTCCGCCCCTTGGTAAAGGATGAATTGCGATTCATCCCTGTTCTTGCGCGTCGTGAGCCAAGTAAAGCTGGCGTATGGCGTCAAGCTGAAATTCTGCTTGAACGCCTTGCCAACATCCCAACCTACTGAACCTTCAACCCCGGCGGTCTTCGCGTTTTTCAGGTTCTGGTACTGGTAACAAAGCCCGCCGGAACTGCATATGACGCCAGGGGCTTCCAAACCAATGATCTTGTTTTTCCAGTCAGAGTTAAAATAGGTCAAGCTGGCGTTGACATGGTTCCAATTGATGTCGCCTCCGAACTCCCAGGTTTTGTTTTGTTCGGGCTTAAGCAACGGGTTACCCAGGTAGTAATACTGGCCATCGCCACCGACTTGCTGCGGTGACGGCATCTTGAAACCGCTAGCGTAGTTGGCGCGCAGTTTCAGCCAGCCGGTTGGCAGGTAACTGACGCCTACCGACCCGCCAGTGTGATTGTCCTTCTGTGAACGCATCACGGCGCTTGAATTTTCGTATTTGTCGTGGCGCAGGCCGAGCGAGAAAATCAACCGTTCATCGAGGAGGCGAAGTTTGCCGGTCAAGTAGGTGCCGGTATCCTTCATCGTCATCTTTGGAGTATCACCGCTCCACTCACTGAACTCGAATAGGTCGTATTTATATTGGTCAACCCCACCGGACAGTGTGAACAGCGAGGCGTTATAGTTCAACTGTGCGTTGAATACCTTGTTGTCTATGGTGTCCCCATAGCTTTTGAGCCCCGTCACTGGATAGGCATTCTTTTGTTCGTTCTTTCCAAAAGAGTAATTGACCATCCAGTCAAGGTTTACAGTGTCTGTCGACCCGGTATAGGAAAACGCAGTATTTGTATTGCGTTTACGGTAATCAGTGTATGAGCCGTTTGGTGTATTGCCGCTATAGGGACGGATACCAGCGTACATATTGTCCAACAGTTCGGACTTGATCTCGCCGTGGTTGTAATTGATCCCGACCCGGTGTTTTTTATTGAATGTGTAGCCAATATCCAGGTTGTAGGTCAGGTCTTTGTCGACCGCCGTATGGTACCAACGCCTATCACCTTTGGTTGTTAGGTCGTCGCGGCTGTAATGCGTGCCGCCAAAAGCAAAATCAAACCCGTTTGCCGCGCTGCCAAAGGTGATTGTCTCGCGTTTGAGCGAGTCGCTGCCGATACCGAGTTCAACCGATGCGAACGGCTTGGTGGCCTCGCCGCGCCTAGTAATGATGTTGATGACGCCGCCCATTGCGGAAGAACCGTACTGAACTGCCGAGGGTCCGCGAATGATTTCGACACGTTCGACGTTTGCCAAGCCTGCAAGTGCCAAGTTACTCATGGCGATCCGGCGGCCGTTCAGCAGGACCAGCACTTGGTTTTCAAGCTCATTGGTCATCGACAGGTTACCCATGCCACGGAGTTGGATGAAGCTATTGTCGCCAGACGTCACAACATGAAAACCATCCTGTACCAACAGATCGGCAACCGAAGTTGCGGTCGAGGCTTTGATGTCTTCCGAAGTGATGATCGTGACGTTGCTGCTGACTTCGCGTTTGGCTTCCTGAATACGGCTAGCGGTCACTACCACTTCGTCAAGGGTCGTAGCGTTTTGTGATTCAGACGGACTCTGGCCAAAAGAGGGCAGGGGGGAGAGTGATGAAAAAAAGGTGGCCAGGCATAAGGCCGTCAGCGGATATTTGCTGCGTGTTGGCATGGCAATCTCCATCCAGCCTGCGTCCCCGCAGTCTGGAATCATGGTGACGAAAAATGGAGATACCGTGAGGGGATAACCCGCCGCCCCGGCCATAAAAACCGGCGCACCGCAACCCCGCGGCACTTCCAATCGATTCGCACCGGGCCGGTATCCGGGCTCGCAAGTCTTGATTCACCGCCTTCCCAGGCAAAAACGCCCAGTGGCATAAAGGTGAACCCTCACTCGCTTACCGTTGCGGGGGCAGCAGCGGCTTTGCGTCCAGAAGGACGCGCACCGCTTTCCCGTTTAACCGCTAGCCGAAAGGCCAGCAGCACCAGATGTGAGAATTTTGTCTCGGCTCGCACGAAAATCCGCGCAACAAACCGAAACGGCGCCTAGCTTACACGGGTAGAAGGATGGGGTCAAATTACCGTATATCAACTTTTTTTCCACAACCGCCACACTGCCGCTGTTTGGGTTGCACCAATGATGGCGGGCATGGCCATGATGGACGCCATGATCATTGACAGGACGAACATCGTGTACGTGTCGCTCAAGGGGGTGGTTTCGTAGACGGTCACAGCACTTTCCTTAGCAATTACGTGCTCATTGAGAACAATCTACTTTAACAAAAATCTTTTAGATACAACCCAAATGCCGTGCATCTTTTAGGAAAGTTTGTTACAAACGCGCCCCCCTTTCAAGCGTAGATGTACGCCTGAAAGGGGGCAAAACTCATTTCATCCAGAAACGTGATTGGGCGTGGCCAACTGTTCCACAATTAGTTGGTAGCAGCGTGAGGTGTGGCCGGTTCTGCACTAGCCGGAGCAGCAGCGTCGGTGGCAGGTTGTGCCGCAGGAACTGGAGCTTCTTGCACTGGAGCCGGAGCCTGTTCAGCAGCGGGTGCAGAAACTTTCTCCGCGGGAGCTGGAGGGGGAGTTTCTTTGTTGCTATCGCAAGCAGAAATGACAAAAGCCAGAAGGGCTGCAGCAAAAAGAGAGTATTTCATCTTGTTTTCCTTATGGTTGGTGAAAAAGGAGATCGCAGTAAGGATGAAAAAACCCTACACCGCGAACTTTATCATCCTAACACGCATAGTGAGAGCATGCACCTATTCAGGTACTACGTACTCTAAAAAGACCATAATTTGTATTATGTCAACTTAGAAATATTATTGATCTACACTTGGGACGACCCTACAGCGTATATCTGTCCCTGTGCCATCAAGGGTACGCTTCACCGCCCTGCCCACTTAAACCAGGCGGCCAATTCCGTTTCTGAGACGACCCCTATGTACTAACCAGTACACTGCGTCGAGACAAGAACCCGATGGTTTACGCAAAAATATCGCGCAGCACGGAAATAGCCTGTGCCAGCCGGGTTTCAGGCGATCCGGACAATACGGCGTTGGGGATATTGCGCTTCGCCAGTTCCGTTTCATACCAACGGTGCTGGAACATCCGGAATTCGTCGTCACGCCGGGTCCCATCCTGCACGAACCCGAAATCGGGCGCGCATAGGAGAACCAGGTCATAAGGCCGTTCCGCCAAGCGTGCCAGTTCCGGGTCGGCTTTTCCGAACATCACGTTGCTGTATAGCAGCGTTGTCAGCGGGGAGGTGTCGCAGATCAGGAAACGGTTGGCCTGCCGTGCCATTTCGTTTTCATGGGCGACCTGGGTCTGGCCGATATGCACCATATCCGGGAATTGCAACTCCCCCTGCTTTTCCTCCCACAATGCCCTGCCGTATTCCGGGACGGCAACGGTATCCAGGGACTGTGCCAGGGCCGTTGCGAGGGTGCTTTTCCCGCTTGATTCTCCCCCTAGAAGGCAAATTTTCTGGACGAAATCGGCGTAGATTTCCGGTGCCAGATATTGGCGGTATCTGTGCGGGTCGGCACGTATCTGGGTGCCTGAAACCGGGAATTTCATCCGCGCCAGGTCTACGCATACATGCCCGACGTGGTATCCGAAACGAGCCGAAAGGACGGCGGCGAACCCATCGCCGTAGCCCTCGCTGGTGAAAACGGCCTCGAACCGTTTGCGCAGGAGCGTCTTGCACAGCCAGGCCACGAAGTTGCGGTGGTCGTCGTCGGGCGCATCGTCCGGAGGGATAGAGGGGAATTCTTTGATACCGCCGTCCCGGCAAAGTACGGCGAGGCTACCATCGTCAATTGTCAGGCAGGACGCTTCGGGAAAACGGGCGGACAGCCATGCCTGGCGGCGATCCCGTCCATAGCCGTGGAAACCGGGTTTGGTGTAGCTGATGACGAACACTTTGTCGCAGGCGGCAAGCGCCTGATTGACCAGCCATTCGTGCCCAAGATGCAGCGGGCAGAATTTGCCCACGACCAAGCCGTAGCCAAAACGGCGCCGCAATGCCCCGCTCATTGCGTCGCCCTACCGCTGGCTGGGGCGCTCAACCGTTGCCACTTGCGCCATGCAACGACGGCATTGACCCAGTATGCCGCGTAGAGGGCGGCAGTCAGGTACAGCCCGCGATTGATGTACAGCGGCACCGAGATGGTATTGACCAGCAGCCAGAAGGGCCAGGCTTCCACGCGGCGGCGCATGAGAAAAATCTGCGCGATGACGCTGAAAGCGAGTACGGATGAATCGATGAACGGGGCGTAGGCATTGGTATAGAAATGAAGCAGCGCGCCATAGCCGGACGTTGCCAGGATGCCCACCAAGGCCGCCCGGCAGAGTGTGCCGATGTTGCCGTGAGACACGGGCAGCGCCTCGCCTCGGTTCCCATGCAGCCATTGCCACCATCCGACCACCCCCGTGGCGACGAAGAAGAATTGCAAGGCGACTTCGGCGTAGAGCCGGGACTCATAGAAAACGAGCGCAAAGGCAAGGCAGCCAACGATCCCTATCCACCAGGTGTGGATGTTGTTGCGCCCCGCAAGGAAAATGCAGGCGGTAGTCATGCCGTTGGCGACAAGTTCGGCGGGCAGAATCATTCCAGGGCTTGCTCAAGGTCGGAGGTGTATTGGAGGATTTTCCCTTCCGCAACAATTTCCTCGATGGCGATGGGTTGCCCGCCGAACAACGGGGAAAGCCGTGCCACCGCTGCTTCGGCGAACGGCAGTTCGCTTTGCCTGAGCCGTAGCGTGAGCCTGCCATCCGCGCCCTGATGCAGGCCGAACTGCCGCAACGGCAGGGACTGCAACGCATGGGTAACGTCGATATTGTTGATCCATCCCCCCTCCCCGTCCCGAAAGCGGACTGGCGTGCGCCCGCACAGCCCGGACAGCACCAGTTCGCCGTTGTGCCAGACGAGCGCGGCGAAGTCCCCGCTACGGTAGCGCAGCAACGGAAGGCAGAAATTGAAACCCCCGGTGAGGACGATTTCCCCGCGTTCGCCCTCCGCAACAGGTTGCCCTTGCGGGTCCAGGATTTCGACGTAGAGGCGGTGCTGCAATAGGACATGCCCACCGGCGGCGGCATCGAAAACGCCGATTGGCCCGGCCTCGTTCATCGAATAAAAGTCCAGTACCGGGCAAGCGAAATGCCCCTCCAGGCGTTGCCGCAGCCCCGACAGCAACGTCATGCCGACGGAAAACAGCGCACGCGGCCGGATGGTAAGCGGCAAGCCCAGCAACTCGGCAAAAGAAAGGGGGTCGCCTGCAATGACCTCGGGCCGCAGCGCATCGAGGTAACGGGCACGGTCGTCCGGGTCGCGCCAGTCGTCCGGGTGCAGGTTGATTTTTGCGAGGCCGTACTCTCCCATCAGGGGGGTCACCGAGACATAGGTGAAACATTTTTTCTGCATGCCCAGAAGCACGACGCCAACCTCGCCCTGCCCATGGCGCAGTTCGATGCCGAAACGGCGCAGCGCACGCAAGTGGAATGCGAGGTAACGCCCCGCGACGAGCGGATGCGACGGGACGCGCAACGGATGCCCGGTCGTCCCGGTCGTCTGGAAACAGATCAGGCGCTCGGCCGGGACCGGGTCGGGGACGAAACTTGCGATATCGGCAGCCAAATCGGCGCGGCTGGTCGTCGGGATATCCTCAAAACGGTGCGGTGGCGGCCCCATGGCGCGGAAATGCGGCACTTCTTGATAAGTTTTTGCTACGAAGGCATCGCGCCATTTCGGAATACCATCACGCGGCCAGCTGCTTTGCGCCGCCCTCACTTCGCGCTCAAAGGCACGCAGGTCCTCGACTTCTTCCGCAAGCAGGCGGTTGCCGCTACGGTTGCGGTAGATCGGCGCGGCGGGATGCCCAAGCAGGAACCTCAGCATCCCCCTGCCCTCCGGGCTGAGCGTAGGGAAATAGCCCAGTTCGTTATCTGCAATGTCCGTTGCAATATCCATCATTCCCGCGTCCATTTGTCCGCCGACTCCTCGGCCTGTTTCCGGATGAGCGCCTCGCGTACCGCCCGTGCGCGTGCTTCCGCCCGCTGGCTTGCCAGCAGCAGCCGACGGCGTTCCGCGGCGTCGATTGCCGAAAGCCGGTCCGCCGCCTGCGCCTCGGTTTCCCCCTCCGGACGGAAACCGAGCCGGGCAAGTGCCCGACGGGCGAGTTCCTCGCGCCGTTCCGGGTCGTGCACATATTCTTTCGCTGTTGCGGATGCTGCCAGTTCATTGGTGGTATCGCTCAACAGCCGCAAGACCGCTTCCTGTTCCAGGTGAGCGTGTTCAAACCATTCGTCGGCCAGCAGCCAGACGAGGACCATTACAAGCGTCAGGCGGTTACGGTCGGCGGTTTCTTGGTTTGGCACCAAATGCGCTGGCAGGCCGAGAGGGTGTTTCTGGCTATAAAAGGTTTGCAGTGCATCGCGGGAAACCCGGTAGCCGAAACGGGAAAAGAGGTCATTGACCAGCGCCGGCACGAATATCTCCCCCTGGTTCCCGACCCGGGGCTCGTCGAGAAAATCCGGCGGCGTATCGGCCAGGCGGCGCAGCAACGTTTCGAGGACGGGGCCAATGCGGTTCATGGTTCAGGGAGAAAGCCTGGGTGTATTCGGCGTGGAAGAATAATGACGTCGGCTGAAGGCGCGGGCAAACGCAACGAGGTCTTCAAGACGGGAAACGGGGAAAATTTCCCAGTGCTGTTCCTTCTGCGCACGCTGCAACTGCCTATATGCCTCGCGTCGGACAGACTGCACCACCGTATCTATCTTGCGCCCCAGCCACGTCTGTGCCTCGGAATGGTACGGGTGGCGTTCCGGCTGTTCCAACTGCTGCTCCCAATCCTCAGGGATGTTGAGCGCCATGGTCCCTCCCGCACCGCCAACGGCGAGCGAACGCGCAGAAATATCCCAACCGCTATTGCCGCGTTCGTCCTGGTCGAACATCGTTGTGATGCCTTCGTCGGAAATCATCAGGATATGGACCTGGCGCTGGGGCGGCGAGGTGCCACAGAACGTTTCGCGCAAACGATGGATGGGAAAACAGGTCATGCCGCCGTAAAACCCGGTCAGGATACGCAGGATTTCCCACTCGTCGCGGACGAAACCCTGCGTGTGCATGAACTGCCTTTTCCCGCTCCACAGCGTTACCTGTACCCGTGAACCCGCACGCAGCGCGGAAAGCGCGATGATGGCCCCGGCCAGGCTGAGATAGGAAACCTGAACCTGCGGGTTGGGCATCGACGCCGAACTGTCGACATACAGGTCGAGATCTACCGGATCAGGGTCGGGCGTTTTGCCCGGTTCGTGCCCGTACAGGCGGCGGACGGTGGTCAGGCCGGGAATGACCCGTGGCGATTGCAGCACGGTCTGCAAAACACCCAGGGCCTGATCTCGTCGGCCCAAAGCGTCCAGGTGCAGGACCCCCGCGCCGCCGCCAAGACGCAAAGCGTGCTCAACACCGGCGGCACGCTCATTGCCGGGCAGTGGCTGGGCATC
>Ga0123357_10010941_pt1 | contig 11584 bp, 5 predicted proteins | sample TergutEmb28metaG_FD_89873 | JGI IMG/M metagenome (GOLD analysis project Ga0123357, IMG submission 89873) | Embiratermes neotenicus P4 segment gut microbial communities from Petit-Saut dam, French Guiana - Emb289 P4 | ecosystem: Host-associated > Arthropoda: Insects > Digestive system > Gut ...
ACGAAACATGGCGGTTTTTTGGGGATTTAATTTCGCCAAAAAAAAAAAAAAGTAGGGGGGTTTTCGTGAAAAGTTTCCCATTCCCCCCCCCCCCCCCGATTCTCGACAGATATTGACAAAAGCCTCCAACATCAAATTTCACGAATATTTTTCAAGTGGGAGCCGCGCTGATTCATGCGGAAAGACGAACGGACAAACAGAGATAGAGAGATGGACATGACGAAAGTAATACAGACGCTTTTCGCAACAATTCGAACGCCCCCTAAAAGGTTTGAACACTGATTTCCGTGCCTCATGCTTAAGGACACAATTCCATCATATCTGGGAACATAAGCAGTGGCTGCATGATCACCCCCACGTTGGCTATATTGACATATTCATATCAACGTTGTACGCTGGCTGTCTGTCAGCCAACTAACGTTGAAGACAAGCGCACCTATGTGAAAAAAGAAAAATCTGCCATCTTGCCTTCTACGCTAATACACAAAATGGCGAGCGGCCTGCCGAATCCCCGCAAATTTTTTTAAATAATATACGAACGAATATAAAGTCTAAAAAACGGAGATTCGCGAAAATAGGTAAATAGCAGAACACCCTCACTAAAGAAGCAAGTTTTCAAGAAATAATGTCAATAAAGTAAAGAGATTATCATGCAAAGTCCTTTTAACAAGGAACTCTGTGCAACCGAGCGGGGGCCGTCACTGTCCACTATACATCAACTCATGTGTCCGCCCTACGATGCGCAATTCCCCATACTGTAGAGTCAGTGGGCGGCGTAATCGAGTATTATGAAGCAATCCAGCTATGAGCGAATTGTAGATTGTTGTCCCTTTATGATATACAGGTTTATAACGTATTAAAACATGTAATAAATCATGGTAGTTGAATCCACACGTTTTTCATAACGCACATTTTAAATAACCCTCTATGAAGCAACAACGTGGCAAGCGACTCGGGGGGTAGGCCTACTTGTATTATAGAAATCCCCAGATAGAAAGCAGTGACATTGACCCTTACGATAGTGACATCAAACACTGCGACAGAGTCATTAAACCTTACGACGTTGACGTCGAAAACTACGCCAGTGACATTAAAACTTTTCTTCCAGGACAACCAAAGTTTTCTTCTTTGCGCCCCATTTTGTTGTGCTTTACTTAATTTATGAGTTTCCAATGTTGCGTTTTCGTAAAAAAAAAAAATACCATTATCATTTTTCTCTCCTAATAACTCACTGTATTTCACATAATTTGGACTCTAGCCAGTCATCGCGGGTTATATCACATATTTCTCGAACTGGACGATTTTATAATAACACTAGGCGATAATTTCAGCTATGGTAACAAAACAACTGGATATAAATGCATGGATTTTCACCACTCCGCCGTCAAATTACCAAACATTTCCTTATTGCTTTCTTAAACATTCCTTACAAGAGATAGATGTACATATATGTGGGTGCATGTGGTACGTGTGGTCGTGTCTGTGATATGTGTGTGTGTGTGATGTGTGCGTGATGTGTGTGTGTGTGTGTCTGTGATACATGTGTGTCTGTGATATATGTGCGCGTGATGTGTGTGTTATATGTGTCGCCTGTCACAGTTCCCATCAACACCAGACCATGCACCATCCCACGCAGAAGTTCGAGATAAAATGAGTGTGTATTCTGTGTGCAGAGGAGTAGCTGTGGACGACCAGGGCTACATATTCGTGGCAGACTCAGGCAACAACCGCATACAAATCTTCCATCCAGACGGGACATTCCTACGGGCATTCGGATGCTGGGGATCAGGGGACGGGGAGTTCAAGGGACTGGAGGGAATCGCTGTCATGTCCAATGGCAACATATTGGTATGCGACAGAGAGAATCATCGCATTCAAGTTTTCTAAATGCACCAGCAAGAAACAGGTTTGTTACACCAGCTGAAGATCTCTCTTTCAGAGTTTTAAACTTAAAGATTTTACAACATACTGATTTACAATTATCTCCACTTTCCACACATTTTCCCTCTATATCTTACTGGGCATAATGCACAGATTTTCATCACCTCCCCCACCCCCTGTTACTCCTCAGTCTTTAAATTTTTTACTTGGGCGTAAATGGCAGGCAATAATAAAATGCAATTCATCACATGATGTTTGTAACTAAAAATCATTACACCTACTCTGATATCAGAATGTGTATGTCTCTTTTATACAAACTGGTATTGCCTGTTCATTTATTTCTTCGTTCAGTCCATAAAACAACGGGCCTACAAGTCGTTCTAGGCAGTACCGAAACAAGAATCTCAAAGATGACTAAGCATCATCAAGAAACATGTATGGCTGAATTTTGGTGCATTCTCTGTAAAATATTATACCAGTATGTTTGTAAGAAACAAATGATAATTCCTTCCCAACAGGCCCAGCCTGATTAATGAACGTTTGATCTCAATTGCAACGAAGGCAATGCCAAGAGCTCAAACACCAGTGTATCCAAACACCAGGAGAAGATCAGTAACAGGACTCCAATTTCAAACATCATGGATGTATATCTGATGCAAGTCAATGTATCGTATCTATCAAGAGTATTTCAGGGATAGTCTGTTTTTCTCTTACATAAGAACCAAAGTGTTCATAAAACTGCAATTAGATGCACTAAGAAATCTTATAGGCATGCTTCTTCATGCAGAAAGCTTTGATCCTCCAAGAGCATGTATAACTACTTTGTATTCGTTTTTCTAATAATGAGTTATTATTTCTTCACGTTTTGCACAGTTTTCTATAGGCTTTTCTTCTTTTCTACTACAATTTTGATTTTTGTTAAGCAAAGCTTCATTTTTATAGATCATCGGGAACATGTCGTCATACCTTTCAACAAAATGGAGTCAACAGCTGTTCTTAATTTGAAATACATTTTTTAAAGTTAAACAGGCATTAAGAACAAGTGTGTTGATTGGATTTGGTATCCAAATCTGATTTAACATTTCAAAGAAAATTAAAATTAGTTTCAAAAGGCTCAACAAATATTATCATGATGTGCAATTGTTAATGATGCCAATAAAATTCTGCCTGTGTAAAATTCATTAATGACTTCTATAAGTGTTGGTCTCAGATTTATTATAACATGTTCAGATTGTAAAAAGTGTGAATACTACAAAATAAAGAGTTGTACAACTTATTTCTATTTTTCAAGTGTTTTAAATCGAAACTAATTAGCACAAGACTCACCATGCTACACACCCACAGGGAACAAAGTAATTAGGCCACATTCAGATCACTACTCACTCTCATGCTATATATTCCTGGATTTGATCCAGTGCCATGTAATTCCCCTCCAGGCAAATGTCAGGGTTGAGTTAAGTCTTCGTTGTGCAGGCCATGAAGGCAATTGGGAGAGTGGAGGTATATCACCACCCATTTTAAACTTGACACCAGAGAGGTAAGTGATCAGCTTCACAATCTGGCCACTTCTTATCTGGGACCGAAGCCCCTAATACTAGTGAACAAAAGGCTGAGTGAATATGAGAGTCAGTCTGGACACTTTTGAGAAAAGAATAATCTCTTTCCACTGTCAGAAATCTAACCATGATACACAAAAAGCCCGTAGCCTAGTCATTGTACTAAGTATACTACCCTACATGTGTTATGGCATCACTTAAGAATACACCATAACTATAATTATCCCAGACTGATGCAACCAAAAACGAAGGGTAAATATGCCCCAGAGTAAAATTAACATTTTCAGTTTTATATTCTCCTCTAGCATAAAATTCACTCAAACTTAAACAACAAAATTTGAAAATTCTCACCTCCAGCTACAGTTTCCGCATATAACCCTTTCCAGTTATCGTTAAATATGAATGGTATGAAGATGAGACATTATTGACAGACAGCTTGCTGAAACAGACACAGCTGCTAGATAAAGCAACATCTACAGCATTTGGTTGACACTGTTATACTGACAGAAACACAGGAAGCCCACAATACCATCTATAGGTCCAATGACAAACACTAGCAACATTAATTGCTACAAAATGACAGAATAGCAGGACTCAGATCTTTTATACGTACACATCAATTGGTCCTAGAAGAATTATTCTAGGACCTATTGACCTTTAGAGATGAAAGGCAGTACATTCCTTTCAAAGGCTGGCATCTGATTAGCCTGCAACACAGTGGTGTAGCCCAGAAGAAAGAAATACTCAGCTACACTGCTAAAAAAAAACCTCAAAACTCACAAAGATGTCTTTGTTTACTTCATGAAATGTACTGTCATCACTGTTAAAAACGTTTCAAATTAAAATTATGGACTTTTAAAGAGGGTTGAATACATTATCCAAAATTCTCATTTTTATCCCTCCTGTCTGTCAGGCCATTTGAATACACAAAATATTCAAGGGACCTGGAACACCCTGAAGATTTTAAAAACGTTTTTTTACATTCTCATGTGGTAGAAAGTGGAGGGAATACTTTAAAATGATGCACTTTTTAAATGTCATGCTCTCATACAGAAAATCATTGTGACCACCTACATTAAGTACTGGAAGACACAAATATCTTTAGAGGTATGTCTGTAAACAAAAGAGGCTTCTGTTTTTCTGTGTAAGATTGTGCCTGGCAACGATGACAAAAAAATCAACAACTGTCGCACTGTTCTTTTTAGTCTTGCTTCCAAATACAAAATTACAGCACTCTCACCATGGTCAGCATATGACACAAGGGAAGCAATATTGGCAGTTAAGGGGAAATACAATGCGAAAGCCTAGTAACTCATCCTTGATGATTAAACGTTCCGACGTACCTCCGAAACGTCGGAACATTTAAACACTACACAACGTAGAAACACAAAATTCCATAATTTGTGGCAACATTTCCTTTATTACTACAGTAGAATAGTGTAACAACCGTTCAGCCATGGTCCTGCTCGGGCCTCTCTCGGAAGCTCATCTACGTTTCTCCACTGTACAAAATACGTGACACTAACCAATGTCCACTACGTGCCTAGAATACATAACAGATGTGGGGGAAATTTAGTTTTGTATGGGCTGTTTGGGGGCCGGATTCAGTGCCTCCATCGCTGTGGTATATGCATTTCGGTGACTGCACGATACTACGGTAGTTCGCAATTCACGTCGATGACCTAAAAAATAAGTTACTTTGGCTACGTACCTTGCTTGCTTCTTTTAACACTTCCTTCTTTTATTTTCGCTTGCAAGCATCACTTCTACATATCCTCCGAAAAGGCACTGTTTAGATCATAATTTACAAATGCACAAAAACAAATATACAAGCTATTCCACAAACACTTCGTCCACTGGCACAAGAGTTCAAAAATAAACGTCCGCCATTAACAAACTTGTCACGGACACAAATCTCGGTAACTTAACCCACGGACCCTAGTAAGATACTGTCCTCTAACGAAAGGCTCACTCTAACCCCTACCCGTGGTACTGAACACAGCAACTGTATTCATTACTTCCGTTGTTCGGCGTCCGAGAACAAATGTCAATTAGCGTAGTGACAGGCCTGTCAGTCTCAACTCAATGGATTCACCATGCAGCTGGTAGGTATGAAAAATATCGCCAAAGAATGTCAAATATACGCAAATCACGATACTTGGCTCGGCGCTAGCCCAATTATAATACCACTGTCGGTGTGCGTCCACCCAAGATCTTAATGCAGCTGATTATAGTACTTTCCAGTTTAAGGTTAACGACAGTCAGAACCCCCTGGCCCCCCACTTGATTCAGAAGTGATTTCCATCCTGAGAGGTTTATTTGTGAGAACATTTTTGGGCTACTACAGGAGTTTCATGAGTCTCAATAAAGGAGATGGATAATAGTTGTGAATATATGAAACAGTCATTGACAGCCAAAGAGATGAACAACTTCAGGGTTGGGTAAATGGCTGAACAATTCATTGCCATAAAAAGAAAATAGTGCTATACACAGCTGTGTGTTGGGTGGATTTCTACAAGGAACAGGAAATGGCCATGAGATTGAAGTGCCATGACTTTCTAAAGTGCAATTTAAGTGGAAACAGTTACAAGAGAACTGAGAAAGTATACGTAGGTTTACTGGGAGTGTAGGTCACTGGATAGGAGGATGCCACTGAACTAGCAGAGCATTATACATTTTTGATGGAAAAGAACATGACAATCATCAACCTGGGACAAGAGTCTGCATTCATGAGGGCATCAAAACGACACTGATGGAATTAGAGTTTGTAACCAATCTTGAAAACCTGCAAACAGACTGCTTGCAAGACCAAGATATAAATGAGATGATAATATTGTAATGGATCTTAGAGAAAGAGGATGGAGGGTGTAAACTGGATTCATTTGCCTACAGATACAGACCATTGTTGGGTTTTTGTGCACATGGTAATAAACTGTCACGGTACATGAAATGCATGGTGTTTCTCAACCATCAGAGGCAGACGTACCTTCCCACAAAGAACAGTGTTCCATAGAATCAGGTGGTTAGTGTCAACTTGTACATTCCACATTTTTTTACAAACAAGAAGAATGATGTTTTCTGCAATCCATAGCATCTTCCATTGATATTATAAAAGCCTTGAAATTCAAGTTAATGTTCTCTAGAGGAAATACATAGAAAAATGGTGTGAAAAAAACTGAACTAAATGGAAGAACAGGAATAATTCTGTATTAAAATATTTGATAAAATAATACAGTAACAAAAACTGCTTTTGTTAATTTAAATCCAAATGACACAAGCTAGACAATACCCAACATTTGTGCATGCTTTTATTCACACTCAAAAATAGCAAATGACCACAAAACTAACTGGTACAAATTGAGAACTGACTGTATAAAATGCTGAAGACTGTACTTTATGATAGAAAGCATTCTTACTTTTCAAGTTGTGAGGTCTGAGAATCTGATGGTGGTGGTGTTTATGAATATAGCTCTTATCTGCATTAGCTTTAGTTCATTAAGTATAGTAAGGTGTCTTCACGTATCATAAATACTTTCACCCTAACCCAAACAACATGCAAACAGCGAGCTGGGGTGCCTGTAAGGATCATTGATTAAAGGTATTCAGTACTTAAGGTGTAAATTGGAAGCATTTCATTTCTCACATATTGTCTATTTTCTTTTTTCTTACATGCTTATGTCTGTATTACCAAGTCTTTGCTATAGAGTTAATAAACATAATTTAATGTTCCAGATTCAATATTATAATACCATCATATACAGAGCTGATAGAGCTGATATTAAAATTCAAATAGTAGGTGTCAATGAATCATATCACATTCATTCTTCCATTGCGCCATAACCTATAGGAAAATATTTTAAGATAAAACATTATTCAAGAAAGTTTCTAACATTAAGTCAGGTAATAAAATTCAACAATCTGAACCAGTTTAATGTAATTCATAACACATAATAATGGCACAGCAGAGCCAATTACTACTCTACCTTTCCACAAGTTAAATATGACTTCTTTTGTCTGGATTTCCAAACAGACTTTCCAGTTGGGGTGGTTATTAGGTTTTCCATAATCTTATAAGGAAAAAAATTACTCTTAATTTGAGATACAAAATTACCCTCCCATACAAGACAGTCATGTTCACCAAGATGCCAATGGATGTACTAAAATTACACTTGATACCAGATGATGCACTGTTTTTAGTAACAACTGAAAACCTATATTCTTAGACTGGAGAGACATGATGAATTTAGGTTTATGAAATGATGCCATTATAACCTGAGTAAGGAGCTACTCACATTGCCTGAATTAATCAGTTAATCCTAAAATTCTGACATTTTATCATCACTTTTTTATATTAACTAATTTTGCATTATAGGAACAGACATGTGCATTGTTTTTATAGCGCTCAATTCAGAAACATAGCTTGTAATTTTCAAAACCAGAACTTATTCTAAACAAAACACAGTAAACCTCACTGACCATGAACTGGGTCCCACCCATTCATCTTCATCCTGTAGCTTTATTGGTTTAACATGACCCATCTGTGCTAACCTTAAAATACAGAATAACTATAGGTAACTGGATAATGCAGGTAGATATTCAATCAACCAAATGTTGGTGAGAACATTAGGATCAGTGGTGGCAAAACTCTGTGATTCTATGGGGGGTGTGGGATGGTAGGTGGCAGGGAAGGTGACAAATGTTAGCAACTTCAGAAACAATGCCAGTCTTCTTGCAGCAAAAACTGCAAAATATGTCTTGCCTGCCTGTCACTAGATGCCAACAGCCATCTTCACATTTTTTCACACAAAATTGTCTTCATTTTTATTGGTTACATTCATAATAAATTATACAGGCTGAAGCCAAAGTAAATTCTGATACTAGATCAAATACTGTTATGTTCCATATCATCTGTTAAACGCATTGCACTTTCATGAATAATTCACTAAATTTCTAGTGGGGGGATCATGCCCAATCCATTATATTTTAAAAGGGCCAATATGTACTCCATGCCTGTGCAATTTCTGCATAATGTCTCTTGCTGAACATGCTAGAATACAGAAAAAGGTTAGAAAATGGTCAGGAGACATCACTAGTATCTACCATTACTTTATTTTCCTTGAATTTGTTTCAGACATGTATTATGCATGCTTAGTAACTCTAAATAGCCATTTGGAAGCAAAATTTAGTAGCAGTTAAAATGCTGAATGAAGTTCATTGCAAATGTTATGCCCATTTGGATCAGCAGACAAGAGATATGAATGGTGGAAATGGTCAGATTGTTGAAGTAGTAAAATCATCATTTAGCATTTTTACATGTCATGATGAAGTACACAAAATGTAGTCAAACAAAATGACTAAATATAAATTGGAGAAAATCAGAATGTCATTTTCACACATTCACAATGGTGTGCATACATACATAACCAAAAGAAATGTTCTACATCTGAATATTTTACAACAAAATTATGAAAAATTTATGACATCAGAACAAATGCATCTATAGTTGTTAACTCAAGATTAACGTGGTATTATCCATATACAAAATGTACATATTATTAAAATGTTTAAGAACTATTTGCCTTGAAATAATTTTCTTAAATTTCGTCAGTTACATTGGTGTTACCTTTCATTGTATAATATGATTGAATTAGCAGTCCAGATGGACCATGGCAGATTACTATTATTATTATGGTTACTTAAAACTATAAATTTTCATCAACATTAAAATTATGAAAAATCGCTCATTTACATATAGTAATTCAATAGTGCATAACAACATTTTTACCAACACAGCACAGAGAAAATGCGGCTTTGCTGCAGGTCTGGGAAGAAAGAAAACAGAACAAGAAAACTTTTCAATTTTATACCCACAACATGAATAACATTAAATCAGACTTGCTTCCAACAAGTCTCTCAGTCTCTTGAGTCTGTAAATACAAACTTGAGAGTCACAGCTGTACATGCAATGATGTCCTCCACATATTGTAGCCTTTAATGTATCTGAAGGATCGGATACATATTTCACAAATGTGTCTATATATACATACTATAGAGAATAATTACACTGACTAGGAAATTGGGATGTATTTAATGAATACAACTAAATTGCCCATACAATAAATATCATTCTTATCAATTAGTGTAATTACAAATATTTTATTCCAATTGCACATATTTGATTGATGTGTATAATCTATTTGTGTATAGATTTTAGGGTGGTGATTTCAAATAAATACTATCAACTGCAGTAAATGTATCAATTTAAACGTCAATGTATATTATATTCATCATTAACAATATCATGATAAACTTGTACTAGCTTTATTGAAATAAAAATGTATATAAGAATTATTTTCCCTGTCTATCTCCTTTCTCTCTCATTTTCCACTCTTAATATTAATTACCTTCCAGTTCTCTACCTTACAAATCTTTATGTCAATGTTTATGATCATTAGATGTGTTCTTATTCATGAGTAAATGACAGTAATTATTAAAAAAGCTATAACTCAAATCCTTTCTTCATACAGAATAAAATCTGTTAAGTACACAACAGCTATATAACGGCAAGGAGTTAGATACATAGAAGTGCAAGTGTTTCATGCCATATTCACACTAATTGGTAAACAGTGTGCTTTTTCCATTTTATGTTGGAGCGCTAAGTTTAACATGCATAATGATTTATTTAGCAGCACTCCTTACACATGACTATGTCCTTATTTGTGTCACCTATTCCACATTTTAAATGGCATATAATAGAACCGAAGAATAGAATTCATTCCATTGCTCATAAAGTTATGTATGGATAAATCCAAAACGATATTAAACATTCTGTAACCAGTAACAGTAATTTTGTGATCTAAAATTGTCATTTTCTTAAGAAAAAAATCTGAAAGCAATTTAAGATCTGATACAGAGTTTCATATATTTCTAATTTTTTTTTACATATTTATGAAAAATAATCATTTCCATTGTCTGATGTATTAATTCCTTCAAGCTGAACCCCCCTGTATGTAAAAAAAAAAAAAAAATCATGTCATTTCTCTAACCACCTGGCACATCACCAAGTAACAGTTTATTTCATAGACAGGCTCTAAGGTTTTCCTAGTGGTGAAAATTCAAACTGCCTTCTTGGTTGTTATGATAACAAAATGTCTTGTGAGTGTTACCAATCTAGAAGAATGAAATCTAACTTCCCTTATTAAATGACCATTCGTGTTATTAAATAAAACGAGAAAAATTCCACAAGGTTAAACTGTACTTTGTTCTTCTCTAATTGCCCTTGGTGTGCAGATCATAATAACAGTTGAATTTTGAAGAGGTTCCATGCACTACACTTCATTTTCTGTATGCTCAGAATGCAGGATCTCTCACATAACTAATCCTCAGTAAATGCTGTATGTCATCTAGCTTTCACGTTTAAATACATTAAATACTCCATCTAAGTGCTTTTTTATTTACTACACATAATAAAAACTAAAGACAAATAAAAACAGCACTGCATCCCTTTGCCTTTTACTGCAAACATGAAACACAACAAACTGTAATTAGCAAATGCAATTCATCAAACTGTGTGACTTTTGTTATATTGTAAAACAAACAGTCAATAAAGGAAACAAAAGTGAAAGTTTTCTCTCAAAGTTTTTAAATTGTTTAATGTTTCATCTTGATTTTATTTACGAAACAATACTTCAAAAACAGTGACCTAGAAAGTATGTGAAAAAGACTTTGGCCTAACTGAGGCACAACCCCATCATTTGCCTAGACATACTGGGAAAAAAAACACTAAAAAATTAAATCAGGATGGCCAGTCCATTTTCCAAGATCTGAACTGCACAACTGAACACAAAGACTAGCTGTTTATACCACTCACCCACGATGGTTGGTTCACTCTAACATGACAGCAATTTTGGTCACTGTTCATCATCCCCGGTTATACTGTAGTACGATATAACCCAAATGTGTATCGTTACGAAGGTTGTTACTGCAATACAGAAAATTCTGCACGGTCTGAGTACGTTATGGGCTGATAACAATGTAGAGAGCACACACAGTCTTTGGGTAATAACACAATTTATTTGAAAATATACATAACAAATAAACAACATTATATAAGAACACAGTATAGTCCACATCATCATCATCATCAT
>Ga0123357_10010943_pt1 | contig 11583 bp, 5 predicted proteins | sample TergutEmb28metaG_FD_89873 | JGI IMG/M metagenome (GOLD analysis project Ga0123357, IMG submission 89873) | Embiratermes neotenicus P4 segment gut microbial communities from Petit-Saut dam, French Guiana - Emb289 P4 | ecosystem: Host-associated > Arthropoda: Insects > Digestive system > Gut ...
AAGAAATTCCCCGCATTTCACGGAACTCGAAGGTTCATTACCGCACTCACAAGCGTCCGCCACCTGTCTCTATCCTGGGCCAGCCCAATCCAGTCCATATACCCACATCCCACCTCCTGGAGACCCAGCACCATATTATCCACTCATCTACGCTTCTACGCCTAGGTCTCCCCAGTGGTCTCCTTCCCTCCGGTTTTCCCACCAAGACCCTATACACCCCTCTCTCCTCACCCATACGCGCCACATGCCCAGCCCATCTCATTCTTCTCGATTTTATCACCCGCACAATATTAGGTGAGGAGAATCTGGGAACTTTAACTTCCTGGAACCCTCTGGGCACCTCGGGGCCTGTAATGGAACTGATTTTATTTTTTACCCGCACTGAAGTGACGTCGAATCTTTGGTTCAGCTGTGTCAAGCCTTTTATTCAAGTCGTTTGCTTCCCGTTATAGTCCTTCATCTTAATCGCTCCAGTTTTGATTACGGCTTATAAATCTTTGAAGGTAAAATCGGTTTTAAGGTGAAAGGATCAAATACCGAATTTGTATCCTACCCACTGTACTTGCAACAGCATAGACAGAAATAAAGAAAAGATATTCGATATTGTGTACAGTTTGTAGAAACCCCATGCATGTGAAATACTCTGAACAGCATCAGAAATATTCTGCCTTTAGTATACGCGAATTAGCATCTGGATTTTCGGTGGAAGTGCTAAGAGAATTTAAACCCCCAAACCGATTGTTGTAACAAGGCGTCATGTTACCTACTCACCGTATTGTAGGGTTACATTATTTTGCTTTCGTTCTGACTTCATCAGTAACTTTATGAAACACTGAAATGTCAATTAATGCATCACTTGAGCCGAAAACCACACAAGTCGGTATACCTCAATCAATACAGTTGGTAGGCCACGGCCTGGACAGTCGAGTAATGGGTCTTGGTTTCTAGCATGCGCAGAGACTTACACGTACTCTCCTCTTCACCTAGTCAAGGTTGGCTGTAGTGATAGCCAGCCTCCTAAATGAGCAGTAAAGAGGCCTCAAACTGTATTTGTCCACACAACTCAGACGAGTGTCTAGCTTAAGAATGTATGGAGTTAAACATCCTATTCTCACATTTATCATTAGGTAGCGGTACTGTATTAAGTGTGGGCCGGGTAGCTTAGTCGGTATAGCGAGTGGCTACGGGCTGGAAGGTCCGGGGATCGAATCCCGGGGGGGCGAGATTTTCCGCACCTGTCCAGACCGGGTGTTTCCCGGGGTAAAGATCGGCCGGGGCGTGAAGCTGACCCCTCACCCCTTCTAGTGCCGTGGTCAAGAAAGAGTAGAGCTCTACCTCTACTCCCCCTATGGGCCGTACGGCTTGTACAGAGCCTTGGTGCCTGTACAAGGGTGCACTTTACTTTTTTTTTTACTGTATTAAGTACATAGAAAAGATGATTTGTTGCTTATTTATCTGATTAATTCGCATATATTAATAATAAGTTTTATCGGTGTAATGTGAGTATATTTGCTGTATTTTGTAAGAAAGGCGTGACGTTGTGTCGGTTGTAACTGGATGGATTTAGCTAGATGACGAAGTCACGTAAGCAACATTTCAGCTCACTGCTCTGAATTCTTCAAGGCTTACGTCCTTTTGAACTCTAACTTGATTTTACTGCTCCCTCCCGAGCCGAACTGTCGTATAGTGAGCAGTACTTTCTAATTACAGGTACGTGTATATAACACATTCTGCACCTCTCCTCTCTTTCCACTTCTTTAAAGGAATTGCCTTGAGTCAGATCTCCTGAACTACTGGAAAGTCATCTCATATATATATATATATGAGACGTTTTAATTAAATGTGAATTATTTAGCTGCCGTCTAGTTCTTCAGATTTGCATTGTTGAAGACGTGGAGGCAGGAACTTTTTTGAGAGCTATTTTATTATGAGCCGTTTGAGTGGAGAAGTTTCGTAACTATTTTCGTGACGAAAAGAAAACTGGCTGGGAATTTCTCAGAATATAAAATAATTTGCTATATTTGTGTTACATGTACATGTAAATTTAGAGGCTTGGAAATGAAACAGAGGCATTGAACCTATTTGCACTCATAGCACAACACACACCAACTCTAACATCACACAACGGAACTTGGTGGATTGACTCGGGATTTGCTGCAGACCAGTGCCCCTCTTGAGAGTTCACGTATACGCGATCGAAACCAAGTTCCATCGGTAAAGCGGTAGAGCACAGCCTCGATATTTCAATCATACACGACATGAAGTTAACAGCTCACAAAATAAATTTTTAGACAGGATACTACGTATCTCCGTTGTGTCCAAGTATACATATATGAAGAAAAGAAGTAGGATGACAGTCTATACACAACTTTTATCATACATGTGAAAGTTGTGTCATCTAACTTCTTTCCTTTATTTGCATCACAAAGTTAAATTTTGCTTCTCGCTGTATGTCATATATTTTTACAAGGCAGGTGTTACATATGGATGCAAATGCAGCAGATTTACTTCATTTGTGCCGCAGGCACTATTGTTCTTGTTCAAATCGGACCAAACACTTCCTTGAGCTATATTCAATATAACCTGAATTTTGTACAGTTATTCCTAGAGTTATCAAGTGTTTTTGGTGTGTTCCATTAGTGTCTATAATTGAACTCTTTGCTCGAAATATTTCTGTAATGTGTGAATTGGTTTCCTGTGTGCAGTTGATCCATCAAGGAATATTAATCTGAACTGAAGACAAAGCTTCTTGTATCTACTGTATTTAGCATGTGAATCTTAATCTGTATCGCTACTGCAGATGACTCACAGGGACCTGGCATCCTTTTTGGTAAGCAGCGTGACAGCGAAGTGATGATTGCGCTTGCCGTGTAGTATAAGCTGTTAAAGGGAAGTGACCAGTTACTGCGACCATTTAAAGTAATGGCTATATAAATGTAAACTTCAAAGATCATGAATTCAGATATTTCTGATTGCTGCGAAATTTGAGATTTTCGCCGCAGTGCTGCTGCTTCTGGGATGTCAGGTAAATTTTACCGATTCTCCGCAGTAATGCTTTGGCTTCATTTTCAGAGTCAACTCTCCAAGTAAAGTCCTGATTAACGCATATTTGTATAATAATAAAATTTTTGAAATGAGAACTATGTACGTAACATTATTCCAGCTCATGACCAGGTATTTAGGAATTAAATGTACAGATGTAAGGAAATTTGAAAAGAATGCCATTGCTAATACGCTATACTGTAAGGTTTGTGATGTAGATTACCTTCTTACTTATGAATAATTGCAGATTTTGGTACGAGAACGTGGCTGGCAAGTGGCAGTAGGTTCCCCCTTTTTTGTTATTTGAGGCATGTTTTACGAAGCTCTCAGTACATCAGACTGCATGCGTGGAAACTATAATGATTGTCGAATGACAAATTGCAAAGATTTTGGGATGTAGGGTTTCTGGCGCATTCGATTTGCTGTTCCGGGATTTGCATGGAGGAACTGCGGATGAAGCACAAAATTTTTCAGTTGCTTTAGCAAGTTCCCCAATCTAGATTCAAAACAAACACCTCCCGTTACAAGTGTAAAGCCTTACCGCCAAACCAGCATACATGTAAAACCATAATTAAATAAGGTAAAGTGCACACTAGAACAGGCCTCGAAGGCCCAGAGAGGGAGTAGGGTATAGCTGTACTCCTTCTTTAGCCTCGGTGTTATATGTGGGTGGGTGGTCAATGCCACACTCACTCCGTTTTACTCTGGAAAAGAAATCCGGTAACCATATTACAGGAGTCTGTGTGGGCACCTGGACCAGTCTGGGTGGGTGCGGAAAATTTCGCCCCTCCCGGAATTCGATCCCGAACCGTCCATCCCATATCGAGTCGCTATACAGACTACGCTATCGCGATCCATACGAACAAATGGGACAATATTGAATTCTCGTGTAGGATCGTAGCTACTATGTACAATTAATTACTATAAAGATGTAAGCTACAAGAAATTTAGTTTGGCTACGTAGGATAGTGCTGACTTTACACAAGGCTTATGAATACACTATATGAAGAAAATATGGTAACCTGATATTTCAGTTTGTAATTTCTTTATTTGCGTTGGAAGTTGCCCCAGTACTAACTAAAGAAACCTGTCTAACAAATTCCACATGAGAGAGTTCTTCTTACGAAGGTGGTAATTTCTCAGAAATATATAGAACTAAAATTTTAAGCATATTTTTATCCCTTCTCCTGCACTATTAGTAAAAGTGAAGTCTTATAATTGCGAAACGAGATATCTGAATTGCTTAAAGAGGTATGTTATTACTGTGAAATTATGAAGAACGTAAGTTAAATGTCAGCGCGAGGTGCACTATCCTAATCCCACGGGTGGCCGGGATTACCTGGCCTTTATAGCGACTCATCACATTCTGAAAGGTTAGGGGCTCGAATCCCGGTGGGAGCAAGATTTTCCGCAACTGTCCAGACCGACCTCGAGGCTTCCCTAATCTTCTGTACTATAGATGAAGGGTCTCTTTCCCGAGGGTAATACAATCAGGCTGGGACGTTGACCATCCACCTATGTTTAGTGCCGAAGTTAAAGAAAGAGCTATACACTTACTGTCCCCCTCTGTGCCACAAATGACATGTTACGGTGTGCCTTCTACCTCCTTACACAGTAGCATGCTTTCCCGGATTATCTCATCAGTCGGGAACAGCTGGTGTGTAGCGTTGATAAAGAAACAAGATTTTTTTTTGGGCGAAGAACAATGGAAGGCGGGCTAATTGGAAGACTGCGGCGTGGATGAGATAGTCTTATTGAAATGGGATTGAAAATCACATAGCGGTTAAGAGAATTGACTTAATAGGTAATTGAATTTAAGACCCCGCTATTTTTATATGTTGAAATATTTTATTCTTTGATATAAGGAATTAAGTGACTACGAATAAGCAGTTCTTGTGTTTTGAACTTTTTTCCCCAGAGTACCGACGGAGGGAGTTAAAAACGTTTGTACAGGATCAAAAAAGCGAATGAATTTACTGACTAATTATAGACCACGTTACACACAAGCCTATTTGAATTACGCTTGAAAAATGTTAATGGTGAAATCCATGGCCAGCAACAAATATTACATTCTTGAACAGATCCGCGCTTTGCATTATGAGAATCTGGGGATTGAGGAAAACGTGGCTGCCATTAACACTCATCACAAGGTAAGGTGCCTCTTCTGTCACTAAGCGAAAGATATTTGTATTAAATTTAGACTGCGATATGAACATGCAATGCGTGACAAAGAGACTTATAGCCTAGAAATATGGTGTAAGATACTATTACAGCCCTACCCAACCCCAGCCTCAGTGGACGGCCCCATTTCCTTTTTTGTCTGTGCACTGGTTAAAACCAGATGATATATGACCCAAATTATGTGCATGAACAGAACATCGCGGATACTCGAAACTCACCGTTTTGAATGCAGTCCTTGTTGGCCTCTGTTTTGCAATTAATTTTATTAAGTAATCAAATTACTGCTATGGATTCTCAGAGTACAACCAACAAGATGCAACGTTTCTCTAATTTATTAATTTCTGTAAGATGCTCTACATGTTTCAGACGGGTTTTCCGTCCATCATCAGGAGCACAAAACTGCACATACAGCGTCAGACATTTGTCAGACCGTTACTGCTACCTGCTTCTAGCCTGGATGTGATGGAACATCCCAACCAGGCTAGCAGCAGTTAGCAGTAACGGTCTAACAAATACCTGACGCTGTATGTACAGTTTTGTGCTCCTGGTGATGGACGGAAAAACCGTCTGAAACACGTAGAGCATCTTACAGAAATTAATAAATTAGAGAAACGCTGCATCTTTAGGGTGTACTCTGAGAATATATTAGCGATGCACGGACCTATGAATGTTAAATCTACTGCTGTGGAGTTCATTTTAAAAAGAAGAGACAGTTTGGCATTCTTCTTCTATCTCATGACCCAAGACAGCATATAAATGAAGTAATAATAAATAAAGTCTGATAAAACTTTAATTAATTTTATCTTAAACAATTTAAAGCAAAATATTTCGACTCCTAAAAGCAATTCTCAGGCTGAATACAAAGAAGTATATCCTTTATATTCAGCCTGAAGATGCCTATCAGGGGCCGAAACATGTTGCTTTAAATTATTTAAGACGATAATTAATTAAAGTTGTGCTAGACTGTATTGGTTATTACTTTATGCATTGAATTATAACACAACGGGGATGCCTTACCCAAAAATCAAAGACAACATTGTGTCCCAAAGAACTTAATCCCTAGCATATAGTTACTTATTATTGCTTTTATAAATTAATTCTTAGGTATAAGCTAAAAATATTTTGGAACAACCAATATTATTTATGGATTTAAAATTGAGGGTTTCCTTCTCGTGAAGACTGAGACGAGGAGAACATGTGGCTTTGTGGGATGGGGAGGTGCAAGTGAAGGAATTTCACCTATTCCCATAACTCGAAGCAATATCTCATCTTCAAATTGCCGAGCCAGGAAACATTTCACGCCCCTCTCCTTCTCATTCACGTTCTCCTCGTTATTCTTTGGAATGGTGCCTTGATGTGGAAGGTTTGAGTGGGTCTTCCTTAACTGGAAGTTTTTCCCATAATCTCTCTTTTTTTTATTTTCGTCCTATACCGCTGCGTTTTAATAAAGTGGCTCCAGCGAGGAACGACTCATCCACACTCTGTCTTTCTCTTTCTTTGTCCTTCCGAACAGGAATGCGTGTCCCATTGGGTTATGAGAGGGGGGACTCACTGTACGAGAGGAACTCGAGAAATTCCAACCATGCAATGTGCTCGGCTTTTCACATTCTGCACAGAAGAAAATACCGAAATTTCTATCTCATTCTCCCTTTTGTCTTCATCTGTTATCTTCTTTGTCTGTTTAATACGCGTTGGCTCTAATAGAACCGACCGGGTGTTACAGCTTATGACTCCATTATGAATTTAAAAGCAGTAGCCAGCATCAAAACAACCAAGAGGCGCCTCCTGTCATGTCTCGCATCATACACACTTGGAGAATCAAATTTCCAATTGCAGTTAACCGTTTACAAATAAATAACAATCCCAGGTATACTGAATCGGAATATGACTGTACTGCAGATGTTAGTTAATTTCAGCTGTTGCCGGAGCTACAGAAGCGTTTCGGTGTCACCCTCTTTCCTTATTTTGTGGCACATCAATTCTATAACATGATATTGACAGGCACTTAAAGTCCCTTACGAAATCTAAAAGTTAAAAATGTAAATTTATCCCTGCACAAGCCCTGAGGTTTCCAGGAGGGTAGGTTGCCAGGAATTCAAAACAATTGGCACCTGAAGGTGGAAAGGTCAGTCTTACTCACCGGCTACCTTTACCCCTCTTTTCTGTTAGAGACTGAGTCAACCCCAGGGCCATTATGCGGCCGGAAGGTTCAGAAATATGAAAAATATCAATGACTCCAACTGGAATCGAACCCACAACCTTCCTGCGTTTAGCGCAATACCTCAATCGACCATGTCACCTCGTACACCCTCTCCTGTGGAGTCTAATTGTGAATATACGTATCATATTGCACCGTTAACAAAAACAGGAGAAAGCCTTCCCTGTATTATTACTCTGCATATTTTTGAAGTGGAGTGTGCTATTATCTGCTCCCTGCATTCTGAAAGCTTGCCAGAATAAACTGTTTACTCCAGTTATGGAACCTTTTATTCTCGTGATAGACTGAGACTGTCTGTATGTGTAATGGTGGCCTGTCACGGCCCCATTGACCATGTATCGGATGCAAGAAGAATGACTATTGAACACCGGGGAAATAACTGACAGGGGAAAATCGTAGTAATCGGAGAAAATCGTGTCCTGGTGCCACTTGATATACGAGACATCCCAAATGGACTGCTCTGAAATTGAAACCCGGCCTTCATGGTGAGAAGCCACCGTGTAATAGCCTGAGCTATGACAGGGCGTGGCGAGACCAGAAGTGGCTCTTCAGGTGTGGGAGCGGAAGCGCCATGAGGAGAGACTGAGTTTGATATATTAATGTGTTAGAGATGATGGTGACAATTCAAGGACAAGATTAGTGTTCGTGTTTTGCACGTGTGTTTGCTTAGAATTCGATCTTTGCTATCCATACTTCAGCAAAGATAAGGTGGAGAGGGGAGGAGGATGGGCCTGATATTGTTTATGGAAACCTTACGGCAAGTGTAACATGAGAGTCATTGTCTGTATTTCCACTTCACTTTATTCTCCTCTATAGACGTGTAACAATAAGCCAACGCCAAGGATACCGCCTCTGGATAATCCTTTGTATTAGAAAGGTTCTAACAGTGGCCCGGAATAGCGTAATTAGTATAGCAGCTTGATGTGGGCTGGACATCCTAGTGAGGACGAGATTTTCCGCACCCTTCCATACCGGCCCTGAGGTCCATCCAGCCTCCTATACATTGGGTACCGGGTCTTTCCAGGGGGTAAAGCGGCCGGGGCGAGGCGTTGACCACCCACCCCATCTAGCTCCGAGGTTAAAGAAAGAGTAGAGCTATACCACTACTACCCCTCCGCGTCTTCGTGGCCCGTTACAGGGCGAACTTTACTATTTAATTTTCTAAAAGTACGATTTTATGTCACTGTTTTACCTATGGGGTTCTGCGTACGTATATTGGCCTTCTTTTCCGGACAGTGCTCTCTTACCTTTTAGGTAAAGTTATTTGCATCTGATGTGTTATTTCCCATTTCAAACTTTTGACCAACCCTTCGTCAGTATATATTAGACAGAAGGAAATACCCTATAGTGCCGAACAGAAAAAAAAGGATTGGGCAGCCTATGAAGTAACTCACGTGGCCTGCTGCTCTGAACCATTGTCCAGTTTGTACAGTACCACTGACTAATAAATGTTGCAGAAATATACATATTTGTCAGATGACAGGAAAAAATTTTGGTTCTTTTAAGACATGTTTTAAGTATTTTTAGATGAGTTTGATAATATATCTAGCTATGCGGTTCGCTTAGTTCCGGTGCCTTGGTTGTTTTTTTCCCCCTTATGGTGCAACGGCCCAAGTGAGGCACAGATCGCCCCATTGTTGAGGTTTCTAGGTCACAACAGTTGACGCACACAGTCGGTAGAACTCCTCTGAACGAGTGATCAGTTCGTCACAGAGGCGGCTACATAAACGAACAAAAACCGCAAAAGACGACACATTCCTGCCTTCAGCGAACACAGCCATCAAGAAGCTGCAGAACGACGCCTTAGACCTCGCGGCCACTGGGATCGGCTCCGTAACATTAGCTCTAGAAAATTAATACATTTTTAGCTATTTTTTTTTTCGGAAGTAGGTTTTTGCGAACATCAAGATGTACAACGATACAAAATCTCTACTCATACTTAACCACAAAAAGCAAATAAAATAGTACAGATTTGTTGGACTGTAAATGGAAGTAACAAGAAAATGAACCTCATAAGTTCTGTTCGCAACAGCTACTTACGGGTTATTTTAAAGGTTCAAGTCTTCTTGGACTCCTTGCCATGATGAGTGGCGAAGAATGTCCCAGGAGAGTGTGTTGGACTGTTTGACCCTGAGGATATGGCAGTAGGCTTCTCCAAAACGTCCGTAATTTTTTAACCAGTCGAAATGAGGTAACATCCCAGTAAACTTTAATCTTGATTGACAAGGCTGTGAGGACATAAAATTGTGACTGCTTCGTCTTCTGTTATGTCGTAGTGTTTTAGTACACATACCAAAGCCTTCCCTAACCACTAGTTACAAGTAGTAATATGCACGTAAATTTGATGTTAGTGTGACCGTGCGTTACTGAGACAATAAAATAAACAACCAACTAGATACAAAAATGACGGTTTATTAATGGTTTCTATCAGCTCAACATGTTTCGGGCGATATTTTCGCCCATCCTCAGGAGCACTAGACTGTGTTTACAGTTTGTGTTACAATGCACCGACGATGCTGCGGCTGGTACCAGCCGGCAGCATCGTCGGTGCATTGTATCACAAGCTGCTGGTACGTACCAGCCGACAGCATCGTCGGTGCATTGTACCACAAGCTGCTGGTACCAGTCGACAGCATCGACGGTGCATTATACCACAAGCTGTAAACACAGTTTAGTGCTCCTGATGATGTGCGAAATTATCGCCCGAAACATGTTGAGCTGATTGAAACCATTAATAAACTGTCACTGTTGCATTTAGTTGGTTGTTTATTTTATGGTAATTTGCACACAGTTTAGCAGATGGATAAGAACTGAGTGTCCTTAGGGAAAACCAGCTCTTCATTTGCCGAAAAAGTCTCTTTGTTACTCTTATTTCCATGGACTTGTTTCCCTCACAGTCTAAGAAAACTTCTTGAGTTTAAAACCGTGCAGCTATAGAATCTTCCAATTAATCATCACCAGAGAAGTAACTCCACATATAAAATCTTTCAGAAATTTGGGCAGGCTATAAACATTGGAACCGTATTAATACTCGTCAAGAAGAATGGTGTAGTGGCAAAATAATAAAAGCCTGTCACTTTCATGTTGCTAATTTTCTGGTCAATGCGGTGAAAATCTTCATAGAGTGTTCCGAATGAAAGATATCCGTGTATGATTTAATATTTTCATGCTCTGGTTTATTTCATAAAGGAAATTGAATGATACAGACAACTTGGAAGATTTAGGTTCAAGTGAGAGAATAAGAATAAATTCTACTTCATTGTGAAAAAATAGAAAGTTAGGGATGGGTCAAGTACGAGATTTATTTGATTAATTGTAGCGAGGGGCGTCGGGCTGTTGCGAATAAGGCAATGGTATCTTAGCTGCTGTGAACTGATGGAAACTTCTCGATTAGCCGATTGGTTGCTATTTCCTCAAGATGGGCACCGTTCCGTGGAGTTTGTTATTTGTTTTGTGTTAGGCTTTCGCAGCGGTGAATATGCATGTTCTGTTCCTCGATATTTACAGTTGAAAGGAGAATATTTTATCCGAAACGTTGGTGCATAAGCAGGAGGTCAAAATACAACGAATTGATTGAGAACACCGCGAAATTTGTCTCAGAATGAGAACCCGATCCTAAAACAACTGACAGTGCTACAGAAAATTAAAAATACCACATTGCGAAGCAAGGAAGACACCAACGTCTGTGTAATCCAAATGTATGATACGGGAGAGCAGTATCAAAGACCTTGTGGCTTAGAAATGTCGCCTTACGAAGTATAAATCTAGGATAGTTCTGTATGTTGTTAATTGATGCTTCGTCAGTGGAAATATCCGTACTTGTAGATTTGTAAGTAGAAAATGTAACAAATTTGTTTGAGAACTTTACAGCTTGTATAACTTTTATATATGTATATATATATATATATATATATATACAGGGTGTAACAGGAGGAACGGACCAGACTTCGGGAGGGTGTTCCTTTTGTTAAACTATACCGAAAAACCCCAAAACACCTATATCCAAAGTTGAACGGTTTGGGACATAATGGCCAGTGAAGTTTGAAACTTTGACTGCTGTTACACACTTACTGATTACCAAATTCGTATTGAAACTGGCAGGAATATGTGGTTTCTGTAATGTTAATATCTGTACTTTTCAT
>Ga0123357_10010944_pt1 | contig 11582 bp, 9 predicted proteins | sample TergutEmb28metaG_FD_89873 | JGI IMG/M metagenome (GOLD analysis project Ga0123357, IMG submission 89873) | Embiratermes neotenicus P4 segment gut microbial communities from Petit-Saut dam, French Guiana - Emb289 P4 | ecosystem: Host-associated > Arthropoda: Insects > Digestive system > Gut ...
CGTTTCTCGCTTCATTCGTTGATAAGCTTCGCCGGTACCACCACCGCCGCGCGCGCCGCTATGGGCAACCTCGTCGACAACGCGACGTTCGTCAAGATTGCCGACCCGACCGTTCAGACGGTGCCAAGCGGTACTGATCCCGGCACCTATGGCGCTCTTGCTGATGTGTGGCAGAACGGAGTGTATGATTATGCGCCAAATGCCAGAGAGTTGACTGCCAGCGCTGCCATCAGCCCCCTGAATACCACAGGGGGAAACAGCATTATGCCTATGGCGTCGCTACCCACTCAATACGTGCCCGGATCCTATCAGATCTTGATGGATGTGAACAATATCAATGACGCGAACGCAGGGGCTTCTACGGGGAATCCCATATTTATCGGAAATGTGACGTCCATCGTCAACGTCTACGCGACACTGGATGTGAAATACGTGGATCAAAACGGCGTGACACTTCTTGCTTCGCCGCCCACGACGTTCTTCCCGTCAGCCGGAGCCTCCGCGGCCACGAGCGATTTTGAAGCGCTCGCCACTACACCCGGCGCCCTTGACTACGATGTGACCGCGCCCGCCATCAGCGGCTATGTGTTCAGAAGCTTGTCGACGGGTACGGACCCCACCGGCCTGAGCGATCCGCAAATAGGCACGATCAACGGCAACAAGACGGTCATCCTCGTATACGTCCCCGCGCATACAATCAGCGGGACGATCACAGGGCTTCCGAACAACAGCGGCGGGGTCACGGTCAATTATTCTTATACGGACCCGACTACCGGATCGACGGTAACGGGCAGCGTGCAAACCGACGCGAGCGGCAATTATTCCATTCTGGGCATCCCCGAGGGCGCGACCAACATCGTCCTGACGCCGCAAAACATGACAGCGAACGGCTTCTCCGTGAACATCCCGAAAATAACGATCGCGGGCCCGCTAGGCAGCGACATGGTCAATCAAAACTTTGTATACAAAGTGAAGCCTCCGGCCTCTTCGGGCACGGGCGGTTCGCCAAAGACGAGCGACTCAATGCCGCTGTTCCTGTGGTTTGGCGCGCTTGCTGTCAGCGCCGCGCTTGTGGTCTGCCTCGTACTGCTGCTCCGCCGCAAGGCCGGGCAGAAGCAAAGGTAACAGCGGTCAAATCAGCAAAACCGCGGGCAGGCCTTACTTGTGCAATACTTTGTGTCACAATTGACTTGTGATAAAAATGCGTATATACGCAAATATTTTAGAAGTTCGGACGCGAGAAAAATAAGAAAGATTGCCTTACAACGAGGTTTGTTTGTGATATAGTTTATTAGCGAACGCTTGCTCTTGTTAAAGGATACTTGCTCTTGTTAAAAGATGCTTGTTCTTGTTAAAGGTTAATAAAGGAGATATAACGAATGAGATTGAAAAATCCGTTCACACCCGCTTTCGGCAGTGAGCCGATGGTTTTCGCCGGTCGCGAAAACATCCTTGAGGATATACTGAGCGGGCTTGAAAACGGCCCGGGCGATCCGAACCGCGCCACTGTCCTGATTGGGCCACGCGGAAGCGGGAAAACAGCGCTGCTAACGAAGATTGCGGACGAAGCCGCGAAAATCGGATGGAGTTCAGCGCGGGTCACCACGTCTGAAGGAATGCTAAACAGTATCCTTGAGCAGGCGAAAAGAAACGGCAAGGAGTTTTTGCCGAAAAAGGGGAAAACAAAACTGACGGAACTTCACGCCTTCGGAATTGGGTTTAGTGTTGAAACCGCGAAAGAAAGCAGCCCAAGCTGGCGTTTACAAATGACGGAGATACTGGAAGTGTTAGCGGAATTCAAAGTCGGATTGCTGATAACAGTCGACGAACTGGATGTTAAGCAGGAAGAAATGTCAAACCTGGTACGCGATTTTCAGCATTTCGTTACAGAAAAACGTGAAATAGCGTTGCTCATGGCAGGTCTGCCTGGGAAAACACTGCAAATGTTTCAGGATAAAAAAATCTCTTTTGTCCGCAGGGCTTTCCAGCATTATTTGGATGCGATACCTATCACTGATGTCAAAGCTGCTCTGCAAAAAACGGTTGAAGCGTCAGGGCGGACGATTGACAAAGAAGCGCTGGAGACAGCGGCGGGCTTTACCAAAGGATTTCCGTTTTTCATCCAGTTAATTGGCTATCAAATGTGGAAACAATCACCGAATGAGAAGCGGATTACGATGAAAGATGTTGCCAATGGCATGGAAAGTGCGGATGAGTATATGAGCCGCATGATACTTGATACGACAGTAAAAGACCTTTCCGACAGGGATGTAGACTTTCTGCGCGCAATGCTTCCGGATGCGGATATAAGCCGGATTTCTGATATCGCGAATCGGATGAAAGTTACTTCACCCACGGCAGGTCAGTACCGTTTGCGTTTGATAAGGCAAGGCGTCATTGAAGAATATGGCCGCGGAAAGGTGCGGTTCACTATGCCGCTGTTGCGGGAGTACCTTATAAAACTGTTCATGGAAGGAAATAACGTTCTTTTATGAAAAAGAAAACTAACAGAAAATTGCTGGCGGCGAACAAGTCGGCGAGGCATGATTATTTTATCGAGGACGTCTACGAAGCCGGGATCGTGCTGACAGGTACGGAAATCAAATCGCTGAGGCAGGGCAGGGTTTCGCTCGGGGAAAGCTACGCGAGGATCGAAGGCGGCGAAATCTTTGTCATAGGCATGAACATCAGCCCGTACGAGCAGGGGAACAGGTTCAACGCGGACCCGATGCGCCCGAGGAAGCTGCTGCTGCACAAAAAAGAAATAAGGCATTTGCATCAGGAATCGAAGCTCGAAGGTCTGACTATCGTGCCCCTGAATATTTACCTGAACGACCGCGGTATGGCGAAGATGGAAATCGCGCTGGCAAAGGGAAAGAAGCTGTATGATAAGCGCGACAGCATGGCCGAGCGCGACGCGGAAAGGCGCATGCAGAGGACGAGGCTCAAATAACGATGGAAAACACGGAGCCGGGGAGGACGATGGAAAGCCAGTTTGGCCGTACTGCGATGCTGCTCGGGGAGGGTGAATCGTGCAGAAAATGAGGCCGGGGCGGACGATGGAAAGCCAGTTTGACCGTACTGCGATGCTGCTCGGTGGGGAGGCCGTGGAAAAACTCTCGTGGGCGAAGGTCGCGGTGTTTGGCATAGGCGGGGTCGGCGGCGCCTGCGCGGAAGCGCTTGCGAGGAGCGGCGTCGGGACGCTCGGCCTTTTCGACAACGACGTAGTGACGATCACAAACCTGAACAGACAGATAGTCGCGCTGCACAGCACGCTCGGGCAGTTCAAGGCGGACGTCATGGCCGCGCGCGTCAAAGATATCAACCCGGGCTGCAATGTCTCGTCATACAAAATATTCTATATGACGGACACCGCTGACAGCGTAGACCTTTCGGCCTACGACTATGTGGTTGACGCGATAGACACCGTTGCGGGAAAAATCGAGTTGATCGCCCGCGCAAAGGCGGCGGGCGTGAAAATCATCTCCGCTATGGGAGCGGGGAACAAGATGGATCCCGCCGGGTTCATCGTATCGGACATCAGCAAAACCGAAACGGATCCGTTGGCCAGGGCTATTCGAAAAGAGCTTCGTGTCCGCGGGATCAGCGGCGTGAAGGTCGTTTGGTCGAAGGAACTGCCTATGAAGGTATATGCGGTCGGCGCTGGCGCGCCGGACATAGGCGCGGCGGACACGGGCGCGCCGGACGCCGGCGATCAGGCTGGGATTTCCGGCCATGCCGGACCTGCCGGACAGGCTCTCGCTGAACAAGACTGCCAGACCGCATGCGTTTGTCCTGCCGCCGGGCAGCGCCATATCCCCGCGAGCAACTCCTTCGTGCCTGCGGCCTGCGGCCTTGTGCTCGCCTCGGAAGTCGTCAAAGACCTGATTTCCGCTTAAAAAAAGGATCTATCACCAAACACCAAACACCAAACACCAAACACCAAACACCAAACACCAATCACCCAGCACCCAGCACCCAGCACCCAGCACCCACCGGCACAATCCCACACATAGCCTGATCTATCGGTTTTCAGATTGCGAGGCTGTTTTTTGCACAAAAATCGAACTTGTGCACGATATTTTGCCTGATTTTTGCCTCGAAACACCGAAATCCGGCCTTTTCGGCGGTTTTAGCTGGTATAATATGCCATTTTTCGTGCATAAGTTAAAATTCTGTGCAAAAATCGCTGTCACAATCTTATATCCAAAAATCGGCGACCCTTGTGATATGATAATCTTATAACAGACAGCGAGAACGCAGACGGAAACGCAGACGGAAACGCAGGCGAGAACGCAGACGGGAACGCAGGCGGGAGAAGCGCAAGTAAAGAAGGACAAAAGAAGGTCAGAAGAAGGATAAAAGCAGGGCAAAGGAAGAAGGATAAGCAAAATGGAAAAGATAAGGATAGGTATATGCGGCTACGGGAACCTGGGCAGAGGCGTTGAGTCGGAGATCGCGAAGAACCCGGATATGGAGCTGGCCGCGGTTTTCACGCGGAGGGACGTGAGCAAGGTCGCGCATGCCGGCGCTGGCGTCAGCAGTATGCGCAACCTGTCACGCGGTGAGTTATCTGAGGGTGCCGGAGGGGACGCGTGTCTGGTTACGCAAACTACTGACGCCACCGCCGCCGCAGCCGCCCCGGTGGTAAGCATCGGCGAAATCGCCTCGTGGAAAGACAAAATCGACGTTTTGATTTTGTGTGGCGGGTCAAAAAGCGACCTGCCGACGCAGGGACCTCTCTACGCGAAAGATTTCAATACGGTGGACTCGTTCGACACGCACGCGAAAATCCCCGAGCATTTTGAAGCGGTAGACGCGGCGGCAAAAGCCGCCGGTCATATTTCAATTATTTCCGCCGGTTGGGACCCGGGGTTGTTTTCCCTGATGAGGCTGTACATGGGAGCTGTGGCGCCCGAAGGCGCAACTTATACTTTCTGGGGCCCGGGCGTGAGCCAGGGGCATTCGGAAGCGATCCGTGGGATAGAAGGCGTTGCGGGCGCGATACAATACACGATCCCGAACGAAGGCGCCCTGGAGAGGATCCGTGGCGGCGAAACCCCTGAGCTGACGACGGGCGAAAAGCACACGAGGCTGTGTTATGTCGCCGCAAAGGACGGGGCTGACAAGGCGAAGATCGAAACTGAAATCAAAACCATGCCCAATTACTTTGCCGATTATGACACGACCGTGAACTTTGTCACGCTTGAGGAACTGAGCAAAAACCACAGCAAGATGAAACATGGCGGGCACGTCCTGCGCACGGGGAAAACCGGCGAGGGCAACAATCAATCGATTGAGTTCACGCTCAAACTGGACTCAAACCCGGAGTTCACTTCTTCCGTGCTGATCGCGTGCGCACGGGCGGCGTACAGGCTTTCGCAAAAAGGGGAGAGCGGCGCGAAAACCATTTTTGACATACCGCCGGCAATGCTGTCGCAAATAACGCCGGAGAAACTGCGGAAGGAGCTATTGTAGTTTTGGAAAACAGCAAAATCCGGTATATAAGCACAAGGGGGGACCGGGAAAAAGTTACGGCGTCCGCGGCCATTATTGAAGGGCTTGCTCCGGACAGAGGCTTGTACGTGCCGGACTCCATCCCTGCTTTGCCGTGCGGCCCTGAGGGGTTTGCGGGGATGCCGTACAGGGCCGTCGCAAAGAAAATAATAGGCTCGTTCCTTTCCGATTTCACTGACGATGAGCTGATCGAATGCGCGGGGCAGGCATACGACGCAAAATTCGACACGCCGCTTGTGGCGCCGGTCGTGAAAACCGGCAGGGCTTTTTTCCTTGAACTTTGGCACGGGCAGACCGCCGCGTTCAAGGATATGGCGCTTTCGATCCTTCCCTGGCTTCTCAAAACCGCCGTGAAAAAAGAAGGCGAGGACAAAAAAATCGCGGTGCTGACCGCGACCTCGGGAGATACCGGAAAGGCGGCGCTTGCCGGCTTCGCGGACGTTTCCGGGACTGAGGTCTTTGTCTTTTATCCGAAGGAAGGCGTAAGCGTCGTGCAGGAACGGCAGATGCTGACGCAGACAGGGCGCAACGTCCACATTTACGGTATCAGGGGAAATTTTGACGAAGCGCAGACGGGGGTGAAAGACGTATTCAACGACCTGTCGCTCGCCGGGGAGCTTGCGGCGCGGGGCGTCAGGCTTTCGTCCGCGAACTCGATCAATATCGGGCGCCTTGTCCCGCAGATTGCTTATTATGTCTACGCTTACGCAAACCTGCTCGCGGCCGGCGAAATCAAAAGCGGCGAGAAGGTCAACATCTGTGTGCCGACCGGAAATTTCGGGAATATCCTTTCCGCCTGGTACGCGAAGCAGATGGGGCTTCCCGTCGCGAGGCTTATCTGCGCGTCGAACGAAAACAATGTCCTGACGGATTTCATGAACACCGGGGTCTACGACAAACGCCGTGAATTTATAATAACTTCGTCGCCCTCGATGGATATCCTCGTGTCGAGCAACCTCGAACGCCTGCTTTGGCACCTGGCCGGCGGCGAGAGCGGGCTGATAAACAGCCTTATGTCCTCTTTTGAAAATGAAGGCTTTTATGACCCGGGAGAAGAAATAAAAAGCGCACTTTGCGATTTTTACGGAGGGTGCGCGAAAATGCCGGAGTCACACGCGGCGCTCGCGAAACTATGGCGCGAAGAAAAATATCTGATCGACACGCATACCGCCGTGGCTTACGCGGTATACCTCGACTACATCGCAAAGACGGGCGACGAAACAAAGACACTCATCGCGTCGACTGCGAGCCCGTACAAGTTTGCGGGGAGCGTCGCCGGGGCGATTGGGACAGAGGTAGGCGCGGATGAATTCCGGACCATCGAGAACCTGAACAGGGATACGGGCGTACCTGTGCCGGAGTCGCTGAGCGGGCTCGACAGAAAGCCTGTGCTGCACGAAAACGTTATTGAAAAAACCGAAATCAGGGCTGCCGTCGAAAGAGGGCTGTGAGACAAGGAAGGCCGTGAGGAAAATCATGAGACAGGGAAGGCCGTGAGAATAGACCGCGTAGCGTTCAGAATTGTCTGCGAAGCCCCTGCGAGGGAGCGGAAGGAAATCCTTTCGCGCCAGGAAGTGAAAACGATCGGCCGCCCGCTCCGCCTCGTCACCGCGGTGGGCGGTGCGTACTTGTTTTACTACGGGACAAACGGGGAGGCGACGGCGCAGATACAGTACATCGCGAATATCTTCGCTATTATCGGTATCGCCGCCGTGATACTTGCCATATTTTCCCAGAAGCTCTCTGAGATAAGGTACTTTTCAAAAGCGGCAAAAGAGGGCTCTTTCCCGGCGGAGGTCTCGGTAGGGGAAGGCGGCATATATATCAGGCGCGCGGGGCGCGCGGACCGCCCGGGCAAAAAAAGCAAAGCCGGTGGCAGCGGCAGCGACGGGGCCGGTGGCAGCGAGACTTACGTCCCGTTTTCCGGGATCGGTGACATTGACGAGCAGGAGGAGTATTTCAAAGTGCCGCTGCGGGCGTGCGATATACCTGGCGTTTTCTTATTTAAAAAAGACTTCGGGCAGGGTGAGCCCGAAGCCTTCGTAGATTTTGTTTTGTCAAAGCAATCAGCGCTTTAATGCCTGACTGAAGCCCGAAGCCCGAAGCCCGAACCCCGAACCCCGGAGCCTACTTCCGGTCGAAGTAGATGCTCTTGCCTTTCGCGGAAATCGGGATGCCGTAACACTGCCGGACTTCCGTTCCGAACAGGCCGACGTGCATCGCCGCCCTGCCGACTGTATACATCAGGCGGTTGTCGATGAAATGGCGCGAAGCGACGGCGCAGGCGGAACCCGCCGCGGTGCCGAGGTCGCTCAGGTTGAAGGCGCACGGCCCGCCGGCGGCCCTCGACGCGTCGCAGTTTTCAAAGCCGCAGACGCCGCAAAGCGCGATACCCGCGTGCCTGTCGACAACCGCCAGCAAAACCACAAAATCAGAAGCGTCTACGTTGCCGGCGTCCCTCTTAAAGACAGCATATTGCTCGCCGCCCTCGCCTATTCTGCGCATTTCGGCGGCCACTTTGCCCTTTTCCTCGCCGTCTATGATGAGGGTCAGGATGCTGTCAATGCCCTTTGCCTTTGGCGCTGTCCGCGCGGCCGTCGCCATCAGCTTTGCGACCGTGAACAGCGCGTCCTTTTCAATTGCTTCACTCGAAGAAATCATTTGCCACCTCTGTTTCGTCTATTTTTTCAACCGGCGCTTCAGAGACTCCCGGTTTCTTGAATTTGCTGAGCCTTACGATGCCCCAAAAGATAAAGACATAGGTTGCCAGCAACACAAGCACTGAATTCCACGCATCCCTCATGGACGGGTCGTTGAAGATGTTGTTACCCTCCGCGATATCCGGCGCGTTCACGTTGATCGTGTAGAATGACAGCACAATCGAAAACGCGGTGACAATGATGAGCGCGGCGATAAGCCCGGTCTGCTTTTTCTCGATGAGCGGCGTTTTCGGCTTGTCCTCATGGCCGGGCTTCGGCGGGAATTTTTCGTCAAACGTGATTTCGTCCGGCCCTATAACAAGCGTATTGCGGAGTTTTCCGCGGTATTTCTGTATCTGAAAGACGACGATAGGCGCTATTATGATATCCATCGAAAGCACGAAAATCGGAAGGCCGTCGCCGACCTCGAATATCAGAAGTATCATTGCGAGGATCTGTATTAATATAGCGAACCAGGCGAGGCCCGGGAACCACTGGGCCTTGACGGTCAACGACGTCTTCCAGTCGTAGCCCCGTTCCTTCAATCGCCTTCGGAAAACGATTTGTGAATAAACGATACCTACCCAGCATAGTGTGCCTGTGAAGCCGGCGATGCCGATGAGAGCGATGTAAAGCGTGTTGTTCTCGCCGCCCATCATCCCGAGCTCGGTGATGAGGAAGCTGAACAGGAAGATGAACCAGATGAACACGAGCGTGAAGATCGTGCCCTTTTGCGGGACATTGAAACGGTTCAGGTCCGACAGCCATTTCGGCGCGAGGCCCTCGACGGACAGCCCGTAAAGCGAACGCACCGTTCCGTAGAATCCGGCGTTTGCGCATGAGAACGCCGCGACGAGAGTTACGACTTCGAAGATTTTCGCGCCCCATCCGAAGCCGTACGCGATGAGCGCCTGCGCGAATACCGAATCCTCAAGCGTAGCCGCGAAGTACGGCATGATGAGCGAAAGGATGAAGATCGGGACCAGGTAGATCAGGATGATACGGATGGCAACCTTTTTGCAGGCCGCGGGGACGTTGACTTCCGGGTTTTGGGTTTCCGATGCGGATAAGCCGACGATCTCTGAACCCTGGAAATTTACGAGCGTCCAGATCATCATGATGATGATGATGAAGCCGCCGCTCGGGAAGAGCTGGTCGAGCGCGTTCCTCGTGCTGTCCGCAAGCATTGCCCTCATCCCGATGAAGCCTTCGCTGATGTGGAAGCTTGCCCCTTCCTCGTTTGTCATGGTTGCCCCATGGTTCGCGAGGCCGAGCCAGATGATGACGCCGGCGATACAGAAGAGTACAACGGCGACGATTTTGATGATTGCCATGACGGACTCAACATGCCCGAACCACTTTACGCGGTAGACATTTATGAGCGTCAACAGGGCGAGGGCGATGATGCCTGTCACGAAAATTGTCCAGACGCCGGCGGTCCCGTTGAAGAACAGGGCGTTTACAAAAATAGCGACCGCGAGCGCTTCGGACGGGATATAGCAAACCCAGTTCGCCCAGAAAGCCCAGCCGATCCCGGCGCTTGCCGTGTCGCCCATGAACATTCGCGTGTATGATACGAACGATCCCCGCCTCGGAATGTTAACGAGCAGTTCCGCGAAAGACTGCATGACGCCGTATATCGCGACGCCCGCAAGCGCGTACGCGATTAGGACCGCGCCGGCCCCCATTTCGTGAAACGTGAGGCCCAGACCAAGAAAATAACACGATCCAATGATGCCCCCGAGGGCTATCAGCGAAACATGCCAGGGCATGATTCCCCTTGTAAGGGTTTTGTCGCTTCTGACAACTATTCTTTCTTCTGCCATATCTATTCTCCTACCAAAATACTAATTCTAATTATAATTGCTGCGGACACACCGCCATAACTGAAGTAAAAATATATTATTTCAGATTCTACCATAATATATAGAAAAAATTCCGCAATAATGTATTATGTAAAAAATGAGAAACGAATTTATTACATTGGCGCATGGCAGCGGCGGGGCCGAGTCGGCTTCGCTGATGCGGGAAATCTTCGCGAAGCGCTTCAATAATGAGATACTCGGGCGGCTGGAGGACAGCGCCGTAGTTTCGATTTGCGTGACAGCGGGGGCGGGCGTGTCAGTGGGGACGTATAATTTTGACACCGGCTCGCCGGTGTCAAAATTATACGTCCCCACTGACACGCCCCCGCCGCGATTAGCCGTCAGCACGGACACCTTTGTCGTGACGCCGCTGTTCTTTCCCGGAGGCGACATAGGCAAGCTTGCGGTATGCGGCACGGTCAACGACGTCATGATGAGCGGCGCGAAACCGCTCTACCTCACATGCGGCTTTGTCATTGAGGCGGGACTGTCAATCTCAGAGCTTGACAGGGTTTGCGAATCGATAGCGTCCGCCGCGCGCGAAGCCGGCGTGACGATCATCGCCGGCGACACGAAAGTCATCGAAGGGCACAGCGAAGGCGGCGGGTTGATCATCAACACCACCGGCATTGGCGTCATCCCGGCGCACAACAGGGTGCCAGCGGGGGCGGCACCGCACAGTAGGGACGTACCTTTTTGTGCGTCGGCGAACATCGCCGACGCACAAAAAGGTACGTCCCTACTGTGCGGTACGTCCCCACTGTGCGCCGCCGTCACCCCTGACACGCCGTCCCCGTCTGGCGTCAGGCCCGGCGACGCGATTCTCGTCACCGGCACGATGGGCGACCACCACGCGGCCATTCTGTCAGCCCGCATGGGGATAAAAAATTCGATCAGAAGCGATTGCGCGCTTCTTGCCCCTGTTATAAGCGCGCTGAACGGCGCGGGCGTCAGCATCCACTCGATGCGCGACGTCACGCGCGGCGGCCTCGGCACAATACTGAACGAATTGGCCGGCGCCTCAAACGTATCGATTGAAATAGAAGAAGGGCTCATCCCGGTGAATCCGGAAGTCCGCTCTTTTTGCGGGATCATGGGGCTCGACCCTCTCTATATGGGGAACGAGGGGAAGATGGTACTGGCGGTTGCGCCGGAGGACAGCGACCGCGCGCTCGCCTGTATCAGAGAGACCGAAATAGGCAGGGACGCCGCATTGATCGGCTATGCGGGAGCGCACAGTAGGGACGTACCTTTTTGTGCGTCGGCGCTGTTCGCCGACGCACAAAAAGGTACGTCCCTACTGTGCGCCCCCGCTGACACCCCCGCCGTCACCATGCGCACGCGCGTCGGCGGTACGATGCGCGTCAGCCTTCTTTACGGCGAGGGCCTCCCCCGGATTTGCTGAGCCCGCAACAGGGGGGGGGACGGCCTAACGCACAACAGGGACGTAACAGGGGGGACGGTCTGATTTTGTCACATTAAAAATGTGACAAAATCAGAC
>Ga0123357_10010946_pt1 | contig 11582 bp, 12 predicted proteins | sample TergutEmb28metaG_FD_89873 | JGI IMG/M metagenome (GOLD analysis project Ga0123357, IMG submission 89873) | Embiratermes neotenicus P4 segment gut microbial communities from Petit-Saut dam, French Guiana - Emb289 P4 | ecosystem: Host-associated > Arthropoda: Insects > Digestive system > Gut ...
ACGCACAGGAGATGAGAACACCTATAACGAGATCGCCTACACTGGTGGTATCTATGACGAAAGTACCCAGCTCTACTACTTAAACGCTCGCTACTATGATCCAACAGACGCAAGGTTTTTGACGAGGGATCCTGCCAGGGATGCTGCTATGAAGGGGCTGTATGCCTACTGTGCGGCAGACCCCATTGACGGGATGGATCCGAGTGGGCTGTATTCAACAGTTCGCCGTGGATCCATGGGTGCATCTGTAAAGACGCTGCAACAAAGACTAAATGCATTAGGATTTAGTAGACTTTCTGTAGACGGGGTATTTGGACCCCGTACTTACAGCGCGGTAAGAGCTTTTCAACGAGCTCATAGAGGGCTTGCAGTCGACGGCATTGCGGGACCAAGGACATGGTCAGTGCTTATGACTAGGGAAAAATATCACCCGGATGCCAATCAAAATCGAAGGCATGGAGCGGATAAACGAGGCCAGAACGGTGGAAGGGAGAGAAATGTTAAGCCTGATGGCGGGGAGGAGCATTCTAGAGTGCCAAAAGGTAGTCCACATTATCAGCCATCGGGTATGCCGAAGAAATCAGGGCCTAGCCCTGCTGTGCGAGTTATCGTATTTATTTTCTTTGTGTGCGTGTGGATTTTTAGTTGGCTTTCGGGAGCACCAACTCCAGCGCCTGCGTATTAATGCTGCAGGGATAGATTTAGGGTATCTGGCACACAGAGTAATAAGATCATCGGCCCCTCTTGTACTGGTATTGTGGTGGATTGCTCCTGTTAATTTGGAGGTCCGTAATATAATGGAATCGCAGGATTTGACAGGACGCATCGCCAGAAAATAGATATGACTGTTGTGGCTTTGCGTCGATATTTAAAGAATCTTCCTACGGGAGATCTTGAATGGACACATTGTCGGATGTGATGAGCGCTGGAGTATAAGGAAGCAGGGAGTATGCAAAGCATTGTGTTACCAAATGGGCTGCGGATACTCTATTATCCAGCGCCAGGATCGCAGTCAGTAAATATCGGCCTGTACGTAAAGGTCGGTTCAAGATATGAAACTGAACACGATAATGGAATTACTCATATGCTTGAGCATCTCCATTTCAGGCAGCTTGGGGAAATGTCTCAGGCAGACCTTTATTATGCTATGGAGTGCATGGGGGGCACTCTCAGGGCATCAACAGCTAAAGAGGTACTGCGTTTTCGCATGAAGGTCCGTCCAAAGTATCTAAAGAAAAGTATCCGCTTGGTTGAAAAGGTATTGACTACTAACAAATGGACAGAAGAGCAATTTGAGGCCGAGAAGAAAGTTGTTCTTTGCGAGATATATGAAAAGGGGCAAGAGTGTAATCTGGATTATGCCTCCGCAGCTTTGACCTGGAAAGAACATTCTCTAGCGATGCCTGTTCTTGGAACTGAGGAAAGCGTCAAAAAGCTATGTCTGCAAGAAGTACAAGCGCATAAAGAGCGTTTCTTTAGCACGCCAAATACCGCGCTTGTCATCACCGGCGCTTTTTCAGAAGTTGATGCGTTATACGTGAACAAAGTATTCGAAAATGTCAGCCTCAGCAACTCTCAGCCTGATTTCCAGATGAGCGACGCTGCCAAATCGCAATTTAGCAGGAAACCAGACGTTACCTTCGTGGATTGCTCGTGGGACCCTATTGACGTCCGGATAGTGTTTGACGTAGATACCAAATTGGTGGGCGGACAAGAGTTGGTGTTTTTAAATAGCATAATTGGGGGAGGCGACGGCTCTGTCCTACCAGGAAAAGTAAGAGAGGAGCTGGGGCTTGTATATGAGATATATTCCGATCCTGAGATCTATGAAGACTCAGCTGTTCTTTCTATTACGTTTTCTATTGCCAGGAAAGAGTTTTATCAGGCGTTAGAGCAGATCATGAAACTACTGCGAGGACTAAAGGCAGACATCTCTCAAAGAGAAATAGAATCAAACAAGGTTTTCTTTACAGAGAATCTCTGGTTTTGGCTAGAGGACACCGATACGCTCAATTTTCAATTAGGTCTGAACATGCTTGGAAATAAGAGGCCTGCCTCCATTGAAACCATGATAAAGCGCAACAAGAAGATCACTCGCGAGAGATTAGTAGAACTGACAAACATCATATTCAAAGCGGAAAACGCTTCAATAGCAGTGGTGGGCGCAACGGGACGTTTAACAAAAAAGATGACCCGGTGGATAATCGCTGACAATCTTGCGGACGAATGACAAAATTACCCCTGGGGTAATTTTGTGAGCCTTCGGTAGTTTGTGTGGGTAGAGAGCTGCCTCTTGTAGCGTCATTCATGTCGCCTTCTCCATCTTCTGAGATGATGCCCCGGGGAGTTGGGGTTGGCCATCTGAGCACCTGAGCATAAGCAAAGCGATAAGGTTGTCGGTGTTTCTAAACCCATAGCCCATTCTCACGGTGACTTTAAGGTAGCGTCCAAAAAGTTCTGGCAGACAAGTATCTTACTTACACGACTGACGCGTAACTCAACAAGCAGTGTGCTTGGTGATAACGGGACAGCTCTTATCTCCTATTCTTATTCTGACTTTGGAGAGACAACACGTACAGGAGATGAGAACACCTATAACGAGATCGCCTACATTGGTGGTATCTATGACGAAAGTACCCAGCTCTATTACTTAAACGCTCGCTACTATGATCCAACGGGCGCAAGGTTTTTGACGAGGGATCCTGCCAGGGATGCTGCTATGAAGGGGCTGTATGCCTACTGTGCGGCAGACCCGATTGACGGGACAGACCCAAGCGGGGAGATAACGTCATGGGGGCGTAGGCCTGCTACATACGGCACAACTCAATCCAGTAACTCAAGCGCGCATTCTACCGTTCGTCGCGGATCTCGGGGCGCATCTGTAAAGAATTTGCAACAAAGACTTAACGCCTTAGGATATGGCTGGCTTTCGGTAGACGGGGCATTTGGACCTCGCACTTACAACGCAGTAAGAGCTTTCCAAAGAAAACATAAAGGACTTGCGGTTGATGGCATAGTGGGGCCCAAGACATGGGCAGCGCTTACGGCGCCAAGCGGAAAGCAATATACTTATCACCCAGTTTATCTGCCGCAGAATATTAAAATGAGTAAAAAAACATCCGCCTCTTTTTACTTCTACACGGCAAATCTTCTCTCGCAGAATAAAGACACTTATGTTCCTGGCGCGGTAGGCGCGATAGGTTGGGATTATGAAGTCTCGGGGCGAGTGGATATTACTATTGATTGGAGGCGCGAAAATCATACATTTAAGTATTATCTGAGTGGTAAAATAGTTATGTACGAAAATGTAGCGTATGCAACACTTCTACATATATACAGAAACACGACCGAAATAACATCCTCAAAAACAAAAAAAGTAAGCGGATATGAATCATGGCCGTACATAATTGCAAACTTCTCTGTTTCTGGAACCATAACCAAAGGTGCTTGGACTCAGTATTTCAGATTCATGGTTGTTACAGGTGGGGATGCTGCGTTGCCTACTGCCTGCACTATGCATAATCCTCTTACCGGGGCGGGGTGGTAATAATGCTTCAGAGGTTTCGCTTAATATCTTTTGTGATCGTGCTCTGTATTTTGGTTATGTCAGCAGGCTGCGCCCAGAAGCAGGAAACTGCCTCTACGAGTGGTAGCCAAGATTCGGCCTGCGATATTGCTCGTAAATACGTACATGCACTTTCAACTGGGGATACAGAAGAGGTGATCCGACTAAGCCCTCCCTTTAAAAATATGAGCTTCACATCTCAGACGAATATTACGTTTCGTCTCACGGCACTTAACGGTTCGAGCGCCCCTCTTCCGCAAAATACGGTGGTAGACGATAGTTGTAGCGTCTTGTCGTCTCAAGATTATTCTGCTGTGGTGGCCGAGCCACAGTCTGGGGGTTTTGTAGGGGCGTCAAACTCCCTTGAGGCGATGCGGCAGTATTTAATACAGCTTTATCGCTTTAAGGAAGTCGATTTCTTTGTGTTATCAGTTCATGAAATTGAAGATCAGCAAAAGAAACATGTAGCATATGTCACCGTGTTTACTGACTATAAGGGCGATAGATGTGCTGCGCCTGGAATAGGCGGATTTTAGGAATGTCTTCACATAAAAAAACCCGGGCTTTTTTATTGCAGAGTGTCCTATGTCTCTTTGCAATTCTGTTGTTGCTTTCTGGCTGTGGACAAAAATCTTATGGACCGATTACTTCTGACGCGGAGGCGCCTATTGGGACGGCTGCTCTTGATGTAGCTCGGAACTATGTAACTGCAATTTCTGCCGGTGACAAGAAAATGGCCGCACAGTTAAGTTTTTTGGATAACTACTATTCCTTTTCAGAACAGGCTCAGAAAGTGTTTAACCTTTCGACAGCCAGCGCTGTCACCTCTTTGAAAGAGGTGACGGTTGACAATATCAAAGTGCTATCAACCTCCCAAGAATATTTTGATGCCCTTAACGATACTGGTAGTCTTGCTGTGGGTTCGCCAGAGGGGCTTACAAAGATGAAAGATTTTGTTAAGCGGCGCTTTGATGTACAGAAAGTGAAACAAGTTGAGTTTCTTACACTTACAACTCACGAAGTTAAAAATCCACAGGAGGTACACCAAGCTTATGTGACGATATTACGTGGCAATAAGGGCAAATGGTATGCTGCTCCCGGTATTAACTTTCTCGGTCAATAGGTACCAGAAAGTGAAGCCCCCCGGGTTGTACTGTGCTGAAAATGCGTTAGTTGTTTTTGTTATCATGGGCATAGCAAACAAACCGCACCCAGAGAGGAATAACAATGGCGAGAAATTCGCAAATAAGCAATAATGAGGATCCATCAGAAACAGGCGTACAAATACCTGTAGGAACAATGACTATAGTAAGGATTGCTGCTTTAATGGGTTTAATACAAGCTGTAGTGCTTGTCTTTAATGTGCTTATTGCTAAAGACTATAATCTGTATATTCTCAGCGTGTCTTTTGGCATGGGGCTTTTTGTTCTTGCGGCGCTAGTTACGAGATTTCTTAGGAATAATATCCCAACTCAACCCTCGATTACCATTTCGGTACGAAAGTTTTTTAAATTAAAAGTCGTAACTGTTCTTCTTTTCTTAGCGTGGGCGATCATGCAGATAATTATCTATCTAAGTGTTTCTGTGTGGGCGCCTACACTTGGATTTGTTGGCTATTATCAATTGGACGTGCCTATGCAAATAGGTATATTTGTAATTACTGTTGCGCTATCATTACTGTTTATGTTCATGCCAATTAAAAAGGTTTCTTGATTTTTGATACGAGGAAAAAATGCTAAAGCAGCCAGATTCTTTGTCTCATGAGCATATCAATCCCGATGGAACGGATGCAGTTTCAAATAAGCAGGCTCTTGCAGAAACGTGCCTAGAAAACACGGATGGAGGGATTCATAAGAAAAGTATCAAGAGACGGATCCTGTCCGTTGTTGCTCTTGTGTTTCTGGTGCTACTCGTACTTGTTGCGGGGCGTTACGCTTATGGTCTCTGGTATCGCTACCAGATAACTCAAGGCATGGTAGTCTATAACCGCGAGATGGGATCGAAGGAGACCTTATGACAGAAAAACCTATGGCGCGCACTCGGCCTCGCCTTCTTCCAATGACTTCGATGTGCTTCGGCTCAAGTATTATCGGATTGCTCTGTGTGGCAGTCGGGATACTTCTTCATCATCGCTTCATTTTCTTATTTGTTGGAGTAGTATTCGGAGGTACCTCAATCATCATCGCAACTCTGCCATTACGCATTTTGCTAGATAAAGTACCTACTGCTGACCCGGCACTTATTCCCCGTAAGGAACATCTGGTCGTTAAAGTGTTCACAGCACTTACCTTCATTTTTGGGAGCGCCGGGCTGATATTAAGTGCCCTTTTTAGTGGTGGCGACCTGCTGATACTTTGTGTTCTTTTTAGTTGCGGCGTAGGAGTACTAATCGTTTTACTGTCAAGCCGTCAAAAGAAGGGGACTCTTGCGCCGAAACAGGAACTTCATGTGTCTGAACAGGAAACAACGGTACGGCGTAACACCTTCCGTCTGTCGATAACCTGTTTTTGCCTGGGCTTTACCAGCTTTGCTTGTGTAATGGCAAGCATTATTATTGCGCAGGCGGAGCTAGTAGAAGGCGGTTCATTATTAGGATTTTTTGCGTGCCTTTTTGCTCTTAGGGCAGTGGGTGGTCTTGTCTATCGCCTTTTGGGCTCTGGGGTTCCCGGAGTAGTAGTGATTTCGAAAAAGCGCTTTTTGGCGGCGGCACTGCTCACAAGCCTGGGGGCAATTTTCGGAATAGCAGCAATCGTAACCAATTTTCTCATTCCTTGATCACGGCAGCTCTTTTCTTATGACGTAGAAAATCGCTTGACGCAAGTCAAACAGGGCTCGACTGTACTGCGCTGAAAATCCGTTAGTGGGATAGCTTTTGTGACAGTGGGCTTTTTCTTGGGTAGATCTATGGTTCTTGCAATAATGGGTATGACTTATGGTGCAGTGGCGATCCTGCTTTCGGTGTTGCCCCTTGCTATTTTAAGAGGTAAGACACCCTGGTTTGTGGTAAGGAAACCACACTCTGCAGCAGAGCGCACAGCGGTAAAGCGGATGCTTGCTTTCGCAGTCGGCATCGCAGTCATAACCATAGTGTTGGCCATTTGACTTCCGCCACATCCAGACAATAATGTAATGAGTATTAAGTTAATGTATGTTACAATAATGGTATTCCGTTAATACAAGGAGATGGAATACCATGAGATTCTATGACCGTACAGAAGAACTGAATTTACTGCGCACGATAGCACAGCGTTCAGCAAGGCAAGCTGAGTTTACGCTACTTTCCGGGCGACGAAGAGTGGGCAAAACGATGCTTCTTCTTGAAGCCTTCCGTGGTACGCCGCATATCTATCTATTCGTTTCGCGCAAGAGTGAAGCGCTTCTTTGCGCGGAATATCAACAGGTTGTTTCTGAGGGGTTAGGGCTGCGGATCTTCGGCTCAGTATCTACTTTTAAGGACCTTTTTGAGCAGCTTATAAGTTTTTCCCAGCAGCAGCATCTTACCCTTATAATCGATGAGTTCCAGGATTTTAAGCGAGTGAATCCGGCGATCTTCAGCGACATCCAGGATGTTTGGGATCGGTATAAAGAAAAAGCACGCGTGAACTTTATTGTTTCAGGATCGATATACTCACTCCTTGTTCGTATCTTCGAAAATGAGAAGGAGCCGCTCTTTGGGCGCTTGACTACTAAAATAGCGCTCCAACCTTTTACGATAGAAACTCTCAAAAATATTTTACGCGAGCATAACCCCCACTACCAGCCAGAAGACCTTCTTTGCTTGTATATGCTTACGGGTGGAGTCCCCAAATACGTGAGTCTGCTGGTGGATTCACAATCCACCACAAAAGATTCCATGCTGTCATTTGTTTGTAGCATGGGGTCTCCTTTTCTGACGGAAGGCAAAGAGCTCCTGGTGTCTGAATTCGGGAAAGATTACAGCACCTACTTTTCTGTATTACAGCTAATAGCTTCGGGGAAAACGACTCAGCCAGAGATCGACTCTATCATCGGGAAGAATACCGGAGCCTATTTGCAAAACCTTGAGAAGGACTATTCTTTGGTGAGTAAGAACCAACCATTGTTCGCGAAGCCGGGGAGCCGCAACGCCCGCTGGCGGATCAAAGATTGCTATCTTCGTTTTTGGTTTCGTTTCGTCTATGCCAACCAGTCACTTGTTGAGACAGGGCGCTATGATTTGCTTCGTGAGTTAGTCGAGGTGCGCTATGAGGACTTCAGCGGTTTGACGCTCGAGGACTACTTCCGCGCAAAGTACCAGGAGGAGGGCCGATTTACGCGGGTGGCTTCATATTGGGATCGCAAGGGCGCCAATGAGATTGATCTGATCGCGCTTAACGGACTCGATAAGACCGCTACTGTCGCTGAAGTGAAGCGCAACTCTCGCAAGATATCTCTTTCTGAGTTGCAGATAAAAGCGGCAGCGCTTGAATCCGAGTTGAAATCGTATGCCGTGAGCTTCGAGGCACTCTCTTTGGATGACATGTAACCCTAAATTGGGGATGGTATTCTCCATACTTCGTCTGGCAGCCAGAATACTTTTTACCAGTAGCAATAAAAGGATAAGTGAAACATGGCTATTTCTTGAAAGGTAGGGTGGCTATTTCTTGAAAATAGCTTATGCTGGCACTACCAGCGCAAGCGCTCTGGCAGTGACGGGTGCTTACAATACTCATATTCGTTTTCGGGGAAATCGCACTGATACTCGATGTAATTACCGAAGATAACGCAGACAAGATCCTCCAGGCTGTCAACCAGCGTTTGACTAAAGAGAGAAGCGGTAATGTCAAATACATTGCGAAGGAGTTTCTCAAAGACTACCATGAGGCAGCGGAGAAAGGCTCCGACGCCATAAGCAAACTTGGTGTCCGCGGGTACGCCTATCTTACGGAAGCTGACGATCCTGCAACTGGATTATGACAGCGTGGGCAGGCTCACCGGCAGTTATGAGGGAACATCGATGTCAACAGATCCTGATCATATTCTCTCGTATCCAAAGATAAGACGAACTATGTCTACGATAGCGCGGGCCAAGCGGGCATCTTGTAGAAATCCTAATAACACGCTATACTTATGCAATACAGAAGTTAGGACGACATGGATAACAGGTTACTGTTCGATGGACACATCATCAAGAAGCATCCCGAACTTTCCGAGGAAGACATTGCCTGCGCCTGGGAAAACGCGATCGCATCCAGGTCAAGAGGGTTTGATGACCATATAGCAATAGGGTTCGATAGTAGTGGCAGGCTTCTGCAAGTATGTGCGATTAGGTTGGAAAGTGGTGACTGGCTTGTTTATCATGCCTTGACTCCGCCGCAAGACAGCACCTACAAAGAGCTTGGGCTAGACAGGAGAAAGTGAAATGGAATATAAAACAAAAAGCGGTCAGACAATTTCAGAGAAGGATCTGCTTAGAATGGATGAGGAGGCCGAGACTGGCGCCTGGCACGGTGACGGCCCTATTGTCATGGGCCGCCCAAAGCTCTATGACGAGGATCTTGAAACCGTATCTTTTCGTTTGCCCAGATCTCGCATTGCGGCTATTGAAGCAGTAAGCAAGAAAACCGGAGAAAGTAAGTCTGAGTTTTTTCGGCAAGCGATAGACAAAGCATTAATCAGTATGTCCTAAGATTCGCACCCGCGCTCGTAGTTGCATTCCGCGAAAATTCGAATGATGTCCCTGAGTTCAGTAGACTGAGAGGCCGTTTTCCTCAAGCCGTCAGAATGATCGAGACTGCTCCAGGCTTGATCAACGACTATTTAAGGGGTGTTTATTCCAGCGTCTTGAAAAAGGATATCTTGGTGCGCCGGAAGATCCGCAATGAACGTAGACAGGTGAATGCCTTGGAGTGGCTTCTTGAGTTGGCCATTTAGCATTGTTCCCATGGCCAACGCTACGCTTGTGTACTGCGCTGAGAATACTCATAGTGGTTTTGTTGTTCCGAGAATAGCGCGTGACAGGAACTAGCACTATTAAGCAATAGAAAATCTGAGTGCCTCGCACTAAGATATGTGGATGAATTGTGGTGTTTTCTTTTTGAAGGCTTGCGCCTATCAGGTACTATCCTAAAATAAGACGTACGGGCGCTTCCGATGAGGAGCGCTCATTTTTGGCAACAAACGGGCCGCGCGCAGTGCGGCTCATCGTAAGGGCAACACTTCTAAGGAGGAAGAAACGATGAAACTTAAGCCACTGGGCGATCGCGTTATCGTTAAACAAGCCGAGGCGGAGACGCAGACCAAGTCGGGTCTGTTCCTGCCGGATTCCGGCCAGGAGAAGCCGCAGCGCGGTACGGTGCTGGCGGTCGGCGACGGCGCGCTCAACGATAAGGGCGAGCGGGTGCCGGTCAATGTCGAGGTAGATGACGTGGTCATCTACAGCAAGTACGGCGGAACCGAAGTTAAGCTGGATGGCGAAGAGTTCGTCATCCTGCGCGAGTCCGATATCTACGCGGTAGTGTGCGACTAACGTAGCGCTGGCGCGCTGATGACAAAATGGGGACTGTCCCCATTTTGTCAGCGCAGGGTTTTATTACTGAAAGGAAGATGCAGATATGTCCAAAGATATCAAGTTCAACGAGGAAGCGCGCCACGGTCTTGCGGCGGGCGTCACCAAGCTCTCTGATGCGGTCAAGGTAACGCTTGGCCCCAAGGGCCGCTATGTGGTGTTGGAGAAGAAGTTCGGCGCGCCAACGATTACCAACGACGGCGTGACGATTGCTCGTGAGATCGACCTGGAGGATGCGGTCGAGAATATGGGCGCTCAGCTGGTCAAGGAAGTTGCGATCAAGACTAACGATGTGGCGGGTGACGGCACCACGACCGCGACGCTGCTTGCCGAGGTTATTGCTAATGAGGGCTTGCGCAACGTGACGGCAGGCGCCAATCCGCTCGCGCTGCGTCGCGGTATCGAGATGGGCGTTGACGCAGTAGTTGAGGCCATCCGCAAAAACAGTAAGCCGGTTGGCGGTAAGGAAGACATCGCCCATGTGGGTATGATCTCTGCGGGCGATGAGAACATCGGTGATAAGATTGCCGAGGCCATGGACGTCGTGGGCAAAGAGGGCGTTATCACGGTCGAAGAATCCCAGACCTTTGGCATCGACATTGATACCGTCGAAGGTATGCAGTTCGAGAAGGGCTATCTGTCGCACTACATGGTGACTGATCAGGACCGCATGGAGGCCGTGCTGACCGATCCGCTGATTCTTATCGTGAACCAGAAGATCAGCAACATCCAGACCATCCTGCCGTTGCTTGAGAAAGTCATGCAGACCGGCAAGGCTCTGCTCATCATCGCCGAGGACATCGAGGGTGAGGCGCTTGCTACGCTCATCCTGAACAAGCTGCGTGGCACCTTTAACTGCGTGGCCGTCAAGGCGCCGGGCTTTGGCGATCGCCGTAAGCAGCAGTTGGAAGACATCGCGGTCCTGACCGGCGGTCAGGTCATCTTAGAAGAGCTGGGTCTGTCGCTTGAGAACGCCGAGCTGTCTATGCTCGGTACGGCAAAGACCGTTAAGGTGACCAAGGATTCGACGGTCATCATCGACGGCGGTGGCAAGAAGGCTGACATCGACGGGCGCGTCAAGATCATCAAGGGTGAGATCGAGAACAGCGACAGCGACTTCGATCGTGAGAAGCTGCAAGAGCGCCTGGCCAAGCTGGCCGGCGGCGTGGCGGTCATTAAGGTTGGCGCAGCCACTGAGGTTGAACTCAAGGAGAAGAAGCTGCGCGTTGAGGATGCGCTGCAGGCGACCCGCGCAGCCGTTGAAGAGGGCATCATCGCCGGCGGCGGCGTGGCCTTTATCAACGCGGGCGCTGCTCTGGACAAGCTGGAAGGCCTGTCCGAGGACGAACAAGTTGGCGTTAACATTGTTGCCCACGCGCTGAATGCGCCGCTGCGCACGATCGCCGATAACGCAGGCTTTGAGGGCTCCGTTGTGGTCGAGAAGGTCAAGAGCCTCAAGAAAGGCGAGGGTCTTAACGCCGCGACCGGCGA
>Ga0123357_10010947_pt1 | contig 11581 bp, 7 predicted proteins | sample TergutEmb28metaG_FD_89873 | JGI IMG/M metagenome (GOLD analysis project Ga0123357, IMG submission 89873) | Embiratermes neotenicus P4 segment gut microbial communities from Petit-Saut dam, French Guiana - Emb289 P4 | ecosystem: Host-associated > Arthropoda: Insects > Digestive system > Gut ...
AAAATATTATATGTGAAATACTATATGTGATATATTAAAAAATATAATAAAAAGTGCAATTAGTTGGCCATTTATATATACATACTTTTGCATGGAAAAATGAAATGAAAAAAAAAGAAAAAAAAAAAAACATTCACAATTTTATTCGTTCCTGTAAACAGGGTGCTGTGGCAGCATGTCATGTTGTGCAAGAGTATGCTGTTGAGAGTGCAGTTGGCTAGGGTGTGCATCATGTGCTACGTAATGAGAGTCCCTCATTACGTAGCACACGACGCACACCCTAGCCAACTGCACTCTCAACAGCATACTCTTGCACAACATGACATGCTGCCACAGCACCCTGTTTACAGGAACGAATTAAATTGTGAATGTTTTATTGGAACTTTAGGAAGGAAAAAACGTAGCTCCCTGAGGATGATCTGAAGATCGAAACACGTCGGAGCGATTTTAAGTGTTTTTATGTGAAATGATATAAGCGTATTTATTGGTTGATAATTAAAGTGACCAGGTAACACTGCTTTATTCTGAGAGCCCTGAAAATTTAAAAAAAGGTCCTATGACATCTGTACTATTCTTCCCATAATTCAGGATTAACTAATTCTTTTCTTCGACACAAACAAGTATGGAGGGGGAATGGATGACGAGCATGAGACGACCACGACAAGCCACAACTAAGCCAGACAACATCTATCAATTTAAGAAGGTTTCACAAACACGTAAAATATATTTTCATTGATGAAACTGCAAAGTCTTTCCCAAAAGAAAGACGAAATGTTTAAATGCTATTCATAAATCTATTCTGACTAAGATAACTTACTTTACAGTTTATAAACATGCCTTTCTAGGCTCTTTTATTCATAAGATAATATTAAAATTTCATTTATCATACCCAAGGACATTAGATAACTATGAATAATTAAAATTCTCAAAGAGGGAGATTTGGGGGCGATAAAAAAGTGAAAGACGAAAGACTGCTATGGTATGTGCATGTTAAAAAATCTCATATGAGTGGTGGCAATGAGAGGCACAGAAATTGTTCTGCTACGAAAAATAACCATAGAATATGGATAAAAATAAAGGGCCGCCTTCATTGTAATGATATAGTGTGATTTATATCTGAAATCCTCCGAAACCGTACATTGAGTTTTAATTATAATGCACTTCAGAAGAATAAACTGAAACCTGAGTTTAGCACTGACAACCAAAAAACGTTCTCTGCAAGACACATCTTCTGCATTCCTGCAAGTATTTCTTCGCTTTGCTTTCTGTTTCACCTTCTGAAATTGCCTTGAGCAGTTTCATGATAAGAATGGTAACAATTCTTCAGTTCCATTTAGTGGTTCATAAACAAAATAAATCACTGTAAGAGGAGAATGCACCTTTGAACATGCTCAATGCCAGACTATTATTTGTTACATCGTTATTGCTGTGTCTGAGCAAGTACCAGTATAAGGTAACACTGCACACCACTAGAAAGGGCTACAAACAAATTACGAAAGAAAGACACGTAGAATAAGAGTGTGGAAAACTGCAAAGAAGGCAATAGCCATATGTTAGTGATGGAGGTGGTGGGGAGAAGCAAAATCTTTCTTGTTATATTTAAGGAAGTGCTATGCAATTTTAACAAAGAACCATACAAACAGTAAACCATCCTCTGGATTTGAAAGTTACTACATGTTTGCAAGAGGGAAATGTGGACAACACAACAACCATATATTAGGAGCTCATTTTCAAAAACATATATGTCCACTTCGGCAACAATTTAAGTCACCGTGGGAAAACAAGCATGAAGCGGATGTTAAGTCCTGGGTACAACTACCGTGGTCAAATGTCAGTCCAGGCACTGTCATTATACAATTCCTGCTTTTCCCCATACATCTGTTTATCCCTCGGTTTTGTGTAATGAAAATCAAATTAATGTCAAAAAACGGACACACACGTCTTTGAATATAAGCTCCCCATACATGAGAGAAGTCCATTTATTTTCCACTGTCTTGTGGTCTACCTAACACGTTCATCAACAAAAATACTTTTGCCTCATTGTGAAACCTTCTCAATAAGCTACTGACAGTCCCGGCTACCTGTAGTCCTCGACATTGTTGGTGGCCATGATGGGATGATTCACTGAGTAGAAAACGACCGCATCCACATTCACAGTGACAGAATCACGGGACAAGACCTGTGAGTGGTAAGTTATCAAAACATAAATACACTTCCTCTTGCAGCGTCAAGCCTGGATTCAAGATGAATACTGCAGTAACCTGCATAGTTCTGGAGATACCAACATATCAAGGGTTTTATAATACAAAATTCTTTTTTCGTATGTTTATTGGACTGTGCATCATCTTGATAGTTGAGTAAAGAGAGACCAACTTGATGTCACTTGCTTTATTATTTCTTTATTTAATGCTCAACATGTTTCGGTTGTTAATACAGCCATCCTTAGGAGCTTGCGACTTATTTGTTGAGTTATTTCATGGGTCGTATTGCTCTGGTTCGATGTGTGTTGGTGTTAGGTTGTGGTTTGGCTGTGGTGGTGTGGTATCTGTATGCAGGCTGAGGCACTAGTGCCTCAGCCTGGTTCGATGTGTGTTGGTGTTACGTTGTGGTTTGGCTGGGGTGGTGTGGTATCCGTATGCAGGCTGAGGCACTAGTGCCTCAGTCTGGTTCGATGTGTGTTGGTGTTACATTGTGGTTTGGCTGGGGTGGTGTGGTATCCATATGCAGGCTGAGACACTAGTGCCTCAGCCTGCATATGGATACCACACCACCACAGCCATACCACAACGTAACACCAACACACATCGAACCAGATCAATACAACACATGAAATAACTCAGCACATAAGTCGCAAGCTCCTGAGGATGGATGTATTAACATCCGAAACATGTTGAGCATTAAATAAAGAAATAATAAAGCTAGTGACATCAAGCTGGCCTCTCTTTACTCAACAAAATTCTTTCTTAGTCAAAAGCGTAACCACATACCAGACAGAACTTACAAAACTTCCCACAACTACGATTTTAAAGGTAAAATTCATAAGCATTTCTGAAGTCAATTGCAATCTAGGGTGACCATATATTCCTGTTTTATTCGATACAAGCTTTCAAATCCAGTGTGGTACAAGAAAGTTTACTTTGCTAGCTGCTGGCCAGTGTGAGACCTACAGGAGCTACAAACTGATACAAATGTATTAAGACAGAGAAACCAAAGTTATTTATAGTTTCGAACATAATGCAGTTCCCTACAATGTTTATGTCTGAATTAATCAATATGTTACATTCTTCAACCGCTAAGAAAAATACTTTTCCAAGGTATGTGTAAAACAAATGCTTGCTGAATTTAAGATTTACAGTGAAGTACATTCAAGAACAACTGTAATGCAGGCCACATTGCTGGACTGTCTTAAGGGATCCTTTGAAAGGTATAACACAAAGAGTCGATTTGATGTTCGAAACATGTCTGCATTATGTGAACAGTAACAGTAACAATGCAATAATAAACTGCAGGGATGTGGAAACCCAAGTCAATATATTTCAGACAATTGTAACACAGATAAAGAACCAACACAAAAAAGACCATGCTGTTAATCTGTAATTTAGTACGTTATTTTACCAAGCAAAACACTAAACAAAAAATGTAAACAGCACACTAAAAGATGCTCTAACAGATGCACAGGAACATCAAAACATTAGCCCAGGACAAGACACTTAAAAGAGTAAAGATTCAGAACTATAACCATGTAACATGTCGATTAAACCTACACATGGAGAGGTTATGGTAATTTTATTGATCTTCTACCAAGTGATATAAAATAAGTGCAGTGTTGCCCTCCCTGATATGGTCACCCTAAAGTAAAATTAACACAGCCAAGAAAGACAAACTGTCCTCACATTGTTGGACTATTGCAGCAAACAAGTACATCAACCTTTCAAGTGTGGCTGGGGGTGTGTGAACGGGTATAACATCCACTATGATCACATTTATGTGAAAGTTTCAAGATAATGTAAACATTTCAGCACAAACCTAAATCATTAATTATACCGTATACTTACACATCTTACCAAACCTCTACCCTGATACATGCGATATAATACATGTAATAAGTGTTTCAACACAAGAACTCTTTTCAGAAGTGTCTCCACCTAATGATGGCTTCTTCCTCATCTCAGTCAAGTAATCGCATTTCCAATCTGGACACTAAAATATTTGGTTTGCGAGTCACACCCTGATTTTGGTTTTTACCGCTGTTTCGAAGGTTTCGACACAGCTCAATAGATTCTACTGTTACAACAGAGCATGGCTTGTGAGTGAAGTCACACCCATGTTATGGCTAGGTGTGAGGTTGTAACAAAAATCAATATACTGAAGGCAGTGATAACTGCCCATCCCTCATTGACAAAACATTCCATCTGAGTGTCTCCAAATTATCTTCGACAATGTTAACTGAGTAACTCGCCTTTACTGAAATACGGTACGCTGGCAGCACAGCTACTGGTAGGGCCACTCATGCCGGACTGGTTTCGAACAAGGTGCCACACAAAGAGAGATATGCTTGCCCTCCAGGTTGGGAGTTGGGCATGGGGCTGCCAACATTACCTCATAAAAACTCAATTGTCTCAAACCCTGGCAATGGGAAGGCCATGGACCAAAAATGGGTTAAGTTCCACAGAAGAAGACAAAACACATACTGAAATAATCGATTTAATACCCAAGTGAACATTGTTGTTGTTGTTGTTGTTGTTATCATCATTTTTGTTATTACTACTACTTATTCATTCATTCATTCAGCAGTCTGTCTTACAACAGGTCCATAGCCTCTTCAAAGACAGTTCTCCACAAAGTGCTATCTAGTGCTCCATCTTCCAATTTCCAGTATCCTCTTGTTTCCTTAAGGTCATCTTGTAGCTGCTTATATCATCTTCTTCGTCTTCCTATCACTTCTAGTCTTCCCTCTATCTTTCCGACAACAAAGAGTTTTAGAAGGCAGTTCCTATGCAAGACATGACCAATCCAGTAAGTCTTCTTTCTTCTTATTGTAGCATGATATTCCACTCCTCCTTGACTCAGGGTAATTGTTCTTCATTTCTCACACAATCTTCTTCATCCTTCTCCAGCACCAAATTTCAGAACGTACCTGGTATTTCTCATCTACTTACAGATGTGTCCAAGTTTTAGTACCATACAATGCCATGCCCCAAATGTAGCAGTTTATTAGTAAAAGCAGTCCCATTGCAGGCCTGGAGAGGCCCATAGGGTTCCAGGAAGTTAAGGCTCCCAGATTTCGTGCCAATGGCACAGGATGGTGGTAGGTTGTTAGCCTTACGCAACAGCTGCCTTTACCCCTAGGAAATACTCCTGGTACTCATTTTTGTTAGAGCCTGAGTCGACCCCAGGGCCATAGTGTGATCAGAAGGATTTTATGTTAATGAAAAATCCACTGACACCAGCTGGGATCGAACCAGCGACCTTCCGATTTGTAGCGCAGCACCTTGACCACTGTGCTACCGTGGTCCCCCAGCACTTTATTAGTTTCTTCCTTAAATTTAAGTCCAATTTTCTGGTGAAAAGAGTTTCTTCTTGTTGAATGCTGCTTTTGCTATGGTAATCCTGGATTTAATTTCACGCGTACATCTTGCAGCACCTGTTATCGCGCTACCCAAATAGTTGAATTAGTCCAAACTCTCCTGTTGTTTTTGATATCATAATCTTTTCTGACACACATTTCTTGATGCTGTTCCACTGCACTTCCACATTCCCACTTTCACATCTCCTCGAGTATCTTGCACTTTCTGTCAACCAGCTCCATGATATATGCACTCTTATATCCTTTTGGTGAAAAAAAGTGGTAGCCTGACATCCAGGTTAGTAATAGAAATTCTTTAAATTGTTCTGCAAATATTTAAGCAAAAGCCCAGTAAACTCATATTCAGATACTGTGTTCGGTGTCTACTCAGAAGACCTGGCACTACTACATAAATATACAACCCCTGCAGTGTTCATCAGCTGGTAGTGTGCACCACAAAATCAACTTGGCATGTATATCATTTAACACAGCTATAACAATTACTAAATCACAGCTAAGAAATTATCCCTTTTTTCATTTTTGTACAGTGACTAACTGGTGTTGAACATCACCACATACCTGGCACTGCCTCAGTATGACTATGTAAGACAACTTTCTTTCCACTAAAAACCAAGAGGGAGAATGGGATAGCATACATGGTATAGTGACTTGCTACCGGCTAGACGGTCCTGGGATCGAATCCTGGTGGGGACGATATTTTCTGCACCCGCCCAGACCAGCCCTGGGGCCCACCCAGCCTCCTGTACAATGGGTACCGCGTCTGTCTCCAGGGAGTAAAGTGGACGAGGCATGGAATTGACCACCCACCCCCAACTAATGCTGAGGTTAAAAAGATTAGAGCTATACTTCTACTCCCCCTCTGGACCTTCGTGGTCTGTTCTAGGGTGAACTTCACATTTACCTTTACCTTTACCTAAGTGCCAAGAGGACATTTCTGATACCTGAAGATATTTCATGCACACTTATGCACAGCGTTCGGTGACTTTCCACAGTCATGTGCCCCTTTACATAAAGTAAGCAAAACTATTCCTGCATGCATACCACAATTAATTTCCGTACAAAATTAAATTTTTAAACCCTGAATATGAAGGAAGCAGGTTTATCTGAAACGCAATCAACACAGCTCACTGCCGCACAGGGCAAAGCTGAAAAACGTGATCAACTTTAAATCATTACATCATATACACATTCAAAAATTATATTCAACTTCGCACACTCGATTACATTAAATATAAAAACCATTCTACATGACTTATGAAGTTATTCCATATTGTATTATTTTGATGATAAGGTACAAAATAACAATGGGCACAAAGGGCCCGTTAAATCAAGGCTTAGGTGCACCGGGCTGAGAGGTCCCGAACCCAAATGCAAATCAATCAATGAAATAACAATGATAAGTGATTATTATTCACAATGAATACATCAATACGTACTGAATAGTAGTGAGGTTATTTTATTCTGATACCACATAAATGATCAATGGAAATATCACAGAATATCAGCAGGCCTATCACCAGAAAACTGCTAATTGGTAGGAAACATATGGTGGCTTGAACAAAAGCACCACCACAGACTTCAAATATGCGACACAGCATTACAATGATCAGAATCATTGTTACTAATGGTGGTAACTACTGGGGCCATTGTAATTAATCATTTGATTAATTATATTATTTTTGGTTTTGTCATCGCATTTGTGCGCCGGATAGCTCAGTCGGTATAGCGACTGACTATGGGCCGGACGGTGCGGGATCGAATCCCGGTGGGGACGAGATTTTCCACCCATCCAGACTGGCCCTGGGGATCACCCAGCCTCCTGTAAAATGGGTAGCGGGTCTTTCCCGGGGGTAAAAGTGCAGCCAGGGCGTGCTGCTGACCACTCACCAACCCCTTCTAGTGCCGCGGTCATGGAACAGTAGAGCTATACCTCTACCCACCCTCTGGGCCACACCGGTCCTGTAACGGGATCACTTCACTCATGTTATCTTCATCGCATTGTGTTTATCAACGTCTGTATTTATTGTCAGTGCAAACATAACTTTTAGAACACTACATACATTACACTGTTATTTACCGTGTTTTGGCCATTTTTGGACATCATCAGGTAGATTTTACGACAGACATGGAAAATAACACCAAGGTGAAAGCCTCCTCTTAAAAGTAAATATATTTAAATACATAAAATTCTGATTGTTATTCCCTATAAGGGAATAATAAAATACACAATAGTGGTTAAAATGAAAATATAATTCTTGCTGAATTTTTAGATAGAAGAGATTTCTTTACAGGGGGCATGGGTCAGATGAAAGCATAAACCCCTGTATACAACAAAATAAGTCACAGTGTTCATTAACCTCCACTGCTGGCACAGGGTGTTCCAAAGCAAGGAAAGCTGCATACATACATCTGACAAAACCCTGCAAGTGGAAGTTTATGCCATACATCATAAAGAAACACTCAGTATATTAACCTTTAGGCACCATGCATCCTATATATAGGACAGACGTACTGCTATTCCCCAGAGTAGGCTTTTTATATATTTAGTCAACATATACATGGTTAATCTTTTTTTTTAGACTTTCTCTCACCATCTTCGTTTATTCCTCCACAAAATGTCGTGTATTTCCTAATGCTACCCTTCTTGGTCCATAAAATATTCACATTTTACATAAATGGTGTGCCTCAACTGTAAATGTCCAGCTCCAGGGCCAAAGGGTTAATAATTAAGACTGCAACAACTATTGCCAATTATGTAAGCCACATCCACTACACTATACTAACCTATAATATACAATACTATAACAAAATCTCGTTTATCTAAAATTCAACAACAATAATATTTTAATTTTTAACCAATTTTAACCACTACTGTGCTTTGTATTATTCCTTTATAGAAATAACACAGATAATTTATGTATTTCAATATATTAACTGTGAAGGGAAGGGCACCTTGTTATTCTTTTCCACGCATGTTGTTGCCAAATTGGCCTGATGATAGCCAAAAACAGCTGAAAAATGTAGTAGAAAACAAGTGAACATATAGCATTCTAAAAGTTGTGTTTGCACTTATAATAAATACAGACATCACATTATTTCGATCGTTCATTATTTCATTGATGAAGAGAGCCAGTTTATAGCTGTTCATCACTCGGCTTTGAAATTCACGTGACAAATCTTGCTTGTAATACGCACTGTGGCTTCCATTACCATTGCACTTACTTATGCTTTTCAGTGTTACAATTAAAACATGATATGGAATTGTCCGATCGTTATTGTATCTGCCATCCCAATTAATATTATGGACCTTTCACATAATTAAGAATAACAAGAAAGAGTTACTAATTAAAATGGACTGCAATGTAGTATATCTTTCAGTAAGCATTGAGTACAGGTATAATGATCTAAAGAATTACAGAAATACACAATTATGCTGCAGAAACACAAAAATGAAAAGTGAATGGTCAATCTTTTGTTTCCTTGAAATTTGGATAATTTGGATATGGGCGTGTACTTTTCTCCTGGACACATTTTTCATTTTTGTATCTTATATTTTAGGATATTCTCAATCACATACCCAGTTCTTCAAGAACTATTAATTTTACTTATTCAAACTAAAAATTTTACAATTAAAGTAGTCAATTTTCTCCTCATGCTGTCATATCTGCATATGATACAGTTCATTTTAAACGGCACTTCTTAATCTTTTCCCATACTATATGTAATCTTATGTGGAGCCGGAACAGCATAGCGGGTAAAGTGATTACAGCATGGGCTTGATCAACTGGGAATGCAAATCCTGGCAGGGGAAGGAGACTTTTCTCTTCCCCCAGGATGTCGAGACTGGCTCTGGGGCCCGCCCAGCCTCCTACTCAGTGGAAACTGGGGTTCCAGGCTTCTTCACTGGGGAGTAAAGTGGTTGGGTCATGGAGTTTACCATTCACCTCCATGCAGTGCTGAGGTTAAGAATGAGTGAAGCCATACCTCTACAACCCCCTACATGCTTTCATAGTGTAGACAGAGACGACTTTACCTTTCTTCCACATTTATGTCATCTTCTTCAGTCACTTAATCAAGCTTCAGAAATACAACTTTACCTTCAGCACACGGTCGTTTTTACATGTGCCATCTGCACATTGCCTACAGACAGTATTTACATTTTATATGATTCTCAGAATACACAGTGGTAATTTCTCTTAATAACATTAACAGACTGGTCTTTGTAATGGAGACTCCAAGTGTCTATACAAGGTACGATCTGAATTTTTATACATTATTTTGAACAGCCTAGAAGTTCAGAAGATTTTACCCACTGGAATCATGACAAAATTTGTTTGGTCACATCTAACAGTATGCTTCACACTAACATCCGTACACTCCCGACCAATGACCACAAACATGAGCATGTAAGTAAATTTTCTGGGTTCTGTACGTCGTACTGTCACAGACTATTGTTATTGATACAAAGAAACAAGTGTAAATAATACACACTATCAATCAATTCTGAAATATTGTGATTGCTTTTAGTCTTAGGTTAAAACAATCCCACAAAATATTTTATTGACAAACAATGATGTGGCGAATGAATAGCGAATGAACCTTCTTTTATAATCCTGATGCCTGCTAACATTTTCACATGAACATATTATTATTACAACTACTACAGTCTCCCACATATAGGAAATATTTAGCACTGCTATGGGCACATTACGAGTAGGCACAGAGCATTCATAGGCAGGACAGGGGAGTAATTATGTGCACGCACAGTACATTGCTCCTGAACACTATTCCTGACTCACAGATGCAACATGTGTGCGAATTTATTTCCTCCCTAGTGCAGCTAAGTGGACTGATGTTCCTACCACCCTGCCTACCCAGCTCTGATGACTTCTTGTCATGTGTTCACCCTGCAGAACATTATGATTCATTGGCGACAATAATAAGACAACCACCTACCTCCTGAGGGGGCACATCGAAGGAAACTGTTCGCAGATCCACCTTGCAATACGTGTCGATGCATGGCAAAATGAAGAAGATGCCAGGTCCGCGTGCCCCACCCTTACGCAGCCGCCCCAGTCGAAAAATTACTGCCCGTTCATACTCCTGCACAACCTGGTAAAAAAATATACAATAAACTGGAATAGAGTGAATAGCATCAAACTCTCGTGTGCTTGTGTGCGTGTGTATGTGTGTGTGTGTGTGTGTGTGTGGAGGAAACAAAAATGCACAGAAAGAGCCTCTAAAAAGATGGAATACCTCTGTTTACTAACAACTGTATGGGTAAACTGGGGTCTAAGTCTAAGGATGCACAGGTCAGTCACACTGCACACTGCTGTCATCTGTGACAACACACAGTCTGGTAGAAACTGTTTAACTTCTCAGAAGACTGTACTGCCTTCTTCTTCTGCGTAGATAAGTATTGTGACATAAGTTTGCTATGCAGTGTCACTAACCTTCTATCAGAATGCATGTTGTAACATCCCAGAAGACAATATTCTGCACAAAGATACAACAAAAGGCAGAATGGTACAAACAATAAAATAACTAATGAAAACACACACGAACAAAAACACAAAGCAACGTAAGTTAGGCGAATAGGTCCTACAATTACACGTTTTTAGCCCAGACAGTAAAAACCCTGTTTCAGCACCAAACGAGAAAAAACTTATCTGACCCAACTTTGCCCTTCAATAACACAAAAAAACCAATAATGGAACAAATAAATTAACTATGAATAAAAACAAATCAAAACAAAGATACAAAGCAGTAAAACAATACCAACTATCTCCCTACAAAACCCACGTACGCATGTACCAACAAGCCCAATTTTACACCCAACCAAATAAATAGCGAACAACAACCAAGAAACCCGTACTTACTTACTTACTTACTCCATGGAGCAGAGTCCTTCTTGAGAAGCTAACTGGTCTGCAGCTAGTCAGGAAATTCCCCGCATTTCACGGAACCCGAAGGTTCATTACCGCACTCACAAGC
>Ga0123357_10010948_pt1 | contig 11581 bp, 3 predicted proteins | sample TergutEmb28metaG_FD_89873 | JGI IMG/M metagenome (GOLD analysis project Ga0123357, IMG submission 89873) | Embiratermes neotenicus P4 segment gut microbial communities from Petit-Saut dam, French Guiana - Emb289 P4 | ecosystem: Host-associated > Arthropoda: Insects > Digestive system > Gut ...
AAAATACAAGAATTTTGTAAAATGTATCATTGTTATTTTTTAATAAATTATATTGGCCCGCCTAAAGTTTTTTCCCTTTCCTTTGGCCCCCTCTTTAAAAAGTTTGCCCATCACTGTGCTATATATATTGGTTTGTTTTTTATTTATGACTGGGTAAAAATGTGTTATTTTTGTAGTTGTTGATGCTTACACCAGATGGCAGCGATTCCTAAAAAAAAAAAGTCGTCGTTTGGTGATTAAGGTGTACCTCTACTTCTCTCGACATGGCAGCGTCGTATTTACTGATACAGGGTCTAAACTACGAAGGTGTGTGTAAGATTGTTTTTAATTTATGACGCGAATATTCAATAATGTTGCGAATTCAAAAACTTGCACAATAAATAATAAATAATCGTTTATAATTTTTGATGCCCCTGCTACATGTTTCGGCCTCTAAATTGCCATCATCAGGGTTGATGTGTTCCAAGGAATGCAGAGACAGCAAATTCCGTCGAAGATGTGCTTGTGTAAGGCTAGAATACAGGGTTATTCATAAGTCCGTGAAACATGTTAGAAAACTGGCTGATGCCACAGTTGAATGAAGACAGTAATGATTGCATCTTTCAACAAGACGGCTCTCCGGCTCACTACAAAGACGTGCGAGGGTATCTCAATCGAAACTTGCCACAAAGGTGGATGGGACGCACAAGAAAAGAAGATGACGCGTTAGTGCGGTGACCACCCCGGTCCCCGGATTTAACCCCGTGCGACTTTTTCTTCTGGGGGTTTGTGAAGGACACTGTCTTTGTGCCTTCACTCCCCGCTAATCTCCAGATTTTCGCAACCGTAACACCGCTGCTGTAGCTCTGGTCGGCCATGATATGCTGACACGCGTGTGGAACGAGATGGACTATCGCATAGCTGTCTGCCATATTACCAAAGGTGGACACATTAAGCATCTGTGAAATATGTAAAAAAAACTTGGGGAGTTTCTCTCTCTATCGGCGTAAGAACTACCATGATCCGTTGAGTAGTTTATTTGTTGCGAATTTTCAAAATGTTTCACGGACTTATGAATAACCCTGTACAGTGGTATCATTTAAAATTGCTAAAAAGGTTTAAAATATTAATTAATTACTATTAATTACATGTGAACATCTTTGACAGAAGTTGCTGCATTTCCTGTCCTTTGCATGCATCCTTCCTGACGATAGCCTTATGGAGGCCAAAATATGTAGGTGGGACATTATAAATGACAATTATTTATTATTTATTATGCACATTTGTGGATAAAATCCTGCATGTTCGGTCTATTTCGCGGAACATGGACTACGTCAAAATTGCTAGTTTATATTTTTCCCTCTCATGCTGCTGTGCTGTACGTACGAACTGATGAATAGCCCTAGACCCCGTTCATTACCGCGTGAGTACTGCCTGAAAACCTACATGTGACGGAGTCGTTCCTAGTCTGTATGCAATTTGTACTAGCGCACATAAACATATGTTTGCCGATGTGTTAATGTGCATATTCACATTCGTCAGTAGGTCTACACTTTCCGCACAATAAAATGACAACTTTAATCTACACATATTTGTGATAATTCGGAAATGATAATTTGTCAGTAACAATAGATTACTGACAGAAATAATGATAATAACTTACGTTACAGAAGAAGGAAGTTAGAAATATAATATTTAATATATTATATATATATATATTACATATATAATGCACAAAAGGCATAAGGAAATTCTCATATGACAAACCTTCGGTTTCTGCGACTCTTTTTTGAGACTATATCCAGGAGTATACGTATATACATATCAATATTATATAGCCTATTTACTGACGCTTTCAGCAACTTAAGGTTTTATATTTTCGAATGACAGAAGCATAGTGAATAATGAATTTGAACCGATGAGGAAATAAGCTGTCCCGTCGTAATAGAAGGCATTTTTTCAGAATTTACCTGCAACAGTTAAGGAAAATCACGAAAAACGTGTCTAAATAGACGTGTCCCGGCTGGGTTTCGAAGTGGATACCCACCAGATACAAGTCATACGCGTTATCGCTTGAGCCAGCCTGCTGAGTCACGTGCCAGAAGAAAATATTTAATACTACATATGTTGACAGTGAAATTAAAACACTTTCAAAACACCGAATAAAAACCTATTGCGCAGTACAGAATGGACAACATAGAAAGTAGCATAAGACATGGGGATATTGGGCGATAAGATTCCAGCCGCTCGAGGGACGAATGGAAGTAAATGTAAACCAGAAGGAAAGAGGCCACTTAGGAAGATATGGAAATTAACAACACGCAATTAGGCGTAACTATGTATAGTTCATGGTAGATGTGATAATGATTATGAAGGTCTTAATAATGAAGGTTCGCGTGATATATATTAGGTAACAATAGAATATGGCATGAAAGTTTTAGTAAGATTTTACATTTTGTAAAAATATTCTCGGTAAAATGTTTTTCCATCTCAGTAAACATTCACTGTAAGACACAGGCGTGAATGCTATATTCCGCTTAGGAAATTTCGGAAATTTTAAACGATTCTGTATGTGAAGTTCCATCTGCAAACGGACCGGCGCCAATAATACCTCCAGGGTGATTGATTTCGCGGCGTTTCTATTTGAACAGTGCTATTAGACACGCATAGTAACAATTTAAATGCTAGAATATCCTTTGTCTTTTTTTTTTTTTTTGCTAAAACTACACGAAGTTAATGGATATTTTATAATTAAATTTGAAGGAAATGTAGTCAGGAAGTATTCCCATACGAATATGAAACGCAACACAACAACCTACATATTCCCTTTTTATCTGTAACACGCACAATACGGGTCTGAAACAATAAGCACTTCCGTATATCGATATAACCTGTTTGTCGGGACGAACAGTTCTGTCCAAATCGTCTAGCCTGTCTGTGAGTCTGCACACAGTATTCTATTCAACGGGTTCTGTGGGTTCATTTACCGAGCGAAAGGCAAGTGGAGCTTGAGCTTGAACTTGATCAAATTCTCGCACCCAGTGGCGCGACTGCGAATAACAGGAACTGTAGTTTTACTCCCCCGTATTTTTCCTAGCGACGTATAGGGACAATTTTATTTACCTTACTTTACCTAACCCTAAAACAAAATGTATACATTTCTCAACAATTTGCGTATCTTACGAATAAGAACGAAGTAGCGGTTTCATTTAATATTGTGACGTTAATTTTAAATATATTTAGGCTTGTTCGCAAAATTGCGAAAAACGCCTATTAGCTTCTTCAAATGTGTCCGTCCACCGTATGCAACAAATCGTCTCCCACTGGATGGATTTTCGTAAAATTTTATATTTGAGTATTTTTCGATTATTTGTTGAGAAAATTCAAGTTTCTTTAAAATCTGACAGTAATAACGGGCTGTTTACCTGAAGATCAATACTTACTTACTTGCTTACTTACGTACTTACTTGCTTGCTTGATTACTTACTTACTTACTTGCTTGCTTGCTTACTTACTTTACTTTCTTACTTTCTTACTTACTTACTTTACTTTCTTACTTTCTTAATTACTTACTTAATTACTTACTTAATTACTTACTTACTTACTTACTTACTTACTTACTCCATGGTGCAGAGTCCTTCTTGAGAAGCTAACTGGTTTGCAGCTAATCAAGAAATTCCCCGCATTTCACGGAACCCGAAGGTTCGTTACCGCACTCACAAGCGTCCGCACATGAAGACCAATACACATTTTTATCATATCTCGCTCAGTTCCTCTTAGAATGAGAAATGTTTCAGATAACACTTGTACAGAAAATAGAAACACACATTTTATTTTCAGTAACTATTTTTTTTTTTCTAAAGTGATGGCTTTTATGACGTAATGTGGAAAAACATAGTAGAGCCGGAGAGGCCAAAGACGATAATATGGTGCTTGCGCATTTCGTGCTATGTAACTGAGGCTACCAACACACACTCCGAATATGTAATACTAATTGCTTTTCTACTGCAACAACGGTTGCACGAAAGCGCCTCAATGTCATGTTATAGTACTTCCTTATTTGTTTAAAGTGTTTTTTTAACTGACTAAATCTGAAAACCACCAGTAGAGGGTGTGACGGTCGGACGGTTACGTTTACGAGTAATTGATTTGTGGACTTTTTCCTTCGTTTTGTATGCCACAGAATTCACAGAAAGTATCGAAATATTTCGGAAACTTGCTGTGCTTACGCCCTCGGCTGAGGAAGGTGGGGAGGCACTCACAATTTTCGGCCCTGAGGAACAGATATTTCTAATCTTTCGCCAACCTTTGCAAGAAATAAAGACCATGACATCTATTTTCCGAAAAGTTGTGAGACGTTTGTGGGTTTTAGACTTCTATACGGTGGGTGAAGTCCAGAAGCCAGTATTTCTGAAATTGCAATATTTTGTCTGTGTTGCTGTCATTACATAGTTCATCAGCTTAGTGGAGAAAGCATTTATTGTGTGATCAGTAATGTCCTTTGTCAACTAAACGTTTGTGTTCCTATCGAATTAACTTCAACAGTAAAGAAAGTCACACAACTGAATAAACGTCTTTCTAAAGCATGTTTGCTACAAATGGTTGTACTGCGTATGTTGATTCTTGTTCTGCATTATATTTGTTTATCATGAAGGGGTTTGGCAACTTTTTTTTTAAATTTGTTACTCACATTTTGTTTCATGAAGTGTTCTTTTAGTAATGCATGAAAGAGATGAACAAATCTAATAGTACTAGTTGAGGTAGGGACATTTGACACACATAGGCGAGAAAAGAGGTTCTTACGTGAGCAGGTTTTTGATTGGAGGATCTGAAGGAAGGAGATCGCTTGGGAGATGCAAATGTATACGGGAGGATACTTATAAATAGACTTTATACAAATATGCCGGGAAAATGTATTTATCTTTCTAGGGATAGGGACCAGACGTGCATTCCTGTGAACGCGGTGTTTAATCCTCGGGATACATGAAGTACTAAGATCTTCTTGACAACCTGGGAAACCCTCAGATTCTTAAGAATGACTCTGAATATTTATTCAGTTGGTAATGTTTCGTGCAAAATTTCAGGAAAGGCGTTTTAATAGAGTTAAATTCACTTATATTGTATGTTGGATTCTTGGGTTACTTAAGGACGTCTTTGAACTTGAAACTTCGAATAAAATAACTGTGAATGATAATTACAATGTAATTATGAGTCAGCATCGACGCGACTATTTATAAAGTTTTGAGATGAGCTAACGGCTACATATCTCGAACACTAAGTTACCATCTTCATGCCATTAAATACATGAAATTAAAGTTAAAATCTTTATTTAATCCTTGTAGGTGATCACTTACTGGCCGAAACTTGTAGCCTTGTAACTGCTTTCAAAAACGTAACAAATATTTTTTTTTGGTAGTGAATGATAATTACTTTGCAATAGGTACAAAGGCTACGGGAAATTCGAGGTAAAATTTGCAAATTATAAATTACTAACGAAGTGGAAGTAAGTAGGCTTAAACCGTGTCTTAGCAAGCCGATTTTGTAGCGTCCTAAATACTAAATTTTCTCCGCTTCTCCCCAGATTTACTTTGGTCTGCCGTGCATGAATTTTATATCATCAAGTACAAAGAAAGAGAATCACTTTTGCCTCTTCTCTGTTTATCGAACCCCACCTCGATTCTAATTTCCTAACGGGATGAACACTTGAAACAAAATGTGTTACGAAAAACTTGTATATTCATAAGGCCGTGAAATTCAGCTTTGGAAAATTCCCGGCTCGAACTCCTGTGCACTGGAGAAAATTGAAAATTGTTCGCTTCATTGCAGGACACAATCGACTAATGTAGCCATATTTTTGTGACACTCTTTGGGTTTCTAGCTGTAAACCGCTGGGTTATCTGAGATGACTGTAACTATAAAGAAAGCTTTAAGGTAAGCGCAGATTTTAAGGTAATATTGAAATGGGCCTTACTTAAACTGGGTGTGAAAATGTGGACTGGCTACATTCATATACAGAGAAACCGACTTCTGGGACACGACCCTTTGTCGTTTAATGCTAATTTACCGAGCTTTATACGGAAAGTACTTTTCCCCTTACATGGTGAACCCTTATCCTGACTAGACAACTTATAAGTTATAAGTTTATTTCGCTTAAACTTACTGTCTCCATCTTCAGTGTAGATTTTTCTACCCCTAAATTACAAAAAAAGTACTTTTTTATGTGACACCGGTAAGTTTCTGCCAGGACACATAGTGTCATTGACCTCTGTGGTAACCTAAATTCTAACATTTCTCTATATCAGAATAGGGTCCAGAAGCGGTAGTGCCGTAAAATATGTGCAACGTTAGCCTATTAGGTTCTCAGCAAGAATCCTTCTGCATGGCATAAGTTATAAAGAAATAAGTAAAATATGAAGTTATGTATTTGCTCCTCTAGTGACGTAAGTACCTTTTCGAATGACGCAAGTTATTGTATATCGTCAAATAACATGGTGTATTTCCTTCACTTCGATACACTTATTATTACATTTTCAAATTTGCGAAATCGAATTGAATCGTAAGTTTAATGACTTCTAAGAATCGTTGTAGCAAAATATATTGATATTGTACTGTAAAGGTAAGGCAACGATAATATTCATGCCCTTCTCTCTTTGCATGGGACACTAAACACGAAGACAGCGATAAAGGAATCTTCAGAACTACGTCTTTCTTTCTGCTGTTTAAAAGTTTGCTACTGTGACAACGTACGAGTATAAGGTATTTGATTGTGGCTTGGAGGCTGAATATATCCAGCCGTTTTTTACGTTAACAAGATAATCTGAAGACGATCCCAGTGGCCGCGCCGTCTAAGGAGTGGTCTCTGCGGCCGTTCACTTGCTGGGATTATGAGTTCCAATCCCGCCGGGAACATGGATGTGTCTCGCTTTGGAGTGTTGTGTGTTCTCAGGTGGAGGTCTGCTTTGGACTGATCACTCGTTCAGAGGAGTTCTACCGACTGTGGTGTGCCCACTGAATGTGACCGTGAAGCCCCCGAAGGGGAGGCCATGGCCCGGAATCGGGTCGAAGTGCCACAAAAAGGAAATAATAATCTGAAACGCAGGAACGAAGGCAGGTTGCTGCACATGCGCTGTAGCAAGATATGTGTTCAAGTGCTCTAGGGCTGCATCTCGTATTTGAGTTCTAAGGTGACTGGTAAGTGTTGTTGTGACTTGATTGTTACTGCACTTTGAGATCGGAATGTCGCTGGATCTTGACACTTGTAAAAAGCAGACAGACGATGGGCACTGCTTAGAGAAGCCAGAACACCGGTGTATGTACATTATTTACCAGCATGTTCAGGATAAAAAATGGAAAGATAAAAACACCATGACTCGAGCAATTGACAGCGTTGCCAAGTGTCGAGAGGGGACGGCTGAGGCTTGTATAAGGTTCCAGTGTGGCATTTCGTTTATCAAGAATGATCATCGGCGCAAGAAACCTATGGTTGACTTTGGTGACTCTTAATAAAAATTCGCTGTGTCGTAAATTTTTCGATGTATTCGAGGCTGTGGAAATTCTCACTGCAATAATTACAGTGCTTTCTCAATTCTCCGAGTTCAGATTTTTCGAGAGGTTCCGTTTCGTCCGATCCGATACTCTGCGATTAGGGTCACTGTTACGATAACTACGGAATTCAGTGTGATTGCATATCGCAGTGTTTATACGTGCCTTTCGTGTATTAGTGTACTTCCTGTGAAGTAATTAAGCGAACACAATTTCAAGGTCACCCTGGCCTTAAAAACTCATTGCTTCTTGAATTAAAGAGAAGCTCTTGATTTCCATACTGTGTGTGTTATATCATAATTCCAATGTTATAAATATAGGTATCAACCGCATGACGACGTTTCGGTCAACGACGCACCGCATTTACGAAGGTAGTCCAATAAGATTACAATATTACAGTATAATACAATTTTGTTACAGTTGCCTAAAGTATTCAGTACACTAACATGCTGAACAGGTATATAGCCTAGAAGCAATAGGCTATACCATATAACCTAGATATGAAGTAGACTATACTATCTATGTTTGTGTAAGTACACTCTATGACGTTCGCACAACGACGAAATCGCCTAAAGTCTCATTTCTCAAAAGGTATCCCTGTCGTTAAGTGACGCGTATCTGTAATTGTACAATTTTGGAATATCAGTATGCACAATGTACACAATTGTTGTGTATATTGATATTCTAATACAGTGTAATATGCATATTACCTATCATACTGTATCTATAATCGTGGGTTATATATTGCCGTAATCGGCATACTGCGAGATTATCGGTAATTCGACTCAAATTTGGTCCCGTTTACTTCGGCTGTCGATATTGTACTGTGCTTTGAAAATAGAACGCACTGCAAGACTTGAAGAAATCCAAAATTCTACGATATCGATAATAAAGAGTGTTTTAAAATATTGGAATGTTAGCTTTGGCAGAAAGCTTTTATTGAAACAGGGGTGATACTCTGATCGCAAGATCAGTGTCCATGATCAGAATGTATGACATTATATGCAGTTATAACAGTTGAATTTATTACTTGGAAAAAAATTGGATTAAACCAGAGCCAGACTCACACAAGGTGTCGGTGACCTGCGGATGCCCTCGAATAAGGGGTTCACGTTGTTTTACGTCACGTAGGTTCAGCAGTGACGGGACGTATTCTACAGAGAGTTAAATTTTCCCCATTAATCGAAAGCTCCAATAAATTATTACTTCGTCTTTAGCACTGCATCCCTTTAAGTCTGGCTTCAGCTTCCCATTTGGGCTTCTCAATGTTATCATTTTTAGATTCATTTGTTCAATGAATCGTCGTGCACAACACATTCAGCAATTTTAAGGTGACCAGTTTCGGCCTACATCCGGGCAATCTTCAGACCTGTGCATTAATTAGAGCATACGAAACAAACCACTACAAGTTCATAAAAGGTTGTTTGGTTCCTTCGTATGCTCTAAATAATGCATAGGTCTGATGATGGCCCCGATGTAGACCGAAACTGGTCACCTTAAAACTGCTGCATGTGTTGTTCATGACGATTTACTGAATAAGTAGTTCTATTGATCGGAGCACAACAGGGATATATCACTTTACGGTAATCAGATTGTGTATAGGATGAGTTTGCACGCATCATGCCAATCCCAAACGCTTAGGGGCAGGCTTTAATTCTGAGGTATGTTCCCCGAGGGAGTCTGGCAAACGCTTAAGGAGCCCTTCGTGCTCCTCGTTGTGGAACACTGTCTGCTGGCCCCTCTGATGAGGCCTGTCCAACATTGATGACCCTACCAGTAGCAACACTACCGTCTACATAGACTTCAGCTTCACTGGAGCACACGATCCTCCCCGACCGGTTTAACACGAACCTTCAAAAAGGCCTCTCCACCCCCCACCCCCTTTTCCCACCATCGAGGTGACGAATTGTCACAGCGAGATAATATCAGAGATTGTTAAAGCGTAGCTTACCATGCAGCTTCTACCATACGTAGATCATGAGTCCGTTTTTGTAACGGATAACACAAGCATCCGCTGGGTTTTGATAGGGAAGGCACCATGTGCAAAACACGAAGAATTCATGCACTATAGCATTGCTATCCAGCAAACACATTCCTCACACGGATCGCAAACGCACGGTGTTAACAGCAGTTGGTTCACATGAGTAAGCTACACAAATGCTGCGAACTGGAAACCATTGCCATACAGCATGATCACACAGCGGAGCGAGGTCGACACCATATTACCTCCACTACAACACATTCGAACTTATGCGGACACAGGTGAATCCATATGTGACAGACACGAATAAAACTTACAGGATTGCTGACGTGGGCAAGCTGACACTCGCGTGAGTAGAGAAAATGCGGGCTTTGGCTTGAAATGAATGCGTGCAGCGAGAATAAAAATGGTGAATTCGGGATTTTCGAAGAGAAGTTTTTAAGATAGCCCGCTAGCACGTATCATAGTAAATATCAGGAATTCTGGAATGGAAGAGTCAAAGACCAAAAGTGAAGATAGTGAAAGCATTTATATTGTGTTTAAAATAAACACAAACTAATAATTGACTTCATTAAGCATTTGTAACATCGAACTTATCTGACTTTTTCTGTCATATCCCAGCCATAAGAGGGGCTTGTGTTAGACATTAGGCTGGTCTCTCTCTATTTTGCTTGCTTCCCTAGCTCCTGACAAGGAAGGAGCTTTGGTTAGACGTCAGACTAGTCCCTCTCTGCTTCTGCACATAAGGCTGCAGCAGCGCCTCTACCGGGCGAGTAAGTGGTGTGGCTATAAATGGAAAGGTCCTACTTATGGACTCTTCATTAGTGCAGTAGCTGTGTGCTGATTTTACCTCTCTTACGACATAAGTCTTACAACGCTGCGAAGTTATTTCTTACACATTCCGCTGAAAAAAAAAAAATTAAGTGGCTTTCATTCTTGCGTTTTGGAATATCACTCTCAGATGAAGAGAGATTCTAATTTGTTAAACATTGAATATTATTACGACGGTGGATAATAATAGGAAAGTGGTGTGACATACTGCCTTTTTCAGAAATTTATATTATTGATAGGTCAGAATAATTCATTGTTTCTAAGAACCATGTTAGGCACGTTCGCCGTGTTACGAAAAGTGACTTTTGGATTTATCATTTCTGTTCGTCTGTCAGTCCGTCCGCCCGCGTTGGGCTGTTCGGTTCCAACTTTACGCAGATTGGTGAAATTTTACATTGACTATTTTCCTTAAAATCCGTCGAGAAGATTTAAGTTTGGTTAAAATCTCACATTACATAAAGGCCTAAGTACGTTTTTGATTAGTATCTGACTGACTTCTTCCTGGATTGATGAAAGTTATAGATAAAACGTTGTAAGAAAATACAAAAAAAAAATCATGTCAGTTACATTTTTATCCTAAACTCACACGTTTACGAGATGTTTACTAAAATATGGCTCTGATAGCAGATAATATGTTGCAAATAACCTTCGATTTGCATGCCAAGCAATTGAAACAAAAATACATAGCATAAATGATATGTAATATTTATTGATATCGACCGGATAAAAATTTTGAGGTTACAATAATTGTTGCACGAAATGTTATTAAGGCAAAAGTTGTAAAAGTCGTAATATTTAATATCATTTTTATACCGGATTTTAATTACGTGATAATATGGCACCACATATTTTAGGTATAAATTTGTCTTATGTGACGTAATAACCAATCCCGTAGACTTCTTGTGGTGACATCACGTTCCCCTGCAGTTGTCGATAATGATCTTGCAATTTGCACGATGCACATTGAAGAAAAATAAATGCGCGCTATCATAATAGTTGATATTAAGTTCTTATACAGAGTGCGGCAGAAAGAACACCTCGATTTGGGAGGGGCATAGCTTCGGGTGAGGAGCGTGTACACTGGTGGGGAGCGCGTCTTCGAAAAGCGGTGTACGTGCCATTTTCAGTGTATACCATGGCGTGGTTGGGAGAACATCGAGCCTTTATTGTTGAGGAGTTTATAAAAAATGGCGGGTCGCCGGTAGCAACACAGCGTGCATTTCGCATCCGCTTTGCGCTTGGTCGACG
>Ga0123357_10010949_pt1 | contig 11580 bp, 10 predicted proteins | sample TergutEmb28metaG_FD_89873 | JGI IMG/M metagenome (GOLD analysis project Ga0123357, IMG submission 89873) | Embiratermes neotenicus P4 segment gut microbial communities from Petit-Saut dam, French Guiana - Emb289 P4 | ecosystem: Host-associated > Arthropoda: Insects > Digestive system > Gut ...
ATTGTATTGTTGTTTTCAGTTAATATATGCGCGGCGTTGTTGATTGTAATGTATGGAAGACAGAGAAACTCCACGAATGCACAAATATGGAGAAAGTAAAACGACTCAAATTTTGATGACAACTGTACCGTACGTCACTGCTTTAGCGGGACGTACGAAATATCACTGCGATAGATTTTTGTTCGATTGAGTGTACATTGCACTAACAATTCTTGGGGGGGAGGGGAAATTGCAGAAAATGCAGAATGTAAATATACATTTTCTTGTTCATTTCTGCTGACCTTATAAGTTCATCCTCAGTTAGCATCTGGTCACGTCGATGTCTAGCGTATTCACGCAAATAACGCTCTTCCTCACCATGCAACCTTTCATGTTCTGCTCGTTGTTCTGCAATAGCTTTCTTGGTAGAAAGTTCTGCCTCTTGAAGTGTAGCTAACTCTTGTAGCAGGCGGTGTTCTTCTGCCCTTAACTGTAATCAAATATTGTCACGTGTGATTGTATTACATTCAAAACTAACAGGAAATAATGAATGTTGAAAACCTGACCCCTTCATGAGAAAGCACTGTACTCTTTGCAATGGGCACAAGGCAATTTATTTGTTTCACTCATACCACAGAATCATACAAGAAGGTACAGATAAAATCCACAGCACAATCAGTACAAAGTTAAAAGAAAGCACTTCCTCTTTCCAACTATTTATATTTGTATCTCCTGAGAACCTGAACTGGAATGTATATGATATTTTAGATTTTCATGATGGTTGCTAGAAAGACTACTTTCATATGGCATGAGATGTCATACCCTGTAAATGGATAGCAATGTTTTGCTGCAATATGCTACCTCCTTTGCTTTAGGAAACATGCACAAACTTTTCTTTATGAACCATTTCCTCCAAAACAGACAATCATTCATTCTATGGCAGTTATTTTTGGCTAGACACAAATACCTGCACTGAAACATCCACAACATTCAAGCATTTGTTCCTATGTGAGTTTATTATTTTTCATCTCTTCTGCTGTCACATTAAGAGCAGTGTGACAACAGCAGCTTACGAAAATGACTTTTGGAAAATATGTTCAGCAACATTTTCATGCATGGCAGAGATGATGGTATGCACGTACAGAGTCAGAAGGCATACACTCCAAAGGTGCTTACACTCCTGTAGGTCTGTGACAATGTTTCTATTTTACAGAGTCAGTCTAGTTACTGGCCATACCATACCTACCATATTCATTCATATGGCAGCCCCTCAATGTAACAGGTAATAAGGGGGAGGTGGTGCCTGTGAAGCACTAGCATCAGTTACTTGTAAAGGGTATCTAAAATCTCATCAAAGTATTCCCATTTTAAAAGTGTTGTAGAAAACATAATTTGTGCAAGAAGTTAAAGCAATGTGCTTATTTATATATATATATATATATATATATATATATATATATATATATACAATGTGAAATTGTTACAGGAAATTGTAATAGTATACCCCTACAGGGGCACTGCCCCCTTTCTCCACTCTGGGCAGCTTTTTACTAAAGGGCTCTCTATCTCTTTGGTAACCAGGCTAACAGCTTCATTGACTGTGCAGCTATTTGTGTTGCTACATCCCTCTGAAAATTGCCAAGGTCAGTCATTGCTTGCTTTAAATGGAATTTGCATACACTTGCCACTATATCAGCAGCAAATTTTATCTCTACACTTCTTACAGTCATACCACAAGCATGTTGCTGGACATACCATTTCATCACAATTTTATCTAAACTTCTTGTTTTTCACTGGCTTCGTATGTTTACTTGGGTCACCTTCCGCATAGTGGCTAGTGCTTTGTATATTAAAAGATACTTAAATGTTTCTGATGATGTGACTTTGTTTTCATAATATCAGGCAAGGTTTGCTTGTTTGCTAGTATATATGACTGCATCACTTATACAAAATTCTAGCTTTTTTTAAATACTTATATGCAAATCACATCTCCTGTCTTCAAAGGCAGCAAGTATGATTAACTCATACAACATGAAATTTTCTTTTTGAAAAAGAATGTCGACAAATTTTATAATGAATGGTAACAAATTTCTAATTTTTCTCACAACATGTGTTTACTGGAATTTTTGATCTCTAGTGGACTGGTGCAGTAAATCTAGGCCCAGAATTTGGTCTGTTAAATCTCAGATCCTCCTAGATAGGTGTCAAGGGCCTACTGCGCTTTTATTTTTAAACATTAACTATATGGCCATCATATGATGCACAAACATAATAATAATGAGCAATCTGCGCCCTTTTTCATGACACTAGCCTTACAATTAATCATTACTCTTGTTTGGTATGTACACTAGGTAGCCCTTGTTTTCATCACCCCTAATTCCATCTCCCTTACTGCTGCCATCTGGTGCTAATATCTATCACAGTCTCAAAATTATACACTTATCCACAGTACAAAGGTAAAACAAAAATATGGAAATGATGCACTTGTACCACTATTTATGATATTCAACTCTCATCAACAACACACCTGTTAAATACAATCTGCATTTTGGTATCACCAAGCTGAAGTATCATCACTTAAATATGAATATTTTTATTGTGCCTTTCAACCTGTACACAGGACAGATTAAGAGATTTCTCCATCATCACAGTAAAATACAGAACTGAATTAAGGAAAACTGGCTGGCTATCACGGATATTGATGTTTATTTCATGCAAGATATTCTTAAAATTAATGGGTCTTATGACTTACGAACACTGTTTATGCCAACAGTTTAAAATAATAAAGAACATGTGGTAAAGTTTCTCTGTCAGATTTTTATTTCAATGACCTAACAGTTCATCTATTGAAATACAGTTATCTGTACAAGATATGGTACCCCCATTAATACAATTCTGGAGAAAAACATTGAACTGAATTCTGATCACTCCAACTTACATCTGCCAACTCTTTTTCCAGTGACTCTATACCTTGATCTTCATCTTCAGCCTCTAATCTGTAAAATAAACGCACATTTGTATGAAAATAAAATCAATCATAAATGGGTTTCTCGGTTTAGATTATGTTTCAGATTCTAACTTCCAATCATTTGAACCAAAAAACAAATCTTGCCTATTAATGTATCAATGTAAAAATACTAACACAAACATGGACAGACTTTAAACTTTTATACAAACATGGAAGTGCTTTATTAATGTACATTCACTCAGCAATTAATGTAACTGTGACATACAAACTAATGACAATGTTACAAAAGTTTGTTGTCTGTGTTTTGCTCTACGTATCTTAAATGAATGTTATCCAGCTGTAATGAAATATATTATTTCACAACACTTAGGGAATTCTTTGTAAAGTAGAGAAGATTGGAATTTTATTACATACCTATGGAGATACATATGCTAACAGCCTGTATCATATGGCAGTGTTTCTGACTGGATATGATGTGTCCTATCTGTGTGATTTAATGGTCAAGTGGGTGGGATATGAGATTTTGAAACTAAGATCCATCCAAAATGATTTGTTTACACAATACTTAAATTTATTTTATTGCAGGCATATGTTCCTTAAAAAAAGAAAAACTTTATGTTTATCATAGTTGGATTACAGTATTTTTTTTTTTGACACAGCGCAACTGGCGAGACACAAGATGGGAACTTCTGTTCTTAGACTATACACTAAGACACTGCTGCAGTAGTATCACATTACATCTGTATTCAGGAAATACACTGATAATCACAATTCAGACTGTGTATCTTGATGAACTGTGCACCATGGAGTTAATTACAAAAAGTACTTGTATTTTAGTTTCATATTGCTCTCAAACTGGGTGTCAGATTTCCTAAACACCTGGGTGCATAGTTCAACACACCATTTAGTGAAGAAGTGCAAAATTTTAAAAAGTGAGCCCCATCACTCATTCTGAATTTATTTTTGTTTTAATTAATACCAATAAGAGGTTTGTGAGAAGCTACTAGTTACTGCTATCAGATAGACAATATTTTTAACATATTCATAACTGTAACCTCTCCAGAAACTGGTTATAATCATTCCATTCATCCTCTGTAAGCTTCAGCTGCTGATCCATAAGGTCCAGTAGTGCATCAGTGCATTCTTCACACAGGGGATGGTCCACTTGTGAGTTGCCTGATAGGATGTCAAATAAATTTGCAGTCACCCTCATGTGATGACTTAAGCTCTCTGTTTCACCTTCATCACCAACTAGCATGAAACCATTTGCACCATTACCAGATTCAGTCAAACGGAAAGGAGGGATGTAACGGTCCAAGCTTCCAGCCTGTGACTCTAAGTCAACTTCTGGTGCTGCATGAATTGGAACTGTAAGAATGTGAAATAAACATTCATATATTTGTCCATTCAATTATATAAGTATCCCATACCAACTAATGAGGTTAGGGAGGGCTGAACGAAGTGATACAGTTGCGAACAGGAATGCAGGAAAATCATTCAAGACTCTCAACCTGGGTAGTTGGACTTTAGCTGGGTTCCATACCATATACTTTCTGAAGGCAAATCAAGCTCATATTGCTGCAACCCATTGCTGTCTTCTACTGGACATAAAAGCACTTCATTTATGCACGGTTTTTGTTGAATGGTAGGATGACAATGAATAATTGGGATAAAGAAAGAAGCTGTCATTGTCTATTTCATCATAATATCGTGGCATTTGTCAGGAGGAAATGATGGAAACAATGAAGTCTCAATGAGGACAGTTGGTGCTGCAAATGAGATCTGACATTGGCACCTCCCAAATATAAGTCAGTAATGGTACTGCTTCATACTAGTCCTACATTTTGAAGTACATACTGTTACTAAATCATGGTAAAGGATTCCCAGGATTATAAGTAATGTGGTAAAATGAGTAAAGCCCTGAATGATAGTATGATATTTTAATATCATGTGCAATCATACTGAAGCATAAATGCAGTTACACTCTAATATACAGCAAATCAATATACAGCAGAAATATTTAATTCTGTGCATATCATGACATAAGGTATAACTGTTACACAACTCAAATACTTCAGCTTTTATCTCTAAGTTATGTTCACAGCACAATACTATTAGATGCTTTAGGCATAAGATAGGTGTAGCAATTATGAGGTGCAAAAGGGAAAAATATGTAAAGAATGATGCAATACTGTTATCCAATTTTTATGCACCACTGTAAGCCAAACATCATATTTGAGTTTACTGTATACTTTCAGATTGCGATGAGTATTTATTTTACTAAAATGCATGCAAATTAAATATTTTGAAAACAAATACATTCCTTACTCTAATTCATAAAAAACTGCATTTTTAAAAACACTTCAAATGTATAAAACAGTCAATTATGAAGCTGCTAGTATGTGAATAATGGCAATCCAGACAGTCCAATCCATTCAGCTAATAAACTACGTGATTGCAAATGAAGAAACATGGTTCACTTCCTTGCAAGATTTTTCTGTTCTGCACAGCACCCAGTGAAGTTTAGGGCCAAAGCAGCCTCCTGTTCGATGGGCACCTGGGAATTTAGTGGCGAAAGTAAATCAGCCAAGGTATAAAGCTCACAACTCACCTCCATCCGGTGCTGAGATTATGAGTATGTGTCATTTTCCCTCTACTTCCCCATGTCTTTATGGCATGGTGCTTAATTAAGCACAAGAACATGAATACTAGGTGTTCATAAGTCATTACTCTTACAGGTAGCTTATGTAATTCTCTCTATAGTCTTCATTCCAGTATCTGCTGTCAGTAACACATTAATATGGGACAGACACCCCACTTACTAATCTTCCAAAATTACCTTTTTATTAATCTTCATTCAATAACGCCTACAAATAACATTATTTCTTATGCAAAGCAAACTATTTTAATGACAATGGTAAGGTAACTATAATATACACCTTCATGGGTGTCATCAATATTTCTTGCATTTTATACAAGACCATATAAAATCTATCACACAAATTCAAGTCAAGGTACCCAAGACCCATAAAAAAAGCTAAAAACACTGTAGGCCACCATTAGGTTTTGAGGTCTGATTTTAGTGACAGAAAATTTATGGCAGCCAATACACATTTATAATACAAACTGTATTCTAGCAAAGCTAGCCTTTCATATTACCAACAGGGCTTCAGGTTTAATTCTATTGACAAACTAAAGAACAACATACTGCACCCAAGGACAGGGTCTGAGGTTTCATTTTAGTGCCAGGTACACAAGCCACATGTAAAAACAAACAATTTAATTTATCAAGAGTAGGCTTTATAGTTTAATTTTTGTCACAGCAATGCAAGCTGAACACAACAGAAAAATCCCACTGGTAGGCTCTGAGGTTTCATTTAAGTGACAGGTATCCAAGATGCTTAAAAACAACAAGTAATCCATAATGGTTCAGGTGTGGTAAATGATCCCCCAGCATACATATCAAACATAAACTCTATTCCGGTATTTTTGGTATTGCATGTTAGGATGGTTTTATAGTAGGGATGCCAAATTTTTCAAAACTTCTAGAAGTTATCTCAGCAGGTGCCAGATGGGTGAAGCAAGTTCCATACTGAGGACCCACAAATATAAAATGCCACCATATACAATTCTGTTGCACAGGTGACATGGCACCCTGGATTTGAGCACTTGGGGGTTTAAGAGTGTGAATAAGGAAATGCATTACTATGGCTAAACTTATCAGATACTTTGCATCATTATCTTGGCAACCATCATGTACTTATATGGTGGTAACTGTCATTCAACAGGTTACCATTACTTCCAATGTTAATTCCATGCTATCACTTCAGGTATCATGTCATGGTTATACTAAGATTTATCATAAATGCTGCTGTTATACCACAAACAGTCGTATGAAACGTTAGTATGAGATTTAAAACAGTTCTACATTACTTGGTAAATAAGAGGGGCTCAGATTCCGTAGTACACTTGTATTTTATGTTTGTTCACTTTATTTGTATGCTAAATTTCATATTAAGAGTCAGAAGACATTAACTACACAAACATTTCAAAACCAGGAATATTATACTGGGGTTATTGGCAATCCTTCAACGGATTATTTCAGGCTAGTCCCAAAAAATACAGATAGAACAGCCTCACACACTATCCATCCAAACAATGTAATAATGAGCCTTCCTACCACGTAAATTCGTAAAACTTAGCTGTGTGACAACACGCATGCCTACATTTACGCATTTCACATGCTGTCTCTTTCCGCAACCGCAACTTACGTGACAATTCAGCGAGTGTGTGTTCACCCAACTTTCCAAATGTTGAGTCGAGTTTCAGCGGTTGAAGACATCGCTGACATACGAATGAAACACTCGTCTTAGGTTCAACCATTTTAGAGAACACAAATAATTCTCATTATCAAGCTTGGGTATTTTTATATAGCATTTCTTCCTTTCAGACTCTAAGGTCTCTATTCTTACTTATAAGCGACAGACACTAATTAGCTTGTGTTAAAAATCGTAACAACATGACTGCAAACTACTTGCAACGACCTCTTCTGACAACACAGCAGACGACCAACAAGTGCTACGACTGGGTTACCGTAGTCTGACGCACCGATTACGCTCTCCATGTAACTGGACAGGGATGTCACACGTGAAACTACAAATATCCCTCATCTTATTGTTCAGTAGAGAACAGAAAACGTGATCCACCGAAGCATACGGGTTGCGCAATCTTAACATGTCAATCACACAAGGACAACTGAATTTTTTCTGCGAACATTTAACTGTAGAATACGCAGAAACAAGTGACGAAACTGCCATACCTGAAGTGGCTAACGTATGAAAGCTAAGACTTTTCCCCTCCTCAGTTTTTCATATTTGAATTTTTCCGAGAATATTTACGTAACAGTTCTTTCTGCCAACCCCCTCCCCCTTTGTTAAACTTGTTTCACAAATTACGAATGTTACAGTATATTCGCTTATCTGTTTCTTTCACGTTCCATTAATAGTGTAATTTTAATGCTCAAGGCAGGTAATATACGTATTACATATTCGGAGTGTGAATTTGTAGCCATAGGTATCCAGCACGCAATGCGCATGCGCCATATTGTCATCTGTGGACTATCCGGCACTACAATATTTTTCCACGTTATCTCATAAGTGGCACGATTTTCGGGGGGGTGGGGGAAGTTACTGAACATACAATATGTGTTGAGGTTTTGTCTACAACTTTTTTCATAAAGAAATCAGCGACATATCAAATATGTGTATTAATACTTCATGTAAAGTATCCGTTATTCTTGCCCGATTTTAATGGAGATTTTCGAAAAACATTTGTATATCAAATTAAAAAAAAAAAATCCGTCCCGTGGCAGCCGAGTTGTTGCATGCTGACGGATAGATATGACGAAGCTAATAGTCGCTTTTCGAAATTTTACGAACGTGCCGTTAAAGGCACGGTTCTGTCAATGCCACGAAGGGCAAGTTCTTATTGATATTAGAACGATGTAATACTGACAGTTTCTGTATCCAGTGGTTACATACCAATAATGGATCAACAAATACAAATCAATGAATGATGGCATATAGCAACAGTAAAGGTATAGCTCCCTTCATTCTTAACCACAACACAAGATGGAGGTGAGTGGCTAACTTCAATCCCGGCCGCTTTAACCCCCTCCCCCCCCCCAAGGAAAAATCCAGTACCCATCAAATAGCTGGCTGGATGGACTTCAGTGACTGCCTGGACGTCAGTGGAAAAAACAGCCGCAACCTTCCCTGGATTCGAACCCCATACCGCACAGCTCATAGCTTAGTAGCCACACCCACTTTGCTGCCCCAGCTCCTTTTTAAAGGTTACTACTGCATTACATATATTTTTCTCTGTTGGCCTTTTTTTTAGACTGCAACATTTTTCAAGCAGCAACTAGTGTATAAAGTCAAAGAACTTACTAACATCTCTTAGCTCATTTTTTAGTTTTTGTTCCATGAAGAAAACTGCAGAGCTGGTGCACAGGCCTACTCTAAGCATAGTATGTGAAACGGCAAAGAAGGCGAACTTGTTGTTTTGTCCGCCTACCTGATATTGATACCTTGGATGAATGCATTGCTAATGCTGTACAAGCCACTTGCTCTTACCCTTTCTTGTTAAGATTCCACCAGATAAAACAAAGACTGTATACAAATCACCTATGTTGAAAGGGGTTAATTTCTGATTATGATCATTAGCAATAAACACTGACTTGATCAGCAGAATACTGCTTTGGAAAAGCCAGTGTTAAAATAGCAGTTAATGATTGAAAATATATGTAATATACTAAAAGCACATAATGTGTTGGCTGCAAAAGGAGTATGTAAAGAATACCACTTAAAAGTTTGGGCCACACTATAGGTGCCACAGCATTGCCCCATTCTTCCACAATCTTGAAACATCTAATTTCCTGATGGATTACATATATTTTGACATAAAATGACCTTAGAATCATGTTATGCCATACTCTGTAGCAATAAACATCAACAGACAACTTAATTTAATAATGGAAAGGAAGGAAAGTATACTACCAAACTGAAATATTAGATAAAATGATTTACACACATTCGAAGTTACCATGTATCCTCTTTTATCCCAGACATGTCCTCTTTCTAAGCCAAAATTTATGTGCAGGCTTTTTTTATGGCTGAAATTAAATACAGATCTTGCCATAAAGATGATGATGATGATAATTCAGATTTGTTATGGCTGATAACTGAAGAACTGTTATTCCCCATGTTTTATGTATATGGAGCAGATGATTAAAATTTGCATGAAATACGCATTCTATGTCTATGTAATTAATTGCCACTTTACTTTTTAGTCCATGTTTCCCAGTGTTCTCAATACTATTAGGCCTACTGTGATTCTTTATTTTCAAATGTACACCAGTCCCTTCAACATTAGTATTACTGCAAGTAGAGGGAACAATGCATTGTATGGATGAGGACAGGCAGAAAATATGAAGCAACTGAATGAAGAAGAAATTCAGAAAAGAAAATGACAGTTGCACTTGGTGGTTTAATATAATAATGGAAACAGCATCTTTTACCACATACTACATAGTTCAGTTGTGAAAGAACACACTCTTATTTGCATGTCATAACAAAATGAGGGCATTTTGAGTTTGAGCTGAAAATGTTCATGCTCCTCTTCTCGTATGTCAGTGTTGCACAATGATGTTTTAGTTATCATACTAAATCACACTCATATATTGCCGATCCATTATTGTCAAGCTCCCAATAAAGAAACTATGGATAACACCTGGTGGTGGCTGCTTTTTCTCAAGAAATCACTATTAATGAATAGCACGATTTTTATGGCCTAAAAGTCAAAGTAGGATATTATATGTGTACGAGTAATAACACATTCTTTTCACTACCTCTTTCCTTTATCTCTTTATCACTGCATTTGGTAAGAATATAATTATTGGTGGAGTCAGTTATTGCTATATTTTGGGAATTTCCACTTCTGGAGAAACCCAGTTCAAATGAAATCATGCTTGTGTACAAAATATATTTAATGACATGTGAAGAAATTCTTACACACAACGGTGTTTTTGAGAAAATGAACACTTGCTGCACAAGGACTCATTTTGGTGCAACCAATATGGTAACCTGGCACAGAATTTACTTCCCTGCATCCACAAGCCATAGCAACTACATCTACACTACAACACCACTCCCCCCCCCAAGAAAAAACCATGTTCACACAATTTACATTCATATACAACAGACTGTTTGTATGATCACTTCTTATACGTTTATCAAGTTACACAGGAACACAGATTGACAGTACATAGTCCTGCCATAAGTTCTGTCCCATATTTCTGTAGTCCGCAGTTGGAGAGAGTGAGGTGGAAGGGTTCGAATGTTGGTTATTTTTGGACTATTGACCCTTCAGGTACTTGTGCCAAGGCAGTTTGCTCTCATCTGTCACAGCGTCAACATGGAGTGGGGTGTCAAATAAAACCATGTGGCTGTGATTGCCCTTCCAAATTGCGGAAATCCCATTCTCAAATTTTCAAACTTAAAACCACTGAAAATTTTGCGAAAGTTCATCTATCTGGCAACTAAACACATAAGGAACTCTGGAAGGTTGAAAACAGAGCTCATTCAGAATGCCTGAAAAGTGTGAAGGCTGAAGCCGCTATCAAAACAGTACAGGAGCAGATTCGCCGAAATCTGCTCTGGAAACAGAAGAACATATCCCGAAAGCTGAACATACCGACCCAATCAAGTCACGCCTCATCAGGGATGATCTACATACGAGAGCATCCCTCAGCTCAAAGGGACACCCAGTACTCCTGTTTTGAAGGAAATCCGACGGACAAGAGCAAAACATCTCCTCCATTGGAACGCCGAGAACGGGCAAGAAAACATCCTCTTCACGGATGAGAAAATTTTCATCATTGAGAAGCAGTATAACAACCAGTACAACAAGATTTATGCTCAAAAGTCCCTTGAGGTGCATTCTGAGGGTGTAGGAGGCCATCACCTTTCCTACGTCATGGTTTGGTGGGGGGGGGGGGGGGGGGCCCCCCCCGGGGGGGGGCCTCTTGTTTGTTTGGGGAAGAGGGGGAGAACCGCTGGTCTGTGGATAAAAGA
>Ga0123357_10010951_pt1 | contig 11580 bp, 11 predicted proteins | sample TergutEmb28metaG_FD_89873 | JGI IMG/M metagenome (GOLD analysis project Ga0123357, IMG submission 89873) | Embiratermes neotenicus P4 segment gut microbial communities from Petit-Saut dam, French Guiana - Emb289 P4 | ecosystem: Host-associated > Arthropoda: Insects > Digestive system > Gut ...
GGCCTTGCGCGCCACATTGTGCGCGACCACCGCGTTGGCGGCCTCCAGGATGTTTCCCGTCGAGCGATAGTTCTGCTCCAGCTTGATGACGGTGGCCTTGGGGTAGTCCCGCTCGAATTCAAGGATATTGGAGAGATCCGCGCCACGCCAGGAGTAGATCGACTGGTCATCATCACCGACCACCATCAGATTGCCATGGCGTGCCGCCAACGCCTTCGTGATGAGGTACTGCACATGGTTCGTGTCCTGGTACTCATCCACGTGAACATACAAAAAGCGCTCCTGGTAACGGCGCAGCACCTTGGGATGCTCGTCGAAGAGCCGCGCCACATTACAGAGCAGGTCGTCGAAGTCCATCGCGTTATTGGCGAGCAACCTCTCCTGCAGGCGCGTATAGACCTGCTTGACCACGCGATCGATCGGCGCCGAGCCAAAGTCGCGCATATCTTCCGGCTTCTGCTGCTTGTTTTTCGCAGTCGAGATGCGCGCGCGCACCGTCTTGGGCGGAAAATTCTGCGTATCCAGGTCAAGCTCGGTCATGATCTCCTTGATGAGGCGGCGCGAATCGTCCTCGTCGTAGATCGTGAAGTTGCGCGTAAAGCCCAGCAGCTCAGCCTCGGCGCGCAGGATGCGCACACAGGCCGCATGGAAGGTCGCCACCCACATGCCGCGCGCATACTCGCCCAGCATCTCCGCCAGGCGGCCACGCATTTCGCCCGCCGCCTTATTCGTGAAGGTGATGGCCAGTATCTGTGAGGGGTCGACGCCGCAGTCAGAGATCAGGTGCGCGATGCGATAGGTCAGTACGCGCGTCTTGCCGCTGCCCGCGCCCGCAAGCACCAGCAGCGGGCCCTCGGTACACAGCACCGCCTCGCGCTGCGCGTCGTTCAATGATGAGAGATCAAGCAAAATAGGTATCCTTTTGACAGGGAGAAATCAGATTGGCACTACCTATGATAGCGTAGCGACTCCCTGCGCACAGCAAAAACAGGGCGCTTACAGCTACAGCTCTTTCATGACGCGTAGGATGGTCTCGTATATCTCGCGTAGGGGCTTGCCGATAAGCGGGCCAGAGCTGACGTCCTGAATGTGCTCGAATATCTTCTCTTCGCGCCGGGGATCATAACGCGGCAAATCCTGATCCTGCTTTAACACATTGATCGTAAGCGATAAGTTGGCGCGCTGATTAAGCAGATCGACTAGCTTCTCATCCAGCTCATCCAGCTGCTTTCTGAATGTTTCTATCTCATTAGTTTCCATATCTCTACCTCAATTCTAGCAGATGACTTCTTTTGTCATTGCGGCCTCTCCCGGCGTCAGTGCAGCCTCCGAGCCGCAATCCCTGCGTCTGAGACCTTGGGTCAAGCCCGGGGTGACGGGAGTCGGATACACCTACAAATCCTGCGACTCAGCCCTGTTCCTGACCTTCTTGCGCTCTTTCTCCGTGAGCAGACGTTTGCGCAGGCGAATGGATTTGGGTGTGACCTCGACCAGCTCGTCATCCTCGATATATTCGAGCGCTTCTTCAAGCGTAAACGTGATGGGCGGCGCCAGGATGATCGCTTTGTCCGAGGCCGTCGTGCGCATGTTACTGAGTTGCTTGGCTTTGGCCACATTAACGACGATGTCACCCGGGCGGCTGCTCTCGCCCACGATCATGCCCTCGTAGCAGAGCGTGCCCGGCTCAACGAAGAGCGGGCCACGCTGTTGTAGAGTATCGAGCGCGTAGGCAACGGCCGGGTCGGTCGACATCGCGATGAGGTTGCCGTTTGTGCGCCCCGTCAAGTTGCCCTTAAACGGCCCATACTCATTGAAATGATGATAGAGAATAGCCTCGCCGCGCGTCGCGTTCATGAGGCGCGTACGCAGGCCCATCGTGCCGCGGCTCGGGATCTTGAACTCCAGGTGCACCGTATCCTCACGCTGGATCATGTTGCTCATTTCACCGGAAGCCGTACCAAAAATCTCGATGACCTTGCCTGCGTATTCGCTGGGGACGTCGACCGTAGCCAGCTCGATCGGCTCAAGCTTGTTTCCTTGCTCGTCAGTGTGCAGGATGACTTGCGGACGCCCCACCTGGAACTCAAAGCCCTCACGACGCATGGTCTCCATGAGCACCGACAGGTGCAAAACGCCGCGCCCGGCAACCTCCATGCCGCGCTTGTCCTCGGTCTCGGTGATACGCATGCTGATGTTGCTCTCCGCCTCACGCATCAGGCGCTCCTTGATCTGGCGCCCGCCAACGATCGTGCCCTCCTGACCCACGAGCGGGCTCGTCGAAGCCTCGAAGACGACCGACATGGTCGGCTCCTCCACATGGATCGGTTCCAGGCGAATCGGGTTTTCCGGTGAGGTAAACATATCGCCGATGTCGGTATCGTCAACACCAACCACCGCGGCAATGTCACCAGCCGCGGCTTCGGTCGCCTCAACGTGGCCCAGCGCCTCGAAGGTGAAGAGCTGCTTGATCTGTGCTGAGAAGCGCGTGCCATCGTTTTTGATAACTACGATGCGGTCACCACTGTGCAGGGTACCGGAGAACACGCGGCCCACACCGATGCGGCCCACATAGTTAGAGTAGTCCACCTGGCAAACCTGCAGCGCGATGGGACCGTTCGGGTCAACGTCAGGCGCGGGAATATGGTCGAGGATTGCGTCAAGCAGGGGCACCATGTCAGTGTTGGTGTCATCGGGCTCCCGGCGCGCGTAGCCTTCGACCGCCGACGTGTAGATAACCGGGAAGTCGAGTTGCTCGTCGTTGGCGCCCAGCTCAAGCATAAGCTCAAAGACCTCGTCAAGCACCTCATGGGGGCGCGCTCCCGGGCGATCGATCTTGTTGATGACGACCATCGGGGCAAGCTGATTCTCGAGCGCCTTCTGCAGGACGAAACGTGTCTGCGGCATCGGGCCGTCGAAGGCGTCGACCAAAAGCAGGCAGCCATCGGCCATCTTGAGCACACGCTCGACCTCGCCGCCAAAATCGGCGTGGCCCGGCGTGTCGATCACGTTGATCTTGACGTCCTTATAACGGATCGAGAAGTTCTTTGCCAGGATCGTGATGCCGCGCTCGCGCTCCTGGTCGTTGCTGTCGAGCACGCGCTCCGCCACCTGCTGGTTGTCACGGAAGACGCCCGTAGTTTGCAGCAGGCGGTCGACCAGCGTGGTCTTGCCGTGGTCGACGTGCGCGATGATGGCGATATTACGAAGGTGATTCTGGATCATGAGGTATTGGTGGTTCTTTCACTTGGGGAGAGCACTCTCATTTTTTCTGGCTTACCTAGTGTAGCACTCAGCACAAAACCCACGCATTTCCTGTGAACGGGGCGTAAAGGTGACAAAACAGGAATTTTGCCTATTTCTTGCCAAAGAGGGCGATGTTGTTCTTGAAGGTCACCGGCGTGCCATTATAGGCTGAAGTGGTTTTGATGATTTGGGCGATCTTATCCCAGTCAGATCCGTCAGCAAGCACCGGTTTGCCACGCAGAATGTAAATCGGCGTTGCGGTCACTGCCTGTACGCCACTGTCGGTCAGTTGAAAGTTCAGCAGCATCGTCTGATTATTCGCCAACCCCGAAGTGCCAAATACGAAGTTACCCAGCGAATAGGCTATCAGTCCGTTCTTGTAGTACTCGACTCCCTGAATGCGATGCGGATGGCTGCCGATGATCGCATCAGCGCCTGCATCGATCATCGCGTGGGCCTCCGTGGATTGGCGCTTGCTATTCTGATAGTCGCCCTCGACGCCCCAGTGCATCACCACAATAAGGTAGTCGTATTGCTTGCTCGCCTTCGCCGCGGCTACAGCTGCCGTCATCGCCGTGCTGTCCTGTGTGTAAGCGACGCCGGGCTGCGCATCAGTCGCCGCAAACTCAGCGGGCGTGATCTCCGAGAATGCAAGGACACCAATGCGCGCGCCGTTGCGATTTACCGTCTGCGGGGACCAAGCCTGCTTCTTGTTAAGCCCTCCGCCTGCCACCGTCAGCCCGGCCTGGCGTAGCGCATCAAGCTCCGCGGGAAGCTGATCACGCCCATAGTCGAGCGCGTGGTTGTTCGCAACTGAGACCACGTCGAGGCCAGAAGCAACCATCCCCTCCGCGTTGGAAAGCGGCGCGCGGAACGTGTAGGTCTTATCCTGCGCGGCTCCAGCCGAGGTCAGGGCCACTTCAAGGTTTCCCACAGTGATATCTGCAGCGCTCAGCTGAGACTTCATCGCCGAAAGTAGCGACTCGGCACTGCCCAGTGAGCGATGGTTGCTGTCCATGAAGCAAATATCGCCCACCGCCGCGATACTCACAGTCGGACGTGCTGCAGGCGTAGGTGGGGATGCGGGTTTTTTCGCCGCCTTCGTGGTTGATAGGTTTGGAGTAGCCGTAGTGGCCCCTGGGGCTATCAGGCTACTTAGCAGCGGCGTCTTCGCCGTGTTGGAACTGCTCACACTCGGCCGGATCAACAGCGCATAGGCTGCGCCGCCAGCCACAAGCATTACGAGAATTATCGAGAAGACCGCCGTGGGAGAAATGCGGCGGCGCCGTTTGGGCCCATAGGTAGGACGCAGGTCCGTGCGCACATAAAAAGCCCGGCGACCGCCGATCTGCCCTCGCGAGGATTTGCGCCGCCTGGCCATCAGGCGCCCTTACTCAAGTCATCTTTGATGCTAGTTGTCGAAATGCCTTCGGTACGCGGTAGAAAGATCAGCTCGCACTGGTCGCGCAAAGACTCGAAACGCTCGTCGCCTTCCCAGTCACTGCCCATCACCAGCACATCGATAGTAAGCCGATGGATGTCATCTGTTTTCTGTTCCCAGCACGTTTCGGGAATAACCTCATCGACACAACGCAAAGCGGCGACAATCTCAGCCCGATCCTGATAGGAGTAGTACGTGCGCTTGCCTTTGACCGCATTGAAGTCATCGGTCGAGACCCCCACGATCAGCTCGTCACCAAGCGCCGCGGCGCGTTCCAACAAACGGACATGGCCCACATGGAGCAAGTCGAATGTGCCGTAGGTCAGGATCCGACGTCTGCCTTCACGCATGACCGTTCATGACCTTTCGTTCACATGCTTTATTTCGCGCCAGGTTTAGGCGCAGTCTCTTTGGCTTGCACGGGGCGTTCAACGAGCTCTTTTAACGTAATAGCCTGCAACTGGTCACGAATCTCGTTGTCCAGTTTGGTCCATACGTTGTGCACGGTGCAGGATTCAAAGCGCTGGCACCAGCTGGGATCAATCTCACACGGCGAAAATACCAGAGGCCCCTGCATCGCTCTCACAATATCAAACAAGGAAATCTGGTCGGCTGGCTTGGCCAACCTGCTTCCCCCATGAGCGCCACGCGTCGTTGTCAGGATCCCCGCCTGGGCAAGGTCGTGTTGAATGCTGCGCGCGAACTGATAGGGAACTTCATCGCTTCTGCTGATCTGACTGATGGAAAGCGGCTCAAAGCTATCATGCTTTGCCATCGTCAGTAGCATACGAATAGCGTAATCGGTACGACGTTTTATTTCCATTGTGGGCATTCTCCATTTCTTCTAATGTATAAATGTAGATCACAATTGTATCACCATTTTTTCGTGAAAAAAACTCTCAGTGTTCCAATGTTACCTTACTTTTGTAAAAAAGACTGGGGATGATTCGGTACATCACGCATAGTATAGTAGAAAACAACCCCGAGGGAAGGATCGTCCATGCACCAAAAGAAGCTCATCGTACTCGTTGGTATCGCGCTTGTCATCACTGCGGTTGCCAGTACCCTCAGCGGGTGCGGCAAATCCAAGGCCAGCCAGCCAGCAACCCTCACCGCCTCAAGTGTGGAAACCAGCAGCGCTGTGGTCAATGGCAAGATCGACGGGCACGACACCGTAGGCGATTATGGCATGAAGTTAGGACAAAAGGCGCAAGCCGATTCGCTCGAGCTGTCCGTTACGAAGGTAGAGCCGGGGTCGACAAATAGCGTCCAAACCACCGCGATCACTTACACCGCCACCAACAAAGGAACGGCTGTCGCAACTATCGATTCGCAGTCCTGGAGCGCCATCGATCGCTCCCAAGGGGATGTAACTCAGTTTGGCGGCGTAGCTGCAGGAGGCAAAGAATCAATACCGCCAGGCCAGACGATCACCCAAACGCTTCTTTTCGAGAGCACCAGCATCGGGCGCATCGTCTACTCCGCCGACGACGCCAACGCGACCCAACTAACCTGGAAGATTCCTTAAATCTGGCGGAGGGTTAGGGATTCGCAAATCGGGCTCCTGGGAATGATAGCCGAGTGTGTAAGCCCCGAAAGACAATGCGAAGCGGGCTTGAGCCCGTGAGTGTTGGCTTGAGCGGCTTACACGCCGGATAGCATTTCCAGGTGGCGGAGGGTTAGGGATTCGAACCCTAGATACGGTTTCAGGCCGCATACACGATTTCCAGTCGTGCCCCTTCAGCCAACTCGGGCAACCCTCCGCTTCGTGCATTGGTTAGTGTAACATAAAGCTTTACAATAGTCTCAGGATGAGTTTTCAGGAGGCACTACTATGATGATCGACTCGAAAAAGGCAGAAGAGCAAGCGGTTCTGGATGCGGCCTATGAGATCTGTGCGGCGGCGCGCACGGCGCCAAAGGCTTGCGGCATCGACCACCTGGACACGATGATCCTGACCGGTGAGGACAAGGATCGCCTGGCCGCTGAGATGCGTCGTCAGGGCGAGGTTCTGGGCGCAGGCGGTGGCGGCGTGGTCATCCGGGACGCAGGTTGTGTGGACGCTTCTGGCGCGGTCGTCCTGGTCGGTGCGAAGTATCTCACGCGTGGGCTGGCCGAGCGCTGCACCCTCTGTGGCTTTAAGAACTGCGAAGCTTGTCAAGCTGTAGGAGCAACCTGCGTGTTCACGCCAATGGACCTCGGGATCGCCCTGGGCTCTGCCGTCGCCCTGGCCGCTGACAAGCGTATCGACAGCCGCATCATGTTTACAATCGGCAAAGCAGCCGCTGCGCTGGGCCTGCTCGGCGAGCACAAGCTCATCATGGGCATTCCCCTGTCAGTATCCGGCAAGTCCCCCTTCTTCGACCGCGCCCAAGCGTAGTCACCCTGAGCGTTGCAGCTCCTGTAAAAGCGCCCCTCTTTCAAGGGGCGCTTTTTATCATCCTGCACTACCGGGCGCCACCGCCACCGCCGCCACCAAAGCCGCCTCCGCCAAAACCACCGGAGAACCCGCCGCCAAAGCCCCCGCCGGATGAGCGAGGCGTGGCCGCCACTTGCGCGCTTGAAAGGGCGCTTGAAAACGCGCCGCTGAAGTTCTGCCCACCAACGCCACCAAAGCCACCCACATAAAACCACATGAACGTCATTCCAAACGCCGGGTCATTGACGACCTCCGGCAGAGCGACCTTCAAGTTCGCGGCCACCTCATCAGCAATGCCAAAGACCGTCGCCAGCACCAGGTAGCGGTTCCAGAGCACAACTGAGGCCACAGGCTTCTCTTCCATGCGAGAAAAGTCCTTCAGGTAGTTATACAGGCCCCGATAGTAGTGATACATCTTGTTGCCCTCATGCGAGCGCCGCAGAATCAGGCGCCCGAAGATTGCCGAAGCAACCAGCACGGCAACCGCGCTCAACACAGCGGGCCAATGCGCCAGCATCCCAACCAGCGCATCGCCGAAGGCAACGAGCGTCCAGATGATTCCGAACAGCGCAATACCGCGCAGCGCATGAACAACACCTGAAATCGAGACGCTGCGATGCTCGATATACTTGCTTTCAGAGATTTCTTTTACTTTATCGTTCCAGCCCTCATACGCGTTGCGATAACTTGACTGATGCGCTTGCGCATAGGCTTTCAGATCATCGATCGTGAAGCTTCCCCCCGGCTGATCAGCAGCGACGCCGGACGCACCGGCAACCATGCTGAGCAGTTGGATTGTCTGCTGCTCGATCGGCGGCAGCCCGACCGTCTTGCTCGCATCGATCTGGAAGTACGAGACAGTCGTGGTCTTGTTGCTCAGCCCAAAGAAGCGTGATTCCTGCTCCTGGCCCTGCGTCATCGTGATGACCTTATCGTCGATCAGCTGCAGGATCGTCGCCGAGAAATCAATCGGCTCGGTCTTACCCATACGCCAGATCGCGCCAACCAATGCCGGTGACAGATCCGGTTCGGGATCCTCGCGCCAATACTTGCCCTCAAACGGTTTGAGGTCCTGATACTCGCGCCCATAGATGAACCAAATGATCACGAAGATCGCGATGATCACCAGCGCCAACGCGGGAACACCATAGTTGTAAATCGCCTGCTGCGTTCGCGCCCGGTCCCGCACGGCATTAGCCTGATCGGCCAGCTTCTGCTCCTCTTGCAGAACGCTCGGCTTGATGAGCCCGCCCTGCATCGTCGCCTTCGGAAAGACCGCCGGCGGGTAAAGCACCCGTACTGAGAGAGCCGTGCTAGCAGGCAGGTCCTTTTGAGTAAGTCTGACAACTCCGCCCCGCTCGCGCGTGACCACACCGGTCAAAGAACCATGCGCCCAGACCAGGACGTCATCTTTTGTCGCGTTCGATCCGGAGGGCGGAAACACCGTAGCCCGCACACTGTTGACCGGTTTCTCCCAATTGCTCCCAATGAAACTCCAGTAGAGCATGGCCGCGTCTGAGTGGCGCGCGATGAGGCTGCTGACTGTATAGGTAATAGTGTAACGGATCGACTCATCGGTCACCGGGCGAAAGATCCCCAACTCTATCGTGTTGCTACCCTTTTGCGTGATGTTATAGTGAGTGGTTCCATCGATGTCGGCATCCGACTGAACAACCGGCGTCATGCCTGTCTGTGTCGCCTCGGTGGAGTTCTCTGCGGTTGCGGGCGCAAAACCAACCGCATCAATCTGCAAGTCATGGCCAGTATGATCCAAATCCCAATAGACCTCGTTAAATGCGCCAGTAAACGTGAACGTCCGTCCTTCGGTTACCTGCATTGAGCCATCGGCCGCTAACTGAGCGTTGATCACGACGTCAGACATCGAGTAGTCCCGAGCCAACGCGGTGCTGGGCGCGGCAAACACTCCCATAAATACCAGCGCCAGTATCGCCAGTCCGCGCAACAATGCCGAGCCATATGAGAAGAACCTCGTTCTTCTTGCTGCCTGTTTCCGCTTATTCGTACTCACGCCACCCGTCCTCTCGCGTTTGTTCCTGTTCATTGTGCTCACACCTCACGCCGCCCTGGCTCAAACCTGTTGTTCGGGCTCAAGTGGGATTTGGAAACAGATTGACGTTCCAACCATCGGCTGACTCTCGATAGTAAACGCCGCGTCTTCACCATAAAAACCCCGCGTACGGCTCTGCACGTTCTGCAAAGCGATACCCAGACCCTCGGCGGTCGCAGGATGATGTTTGATCTCTTCCAGGCGATCCGTGCTCATGCCCTGGCCGTTATCGGTAACGCACACTTCACAAGAGCGCTCGGTGTAATGCGCCGTGACCTTGATCTGCAAACGGCTGCCATCCTCCCGCATACCATGGCTGATGGAGTTCTCCAGCAGAGGCTGCAACATGAACGAAGGCATGGGGATCTCGCGCGCGCGCTCATCGATATCGGTAATAAGCTCGATACGATCCCCAAAACGGGCTTGCTCAATAGCAAAGTATTGTTCAAGATACTCCAGTTCAAGCCCAAGCGTGATAGGCGCGTCGGCCGTCTCGAGCGTGTGGCGGTAGAGCGCCGCAAACTGCCGCAAGAGGTTACGCGCCTTCTCGGGATCGGTTCGCGTCAAGGCGGCGATCGTGTTAAGCGTGTTGAACAGGAAATGGGGATTGATCTGCGCCTGAAGCGCCTTGAGCTCCATCTTCGTGGCAAGTGAAGCCTGCTGCTCCAACTGGTGCAGCTCCAACTGAGTCGAAAGCAAGCGTGTCAGGCCGTCAGCGGCGGCCAGCTCTGCCCCAGACAAAAATATCTGCTGCGCGTAGTAATACTTGACCGCGCCGACTATCTTACCACCAATCTGCAACGGGACCACGATGCCAGCCATAAGCGGGCAGTTCGGATCTTCACAGCCGACGTCATCGCGTGTTGGCAGAACCAGCATATGGCCCTCTTTAAGAGCCGCCTGTGTCGAGCGCGTCATAATAGCGTGCGGGGCGCCATGATGATCTGCCGCCAGCCCGGCATAGCCGATGACGCTTGTCGTGTCGGTCACGCCGACCGCGGCAACCCCCTCCAAGCCATCCAGGATAATGCGCGCCACCGCCTCAGCCGTCTCGGGAGTCAAGCCCAGGCGCAGGAATGGCAGCGTATCGCGCGCGATACCCAAGACGCGCGTCGCTTCATCGGCCCGCACGCGATCCGGATGCGCAAGCACACGGAAGATCGCGAAAATAAGTCCCACAATGAACAGAACAGCCAGGTTGACCAGAATGACTGCCTGGGGCCATTTTGCGATGACGCCAATACTCAAAAGTATCGACAGGACAATAGCTACGCCCACCCCGATAAGATCGCGTATATCCTGATAGGAGATTCCCCGGAGACGACCCTGATACTCACTGCTACTCACGGGACCAGCAAGAAAATTAAGGGGCTTTTTCATGTGAACCACATTCTCACCTCACCTGCTGGCAGTGATGACGGCTAATCGTTGAGTTCATCAAGATCGCTCTCATCGACGCCATCCTCGTCAAGGTCACTTTCGTCAGCGTCATCCTCAACATCGATATCAGTATCGGGAACCAGCGCCGCCTCGTCACCAACCCGCGCCGTTTCCTCCTCCTGCTTTTTGATCTCAGAAGTGCGATTCGCCATCATCTGGGTGATGAGATCTTCCAGGCTATTCTCCTGGGCTGGCATCCTTCGTTCCATTGCCATTACGTGCTCCTTTGCTGTCATCGATTAGAGGTGCGCCGTAGATGTCGCGCCTGCCTGGTTATTGCTTACTTACGTCTCCCCGCTGCTCTCGCATCATCCGCGTATCACGGTAGTCCGCGCGCTGAGCGTGGTCATCACGGTGATCGTCTTTGTCACGGCGCTCTTGGAAAAACGCTTTAAGCAGCGCAGCTGACTCTCCTGCAAGCACGCCGCCGGTCACCGCAAAACTGTGGTTCAGGCGCTCGTCACAATGCAGCTGGTAAAGCGTGCCCAGGGCGCCGGCCTTGGGGTCGGTCGCGCCGTAGACACAGCGTTTGATGCGCGCCTGTTGCATCAGCCCCGCGCACATGATGCAAGGCTCCAGCGTCACATAGACGGTGCAGTCTGACAGCCGCCAGCGATCGAGGGCGCGTGCGGCGGCCTCGATAGCCAGGAACTCCGCATGAGCTGCAGGATCGCGATCGGTCTCACGCCGGTTACTCGCCGTCGCGACGATCTCATCGCCACAGACAACGACCGCCCCGATAGGGACCTCATCACGCTCAGCCGCGTGTGCGGCCTCAGCTAGGGCTTGCTGCATGAATCGCTCGTCGTCTGTCAGATAGGTGGCACACATGCTTCTATTATACGAGGAGAGGGAGCGGAGGAAGACAGCATTATGCTGCCTGGGTCAAAGAGGTCGTCTTACCTGGACGGCCTCTTGTTCTTATTTACGGTGGTTACCGATAAACGAGATAACCATGAGAACTGTTAC
>Ga0123357_10010953_pt1 | contig 11579 bp, 3 predicted proteins | sample TergutEmb28metaG_FD_89873 | JGI IMG/M metagenome (GOLD analysis project Ga0123357, IMG submission 89873) | Embiratermes neotenicus P4 segment gut microbial communities from Petit-Saut dam, French Guiana - Emb289 P4 | ecosystem: Host-associated > Arthropoda: Insects > Digestive system > Gut ...
ACCATTCAAAGGTAACGTTATCGCCTGTGTTTTCAGCGAAAGCGAAAAGAGTTACCGGATCGTCCGGTTGTGGAACATCATCCAGATAATTCGTGTAGATTTCAACAGATGGCGTTTGCTTTGCTCTTACTTGGATTGCAATTTCGTTCGATACAACGGTTGCGGGAAAATAACAACCTTCGGTACAACTTAACTCTACTTTCACCACATCGCCGTCTTGCAGGGCGCCGGTAGAAAACGTTGGAGAATTATTGCCTGCAGGCTGTTCGTTCACATACCATTGATATTGCTTAGCGCTGCCTGCATTTTGCACGTTAGCGCCGAAAGTGACGCTCGTTCCCTCGCAAATATCCAATGCGCTTGCAGTAATAGTAATTTCAGGGTTGGCAGCAGCTGATACGATAAACGCATTACTTGCCTCTCCTTGAATTGGAGGCTCGGTAGAAGAAAGCCGTATTTTATAAGCGCCTTGAGGTAATTCGCCCGGAATGGTTACGGAAAATGGCGATGTTTCAACATTATTCCCATAAATATAGTCTAAAACAGTAGCATTGGTGAAATCGCCGGAAGCGTCGGAGAGTTCAACAGTAAACAGATTATCATCATCAAATTTTCCGGCAATAGTTGGCTGCAGCTCTACTGCTGAACCGGCACAAAACGAATTATTGGTTATAGATACGGATAATTGATTATCACTTGGCAATATCTTCATGTCTGACTTAGCAATTTTTACATAATTCATGGAAAAATGTTCATCAAATACCCAACAGACAATAGTATCACCCAGTAATTCAACTGAAGAAACAGTCTGAATTGGCGTAAGCAGAAAATCGGTGTCAAAAATACCATCATTGTTATAATCCCAACGGTATTGTAAATATTGTGTAGGAGTTTGTTCATCGAAAGAGCCTGATGCGTCTAATACAACCTGCAAATCTTTTAATGTTATTGTGGCATTAGCCGTTGGAACAGTGTTGTAAAATAAGCCACCCTCTATTCCAAGCGTATTTTTACTACCATCATGATTGCGGTGAATAATATCATCAGAACCTAAATGCTTTAAGGGGGAATTTGCAACTAATTTATAACTGTCATTGGATTCAAAAGCAGGACTGATATTGAATGGATATTTATTTTCTACTATCATTTCTGTGTAATAAATATCATTTTTGTTGTTGTAAAAATTATTATGACTAATAATAATATCACCTTTATTTTGTTTGCGTTTATTTAAGTATATTGCACTTTGATAATAATCCGAAGAAAAATTCATGAAAATATTATTTTTTATCTCTGAATTTTTACCTGCATTTGTGTTAGCAGTCAAAGATAAACCGAAACTGTTGCTATAGGTCAAATCTGTGTTTTCCCAACCCATCATCAAATTATTATAAAAATTCAACATGATGTCAGAATTAACCATATTTAGTGCGTTGCTGCCTTTTGATAATCTATTAATAACTGAATTAGTTAATAACAAATTACTGTTTCGCATTTCAATATAAGTGTCTTCAGTCAGTAATAGATTAGTAAAAATGCAATCATAGTCAATTACATATAGAACTCCGGTATTAAAGTAAATCTGCAGATTATCCATTTTTACATTATTATAGAATCGAATCCAAGGTTTCTCTATAATTGCATTTTTACTCACACCCTGCAGTTTTATTTTTGCATAAATATCATTTCTATACACGTATCTCCCTTCTTCAAATAATATAATATCCCCATCTTTGGCGTTTTTTATAGTATCGCTGTGATAATTATCCTCTGTAACAACTCGTATTCTTCCGTCGGGTATATACTGAATCGAATTTGTGATGGCTGCACTCCAAAACCCTTTAGAATCACAAAATCTTGCATATACAGTTTTAATTTCGGCATTCAAATTTCCTCCATAAGAAGCCAAATCCCAAAGTAATTTTTTGTTGGAAAGCGGTTCTTGCGGACTCCATGTTGCGCCGTCATTACTGAATTGCATCAAAGCCCCTTCACCTAATCCGTTTACTTCATCTACCACATCGTTATAGATAGATATGTAGCGACTATGAGTAAAGAAATCGCCCGCATTCAGGTAAATCTTTGCTTCAGGTCCCTGTGTATCGGCAATATAATCCATTTGAACATTATTGACGCCTTGTGTTATCGTTTGAATCTTCGGCTGGGGAGTATAAAATCCATAAACTTCTTGCGGGTAAATACCATAATAACCTTGTTCTAAATTTGATACACTTTGCCCATTTGTAATTGTTATTGAACTTCCATCCGGTTTTGAAACCACAAAATTGGCTGCAGTATTTGATTGAATATTTAAACTGCCTGTGGGCAAGTTGGTTTCATACGCACCCATATCAGGTGCATTGCCTGCATACGGTAAACCCACATTTACACCGGCATTAATACAAGGCGATGTATTTTGCAAATGGTATGTGTTGCCGAATTGCGGATTTATGGAAATATTGCCGTTAATGCCGGTTTGATCGCTTAGATAACCTGCTCCATTTTCATAATTATTTTCCGGTTGAGATGAATATTTATTGTTCCATACATCATTATTTGTAAAGCTAAAATTCGACATATTGCCGGAAATGGAAATGGCTTGTCCTCCATTATTGCATACTATGTTGTTTTTCACTGAAACGACATTTCCATCATCTATGATAATAGAAAGCGATGTACCTACGTTGTTATAAATTAAATTATTATAAATTTTCAGATTCGTACAATAATTAACATTCAGCGCTCGCTGATTATTATCATGTATCAAACAGTTTTGAATTGTTACATTATCAGGATTTGAGCTACCATAAACAATATCAAATGCCCGCTCGCTATTCTTTAATTCGCAATTCCGAACAATGCAATTAGAAGCTCCTCCTATTCTGACAGGACAACCATACCCATCCGGAACAGCAAGTGTAATGCCTTCAACAATATTATTTCCATCCAACGTTAAACCATAAATCGTTTGATTTCCTGACATTTGTTGCAAACTCCACGTTAAAGCAGTTTTATTTATACCTTCTCCAATCAAATTAACTCCGTTTTTTAATACAGCCCCGCCATATTTATTGCCGGATACAGTTGAGGTTTCCAGAGATCCTAATTCACTTGTTAAATCAAAATATCCTGCCGTTGCATAAATATTATCTCCCGCTTGCGCATAATCAATGGCTTCACGCAGACTTGGAGTTTTCAAATCTCTAACAATGAAGTAGCCGGCTACCCCTTCTTCCAGAGTGATATTGTCGGTACAGATTTGTGATTCATTTTCCGAATTGTCTTTGAATTTCACATAAATGGTTTTCAGTCCAGGATTAGTCGTCCCGCCATATTCGTCCAATTTCCATACATAATGCGTTGAATACCAAATCCAGTCAGTCCAATTAACGCCATCGTTGCTTAACTTCATCTTTTGGATACTTCCTCCTACTGCTTGCGCCGATAATTGCAAGTTTACCAAAGTGTTATTTGTATTTGCAGCGCCGTCGTTAATGGTGATACTGCCTGTTGGCGCGATTGAGCTTACAGCAGTTGTAAAACTTACTACATTGGTTTGATCTTCACCACCCTGCGAATCGAATACTTTTACGCCCCAATAGTAAGTTGTGTTGTAATTCAAATTATTGATTGTATAAGTCGTTGCCGTTGTATTTTCAAGCACAGGCGTTTGTCCGAAAGGATTCCAGTCGGCAAAATACAGATTGTATTTTGGATTACGTCCGCCTGTCGAAGACCAATTCAACGTTACGCTGCTACCTGAAACATTTGCCTTCAGATAGGAATCTGTGATATCAGGCAAAAGATAAGGGTCGAAAGTATATGAAATGGTTTGACTCCATGCGCTTTCCAGTCCAAGCGCAATATTGACGGCTTTGATGCGAACATAATATGTGCCAGGATCGCGTACTATGGCACGACTTGCGTCGCCGCCTGTTTTTATGTCTTCCTGCAAATTTTGTGTGAAAGAAGAATTAGTTGCCGATTGAATGACATATTGGGTTACAGAATCCCAATCGGCGTTATCCCAATAAACGTAAAAGAAGTTCTGTCCGGTTTTACCAACATACAATCCGGTTGGGGCATCAAGATGGGTAATGGGTTTGTAGCCTTCTACGGTGATTGTCACAAATCCTTCAGCGCAATAACCGGTTGCATTTCCTATATAAAGATATAAATTGTAAGTTACTGTAGAAGTAATCGTAGCGGGAGCTGTAAAACGCACTATTTTATGCGCATTGTTCGGAGCAAGGTCTTCGAGTGTTCCTCCATCTACCGTCCAATAACAGAAATAGCCGTTAGGCATGCCGCTTAGATCAATATTTTTTGTTCCACCCTGCTTTAATGTGATATTGCCAAAAGTAGCCGGTATTTGTATTGAAGAAGCGCTTCCGCTACTGTTAGAATCAAATTTATCGCCAATAATCGTAACATTGGAAAGATCGGTTGTCATTGCAGCCGATTTTAAAACGCTTCCTCTTTTCCGTGCTGCATAGTGATAGACATTCCATAGCGCCTTTGCTATTTGCGCTCGTGTAACATAACTGTTGCCATCAACTGATATTGTTGCATCGTTGGAATATACTGCGGCAGGAATGTTAAATAAATTGGTAATTAAACTTTCAACTGAAGAGTTCATATCGTTGGCAGCTACTATTTCGGTTAATATTTCCAAGTATTGTTTTAAATCGGGCGCTTTAGGGTCGCTACTTATAATAACCCTTTTGCCAATTACTTTTGCCTGATTAATATTTGCATCCAATTTGGTCAAATTAAGCGTATTACAAAGAATCTTACTCATTTCGCCCAACGTGATATTTGCATTCGGACGAAAGGTAGTATTGGTTTTGTCGATATAACCTGCATTGAACAAAGTCAGTATATAAGGTTGGTACTCGCTGCCGGCAATGTCGGTAAAATTACAGCCGGCGCTGTTCGTATTCAAGCTCAGCATATTCAATCTGATTGCAGCGCTTACAACCATTTTGGCAAAAGCTCCGCGAGTAAGATTTGATTCAGGTAAAAATTTATATGTTGTTCCGTCATAAGTTCCTTTAAACAGCCCGTTAATGACTCCTTTTTTCATATAATAGGCATACCATTTATTATAATCTACATCGCCGGAAGGAAATTCGTTTTCGTTGATGTAATAAATTTGATTAGCTCCGTAGTAAGTTTGATTACCTATTTTGAAACTGAAATTATAGGGACAATTTACGCTTACAGTTGGAAAATCTATAACAAAAGTAGCTTTTCCTCCGGATATGTTTTCATTCCTTGCCACAATCTCCGGCTTTGAGAAACCATTTATTTGAAAAGCAGTAGGAATGAAATTGCTGGAAACGCCTTCTGAGCTTACCGAAATGGTTACGTTTTTTTCGGGATTGCTTTTCTCACCGGCGTAGATTTCGATGCCGGAGTTGATTGGAGAACCATACGTGGGCCTTATAACTCCCCATAATCCGCCCACACTTTCATATGTCCGTGTATATTTCTGCAATGATGTTGATGGGTAAACATTGTTACAGTCTTTTATTGTCGTAGATCCATTTGTTTCAAAACTTGTATATCCTTTGTTATCGGCTGAAATTATTATTCCAATATGACCAAAAGAATTTGTTGTGGTAGGATTACAAATAAAAATGTCTCCAGGCATAGGAATCATACCTGAAAAATATTGTATTTTTTGCCAACCTTGCGGATAATCTCTATCTTTGTATTGAATGGCATTTCCCCATCCATTTGTATTCAAATTAAAGAAAGTGAGAAAAACATATTTTGGCAGTTCAACACATTGACTACCATAAGGGCTATAAGGATAAGGATCACTGCCAAAACAATCACCTATTCGGTTATTTAAATCGCTCAATACTTGTTGAACAGTTGCTTGTCCATATCCCCCTTGCCAAACCATCACTCCCAAAACCAACCACAATAAATATTTTTTCATACCTGTATATTTTAAAAATTAAATATTATTATCAAATCAAAAACTTTTTTTAAACTTTCCCGCCCCAAAAATATAATTAAATTTTTTGTTTTTAAAATATTTTTGGCATTATTTTTTCAATTTGGCTCGAATCGTCAAATTTTGGTATCGAATCGTCAAATATTCTTTTTTTACCGCTATTTTTTTCATCATTTTTATGAGAAAAAACAATTATGCAAGCTTCTCCATTTTAAAATACGATTTTAATCCGGTTAAGTAGATTTAACAAAAAAAACAGTTACCTTTGCGAGAAAAAATAATTAATTTCAAAAACAGGTGATTATGAAAACAAAACGTGTCGTATTTGTATTATTCGCAGACTTATTGGTTTGCTTATCGTTTATTCAGGCGAATGCTCAGGAAAAACAATATCCGAAACAGGAACCGATGAAACCGGAAATGTCGGAATACTGGACGCCGCAACCCAAAGTTGTAACTCCGGGCAATGCAGCGATGTCCGCTCCTTCGGATGCTATTGTCCTGTTCGACGGCAAAGACCTTTCTCAATGGAAATCAGCCGATAAAGATGAAGACGCTAAATGGACGGTGCATGATGGCGTTGTTACCGTTGATAAAAAAGCCGGCGACATTTTGACTAAAAAGGAATTTGGCGATTTTCAGTTACATATCGAATGGCAAGTTCCTGAAAATATTTCTGGCGAAAGTCAGGCGAGAGGCAACAGCGGCGTTTTTCTTCAGGACAAATATGAAATCCAGATTTTGGACAGCTACAATAACGAAACTTACGTAAATGGAGCAGTTGCAAGCGTATATAAACAATCGCCCCCTTTGGTTAATGCCATGCGCAAACCTGGAGAATGGAATGTATATGATATTATCTATACCGCTCCTACTTTCACGAAAGACGGCAGGTATCGCACTTATCCGACTGTAACGGTTATTCACAACGGAGTGCTTGTGCAGAATAATACAGCGATTATCGGAACAACCGAATATATTGGTTTTCCCAGAGTAATACCTCATGGAAATGGTCCCATCCGCTTGCAGGCGCATGGCGATCCCAGTGTGCCGATCAGTTTCCGCAATATCTGGATTCGGGAACTGTGAGAATTTCTAAAAATGCCACAGCAAAGGAAGTATAAGTATCATCACGATACCGAAAAGAATTTGCAAAGGTAAACCGACTTTCACATAATCCATGAACGTATATCGTCCTGCCGACATGACGAGGGCATTGGGCGGCGTCGAAAACGGGCTGGCAAAGCATAAGCTGGCGGCAACCGTCACGGCAAACAAAAACGGATACGGACTGACGCCGATTTCAAGCGCCGAATGTAATGCAATCGGAGCGAAAAGTACAGCCGTAGCGGTATTGCTTATGAAAAGCGTGAGCAGCGAAGTGGCAAAATAAATCCCTGCCATCAAAACCATAGGTCCGTAACTGCCCAAGCCGTCCACTAATCCTTTGGATATGGCAGTGGATGCTCCGGTTTTTTCGATAGCCAGCGACATGGGCAACATTGCGCCAATCAGTACGATACTTTCCCAGTTGATTGTTTTATAAGCCTCTTCTGCATTGCGGAAACAACCGGTGAGTATCATCGCTACGGCAGCCATCAATACGGCAGCAACAGCCGGCACGACGTTGAAAACCATCAACACAACCATGCCGATCATAATTGCCGCAGCCAAAGGAGCTTTATGGTCGAGTGTTACTTTTGATGCTTCAACCAGCGGTTGCCCGACCACAACCCATTCGCTTGAATCTTCGGTGAGCCGCGCTATATCGCTCCATTCGCCCTGCACCAATAATGCGTCGCCCGAATGTATTTTTTCATCTTTTACATCGTGGATAATGTATTGTTTTTGACGCTGAATGCCGAGTATGTTTACTTTGTATTTTTCGCGGAACATTGAATTTTTCACCGGCTGATTCACTAATTTCGAGTTGGAAAGCACGACAACTTCAGCTATTCCGATTTCGTCGAACCGGAGCGTGTCATCTTCCGATTCGTGCATGTTGATCAATTCGGCTTTGCTTTCGCTTGAGAACAGTTGCACCTGTTCAAACGTGCCGGAAAGATACAGCACATCATTTTCTAAGATAACAGTTTCGGGACCGGCAAGTTTTTGATTGATTGATTTCAGAAACGGATTCTGACCGCTGCGCCGTCTTATCTCCAATACATTGATGCTGAATCGCTTTAATATTTCCAATTCCTGTAATTTCTTACCGGTCAATTCCGAATCTGAAGTAACCCTTGCACGGAACAGGTTTTGAGAAAGACTGTATTCGTTGGCTAAATCTTTAAGCGATTTGGATTTTTTGGTATCGTCGGCATCTTTATCTCTCGTGAGAAATATTTTGCTGAGGAAACCGAGTGAAATAATACCCAAAACAACACAAATCAAACCGATGGGCAGAAACGAAAAGAAAGAAAGTCCTTCAAAACCCGCTTCACGGAGGGCGCTGTCAATTACCAGATTAGGCGGAGTCCCTATTAAAGTCATCATTCCGCCCATGCTGCTGGCAAATGCCAGAGGCATCAGGAAACGGCTCGGACTGATGTTGGCTCCCATTGCTAAACTGACGACAATCGGGAGCATCAAAGCGACTGTGCCGGTGTTGCTTACAAAACCTCCGATTGCAGAAGTAACCAGCATAATCAGCACAAACAGTTTGGTTCCGCTGTTGCCGGCAAAAGTCAGTATTTTTCGACTGATTACGTTTGCCAATCCCGTGCGGAAAACGCCGCCGCCAACAACAAACAGCCCCACCATCATGATGACAATAGAACTTGAAAAACCGGAGAGCGCTTCGGCTGGCGTTAATGTTCCGAACAGAATCAGAAGAATGAGCGCACACAAAGCGACAAGGTCAGAACGGATTTTACCGCTTACAAAAAAGATTACAGTTGCAAATAAAATGGCTAATGGAACAAACATAAAAAAAATTTTCGTACAAAGATAACTCATATTTATCAAATAAAACGAATTTCATTTGAACAATTTTACGGTATCACTATGGACAAGAATAAAGCTACGGCAATCATAGAAGAAACGTTTGATAAGGCATTTGACAAACAGAATTTTACGCTGTTTGTGCAAAATTTGTTGAATGATATTGATATTCTGAATAATGATTACAATGCTACTGAAGCGTTTAAAGACTGTATTTCCAATTATTCTTACATCGGAAATTATACGGATCCGAATGGAGAAACGGTTGATATATTGCAAATTGAAGTTTGTGAAGAAAGTAAATTAGATAAGGCTCGTACAAGTTTGAGAAATTTTGCAGTTGACCATTTGGAACGGTTCAACCATAATTGCGCACTCGCTGCCTATTATTCAAAATCAGATAATGGGAATAAGTGGCGTTTCTCTTTCATAAAAATAGAACACATTACTTCCGTCAAAGAGGGTAAGATCAAACAGGGAACAGAATATTCGCCTGCCATGCGTTATTCGTTTTTGGTAGGGAAAGACAGATATAACAGAACAGCCAAAGAACGACTTCTTCCGATTTTAGAAAACGAATATGATAATCCTACGATTAAGCAGATTGAAGATGCTTTTCGGTGGAGTCGCTTACCAAAGAATTTTATAAAGAACTCTTTGACTGGTATCAATGGGCTTTGTCGGATGAAATGGGCGTTTCATATCCAAACAGCGCTAACAATGAAGAACATTTGATACGGCTTATTACCCGTTTTATGTTCGTTTGGTTTATCAAACAAAAGAAACTTGTTCCTGACGGCATCTTCGAGATTGAAAGATTGCAGGAAATACTGACAAAGTTTGACCCTGAAAGTCGTAATGAAGGAAATTATTACAATGCTATTTTGCAGAATCTGTTTTTCGCAACGCTCAACCGGAAAATTGAAGAACGTAATTTTGCTTCGGAAGGTGGAAATAAAGGAAACGAACATTATGGAATTAAAACTTTGTTCAGAGATAACAGAGAAAAATCGTGGTTCAGGATTTCTCATGAAGAAGCGCTTGCCATATTCAAGCCTGTGCCGTTTCTCAATGGCGGATTATTTGAATGTTTAGACAAAGAAACGCAAGGCGAAAAACTGATTGTTAATTATTGTGATGGATTCAGTCGCGAAGACAATAAGATACAACGGACTTTCATTCCGAATCTTTTGTTTTTTGATGCAGAAAAAGGATTGATTTCCATACTGAAACGCTACAATTTCACAATAGAAGAAAATACGCCCAACGATTTGGACGTTGCGCTCGATCCTGAATTGCTGGGCAAAGTATTTGAAAACCTGCTTGGCGCATACAATCCTGAAACTAAGGAAACTGCCCGCAAACAGTCGGGTTCGTTTTATACGCCTCGCGAAATTGTAAATTATATGGTTGACGAATCGCTCGTTGCCTATTTGAAGCAAACAGTCGGCGAGCAACATGAAGAAGATTACCGGAATTTGCTTTTGAATGTCGTGGATATATCCAATGATTTAAAAACGCAGATCTACAATGCTTTGAGGAATTGTAAAATACTTGACCCTGCATGTGGTTCGGGCGCTTTCCCGATGGGAATTTTGAACCGCATTATTTGCATCATGGAACATCTTGGACTGTCGAAGCATTTATCTATTTTTGATTTGAAATTGCATTTGATTGAAAACTGTATTTTCGGAATTGATATTCAAACCATTGCTGTACAAATAAGTAAACTGCGTTTTTTCATTTCGCTGATTGTAGAACAAATGCCTACCGAAATTACAGCAAACAATTACGGCATCAAGCCGTTGCCAAATCTCGAAACAAAATTTGTGGCAGCCAACACATTAATCGGATTGAAACCCAAAGACCAACAGGGAAATTTATTTGAAGACCCGCAAATTGAAGTGACCAAGAAATCGCTTTTGGAAGTGCGTCATCAGCACTTTTCAGCCGTGACAGCTCAAAAGAAAAACGAATGTCGCTCCGAAGATGAACGGTTACGCAACCGGTTAGCTGCTCTTTTGGAAGTCAATAGAACCTTTGCTCCTGAAGACGCCAAACAGTTAGCCGCTTGGAATCCTTACAACCAAAACGCTTCGTCGCCATTTTTTGATGCGGAATGGATGTTCGGGGTGGGCGGGTTTGATATTGTGATTGGGAATCCGCCGTATATACAATTACAAAAAAATGGAGGAGAATTATCAAAATTGTATGGGTCCAAAAAAGAAAGAAAAAAGATAATTCCAAGCCTATATCAAACATTTGACAGTATGGGAGATATATATTCTTTGTTTTACGAACGCGGCTATCAATTGTTAAAGCTGCATGGACGACTTTGTTATATTACTTCCAACAAATGGATGCGGGCAGGCTATGGCGAAAATACACGGAAATTTTTCGCTGAAAATACCAATCCCGAACAGTTGATTGATTTTGCAGGCGTAAAAGTGTTTGAATCGGCAACCGTGGATACGAATATTTTAATGTTTTCAAAGGATAAAAACCGACAACAAACGCAGGCATGTATAGTCAAAAAAGAAGGTATAAAAGATTTGAGCGTTTTTATTAGACAATCGTCCACTGTTTGCAGTTTCGGATCCGAGAGTTGGACTATTTTAAGTCCGATAGAACAACGAATAAAGGCTAAAATAGAGGCGGTTGGGACACC
>Ga0123357_10010954_pt1 | contig 11577 bp, 9 predicted proteins | sample TergutEmb28metaG_FD_89873 | JGI IMG/M metagenome (GOLD analysis project Ga0123357, IMG submission 89873) | Embiratermes neotenicus P4 segment gut microbial communities from Petit-Saut dam, French Guiana - Emb289 P4 | ecosystem: Host-associated > Arthropoda: Insects > Digestive system > Gut ...
AATAAAAAAAAAAAATTTTAATAAAAAATAAGAACAAAAAAATGAAGTGGCCAACCCCCCCGGTTTGCAAAAAAAAAAAACAAAAGGGGCCCCCCCCCCCCCCCCCCCCCAAAAAAAAAAAAACTCTCTCTCACATTCCAAAACCTCTGATTTTTAAGATGTCAGATACAATAAAAACCAAGCTTTGTTATCCACTCTATCCACTTTGCTTTTGTAACAGCTCATGGGCACATGTGATTCTGAACATGTCATGCAAAAAAACATTAACTGCACACAGTCACATTATCTTTCTGTTCAGGTGATTTCCAATTTAATTCTTACCAAATGTTCTAAATTTTCATATTTTACACACCCAACTACAGATGTGGCATAATATTGCATGGGTACACTCCCAGTTAACATAACAGTCACACTCCACCCTCTGGCACGTTAACACTCCATGAAAATATTACTGTAGAACTGCCCTGCTCCTGCACTGTGTGTCACAAAGACAATAAGGTGTAGAGGGTCAGCTGTTGCCCCTGCACTGAGGCCTGCGAAGTGAAAGATACACCACTAATACAATAAGCCTAACATGAGCTTCTGAGAGTTTCATCACTCACAACAGGACAAAAATACCCAACAAGTCTCAAGCATACTGGAAGCCCTTTGCTAAAAACCAACTGGTAGTTCAAGTGGATGCTTTAGTGTAAAATCACAGAGGACTACATATTCATAATGCGTGAATAACAAATTTCTCAAAGCAAGTCAGGCCATTTTAACCATATACTTAGGAATGCGACATGTCTCAACAAGGTTCATTCCACAACTGCCAACATAAGAACAGAAAAAAATAAATAAATAAAACTTTTACCTAAACATGGTATTACACATTCCATAAGTGAGACAGGTTCCCTGCACAATGCAGCACCCTCTTGTTTTCTCTATGTTCACTAAACTTAAAAACCTGGTCAGGGAAAAGATTTCGTGATGAGGAAACAATTCAACAAGAAGCTACAAAGCACTTGCTGAGATGTGCTTCTGGCATGACAGGAACAGTCAAACAATTGTTCATGTGCTGAAGGAGCCTACTTTGAAGGGAATTTCACCTCCCACCCCTGTAAGTACAATAATCTTCTTTCACATATTCAGTCTCACACTTTCTGATCAGACTTCATATTTACATTCAAATTTCACACCTGTCAATAAGAATATACATTTTCAAACATCCTAATGTTATGGTGTTTCACCAACATAAGAAAAATAGAAACTCTGACAAGACACACTGTGGTTGCCACCTGAACACCTTACTTTACACACAATCATTGCTGTTACTTCTTAACAGATTGCTCCGGTTAAATTTACAAACAACTGAAGCTGTAAGTTTTTTGTAATGAGCCCAATCTTAGGAACATACTCAACCTAAAAAATTTTGATACTTTCAGTAAATTGTTAACACTTGGGATAACATTAAGAATGAACACTTAAGGCACAGTTTTAGATGAAATAAAGCAATAAATGACAATACCACACACTGTAATCACAAATGAATTACATTCCTAATACAAATAATCATGTGGTGTCACATTTGTTTTCAAATTTATTTTTAGAATATGTCACTTATGCTTTTTATTGCAAAAGAGTTATAGTCAAGCACACTTCATTTACTGTTCAGGCACTGAATACAGACATTTTAAATACTTGGAAATACAACTGGGAACCCTCATTGTTACCACTCTGACCAGCAAAACATATGTTAAAAAGGTGGATTCACATTCAACATGAACTGTTAATACAAAATGTAACAAGAAATATGTATACAGCACTTCAAAAAATTAGTGTTTCAAACGTCAACAGTGCAATGTCTTTTATTAACACATTTTTAATACTTAAATATTTCTATATAAATTAAGGAAACTGTTTTTGGCCAACTGAAACCACAACTGGCTGCTTTATGCATTCAGCAGATAGAATAAAATTCTTTTTTTATGAGCATAAATTATGATTACAAGCTCCGTAATATTGTTTGCTATCATGGCATAAACAAGAGTGGGCTATTATTCACTGGGACTGGATTTCCTCTCCACAACTCAGTTTTCATTATTAATGTTATTAATGTTATACATATAAATAAGGCTACATACTACAAGAACTGGATGAACTTTCATGTAACTGTACTATTCACGCAACAGGACTAATACAGGCCGTTAACAGGAACAAGGAAAAGATTATTCATTATGAATATACCATGGTAAGCCTTATGTTACATTAAATATTCAATGTGAATCAACCAGTACACTATCTTCCAGCATGTTTTCCAGTCAGAGAGAAATATAATTTATCATTATTTTTTACTTACTACTTTTAATGAGCCACTTTGTGACTAATATCTCAAAATTTCAATAAATACTTCTCATCACATATTACACACTCCTATGGAAGAGCAATTAACAGATTCATCATTTTATGACAGTAGTAAATATGCGTTCTATATGAAACAATGGCCATTAATGTTAAATAAGCATCATGACATGAAACTAAATTACCAACTGCAACATTATTTACCGTTTTATTAAAGGATGGCAGTATAATATTACAATATTCATGGGTAGGACCATGAGTAACAGCACCATCACATCCATCACTTGTGTTGCTCTGTACACATAACACCATGAACAACGGCCCTCCTTACGAAGCCAATACTTGTTCACCTATTCAAGAAACTTCTCACCTTTTACAGAACCAGAATGTTCATTAACTGTAAATTCAACAGCTTTTACAATTCAATAGCGACGAGTAAACTGCTTGTATCATACTCTGGTCATTCCAAGCTCATAAAAGCATCTCACACACGCACGCACGCACGCACATACACACACACACACACACACACACACACACAGAAGTCTTTAAATTGCTAGCATGTACTACAAAAAGTATGGCTACAAAGGTTTGAAGAGGTGCAGATGAGTACCATCTGCTTTTCATACTTTGCACATCTCACAAGAACATTCAGTGAAACAATGGAGAGTATCACATATTTAACATCAGGCATCAATTTATCATACTACCCTTATTGACCGAACTGGGAAACACGTTTATTTAAGGTGATTGCACCAATTATGATCTTAAAGCAGTATGATCTTCTGGCCTAACCAATACATTCATTTCATAAAATAATCTTACCACAGCGTTTGACAGATCTTCACCAGCACTTTACTCCTGCCATGTCATGTCATACATAAACAGGTCCCTGGTTGTCATTGTCATCTAAACTTATCTTACTGGTATAAGCAGGACCACCTCCATCATCAAAAAACCTCCGAAATGTAAATTCAAAAAATCCATGGAAGGGTTTACCATTGTCCAGCAATTCATCAGATTTATCTGACCCTGATGATCCTGAATTCCTTAGTCGTTCAGGATCAACTGGATCAAAATTAGACGTATCAGTTGGACACTGTATCCGAGGTATATGGGGAGCCACCTGACGACGAAATCCCCTGTCGAAGTCCACACTGTTGAAAAATGGATGAGTCTTCACTTCTGAAGCATTCTTTCCTATCCTTCTGTCTGCCCCAGTACAAAGTTTAAGGATAAGGTCCATTCCCTCAGGAGATAAATTAGCTGCCTCAGGGATTCGAAGTGTCGTCTCCCAATTGATGACCTACAAAAAGAATACATTTACTACAAATACAATTCATTACTCAATAGCTAGGACTGCTTGGTTTCTGGACTTCTCCATTTCATATGAAAGAAAAACTTACTTCAGAAAGTGGACAACTTTCACCCTCAGTATGACAACAAGAGGTAAAGCACTCAACTGCATCTCATACGAGAAGCTATCGCAAATAGCAGTGGACAACCTGTATCAATAGCCTCCATCTATATACATGCAAGCAGCAAGAGCTGGATCAGAGGGGCTGGACAAGGGGAATAATGTGACAGAGTTCAAAGAGCAGCAAAATGGGCAGAAAAAAGTTTTAAATGAAAAAATGTGTTTTCTGTAAGAAACAATTTTATATTACTGAACCAAATAAGAAATTCAATAAATAATTGTGATTTTTAAAGTTCATAATTTCTGTTAGTGCCAGCCATTATCATTACCCACCCAGGGTGCCATAGAACATAGCTACGCAAAGAGCAAGTTTTGTCACTTGGAGATAATGGAAAATATACAATAAAACTGTAAGTACACTCATGATGACCTAAAACTAAGACATTACAAGAAATAAAAAATAATAACATCAAACCAAACTTACTGAACCCACAGATACGAAACTCAGAAAGTAACATGATACCTACCAGACCTTACTAAACTCCCCTCTTTCTTGCCATCCTCTTTACCAACCACGAGAATCAACAAATGCAAAACTTCAAAATCTGACTGGATGACTCGCTGTGTCAGACACACCATGTGAAACAATTTCTTGTATTTCTTGTACTCTGGAGGTTTCAATTTGAAATATTTTGGCAAACTACAACTAACAGCAGGTATACAAACACAAGAAATAAAATGATTGACAGAAGTCAACACACCAAGCGATTCTAACATACATATTGGTTTATTAATTATAGTTATGTACCTTCAAGGGGAACCCACGATTATTAAAGCATGGTACTTGAGTGTACAATTTTCTGTAATAAAGACAGTGCTCTTTTTTCTTCCCCCCACCAAAGAAAAAAAAAAGAGAGAGAGAGAGGAGAAAAATTAAGTACAGAGCCTCATCTTCAACATGGTACACAGCATGAAGTTCAAAAAGGTAAGGTAATAAAAAGGTGAAGGACATACTACACAGGAGTGCACAGATCTTGTAAATGTCATTTACCCATAGTATTTTACATTTTGTTACACACTTCTGAAGGTAAAATGAATACCTTAACTACATTTAATAAGTGCAGGGAAGTCACAACTGGACCACATACAATCAAGCTCAATGGGAAGAATGGTCTTGCCATTTTCATGGCTAATCCTTGCAATTTATGCTCACATTCACATTCCTCCTCAGCCCATCTTGTCAATGGTAACAAACAGGAAGGGAAACTGTAGTGAATCCAGGTGTCCTTCAAACAAAGACAAATGGTACAAATGTCTTATCCTCAGACAACGAGGCCATCTCATTGGAAAGAATGCATTCAAAGATGAAACATCATGACAGAAAGTCTAATGATCATCATCTGTGAAATCATAAAACTGAGAAACTCTTTATTCCAAATTAACCCTCTGACAAGCAATTCGAAGTATATTCCTGTACAAGCAGGTTTCTTTTTACGTGATTTCACTTTAATGTGATTTGAAAATTTCACAACTTTTCAATGTGATAATGTTCAGTTTAATGCAACTTGGGACAGATGATAGGCAATAATTTTCGGTTTAACATGATGCGACATACACAATCCGTGGTCACTTGTCTTGTGTTGGAGGCTAGGCAAAAGTGATGCCACTGTCACAACATCTGTCACATGTATGGATTGATTATGTTAGTGATATAATCACGTGCTCACCTAGTTTCCTCATCTAAAGCATTGGCTTTACTTCCCAATGTGAATAAGAAACATAAATCACCTAGTGCAATCCAAGTGAAAAATTGGCAAAAGACAATTAGTACTGAAGAGAAATTAGACACAATAAGCAGACTTGAAAAAGGTGAACAAATCATTGCCACATGGCATAATGTAGGATTCACTCATAATAGCATATGTACAATACATGATAATGCTTACAGAAAGTGCTAAGTCAGGATCTGAAGTGCTTGTGTAGCAAGTCTACAGCATTCTTATTGGAATGAACTATACCAAGAACTATGGATGACAGTCTCTTACATTTTCATTGCCTTAGTAATAAATAAATACATAAGTTGGCACTAACTTCGCCTACCGGCGGCGGCCGCTCTGTCGGTATGGTTCGCTCGCGGACTAAAGCCACGGAGTTTAGTTTTTTAGTTTTTATAAAAATGTATATATACTGTATATACGGTATATATTTACTCTATAGTGGTATAGACATACACTACATAGGATGAGGTTGTCAATCCCCTAATCCCGAGGAAATGCACGGTTTTAAATGGGAATTTTGGGTTTGATTTACACAATGTTTTTCGAGAAGGTATCCTTAGCATAAAAAAAAACCCTGCGTGTATTTATAACAGCTAAACGTACTACAGTTTTCAGTCAATTCAAAGTAACTTCCAAGGTCTGAACACACAATGGAATAATGAGTTTGAATAGTATGACACCAGAATAAATATTCTTATAAATATATGCCTTGCATTATTAAAATTGTATGTCTGGCTGTACAATTCAGATTGTTCAACTAACATCATTTCTGAGAATACAGGTTCCAACGGCAAACAACCACTTACTTTAAACTGTGTTTCTGCAGGTGTGTTGGCTAGGAAAGGCGGTGATCCCACAAGCATCTCATACAAAATAACTCCAACACTCCACCAATCACATAACTGTGTGTAGCCTGTACGCAGCAACACTTCTGGTGCTATGTAGTTTGGTGTACCAACAAGAGAATGAGCAAGACAGCGTTGATGTTCTCTCCTCCGTCTTCGCTCTAGGGGCTTCAGTTGATGGCAACGACATTCATTAGTCCAGTCCTCAGCTGGATCCATTGAATCTTGACGACCATGTTCACCTGTTGCAACAAACATATTTTACACTGGTATGAAGTCTTCAAGCAAGAGAACAAAGACTTAACAGCTAAGTTTCTCTTGCAAAAATGAACGTTAAACCCTTCCCTGTGTCAGGTGAATGAACTGATAAGGCAGTTTCTTTGAAGCCTGCATCAATCTGACATGAATGATGCTAACAGCCTCATTTCTGTTCAATCAAATTCACATCCACATAACCATTCAAAATATATGAATAAAATCACTTCCTGTGCTGTACCGTCAACACAGGGGCCTCCTGTATTAAACATTCTACAAACCAGACTGGAAGTGAGAGGTCTAAAGCATAATATCACAAAAGCATTTCCACCACACCACTGTGTTAGGAGTAGCAATAACTGCAGTTTCTGTTCATATGATGTAGAGCAGAAACGGAACATGATGGCACACGCGCAGAAACCAGATTTGGTTTTCCAGCGAAACGGATGAGTCCATTTATATCGGTGGGGGTGTCAGTTCAGTCGGCTGCTGGCAGCCGATGTGTGCGCATCAGCGGTAGTAATGCTGGATAGACCGTGTCCGATACAGTGCACGACTGCTGGCTACCCCCTACATTCGCCTTTTTCCCCTTCACTTCTCCACCCGTGCGTTTCCGTGTGCCATCACATTCCGTTTCTGCTCTACTACCTATAATTAACTCACTAATACCATTTTGACAAAAAAGTGCATTAAATAGCTATTAAATGCAGTTACCACCTGCCCTTCACACCATTCATTTCTGAAATGTTATCCCAGAAAGACAGAAGGTCATAAGTCAATTTCTTCATTCCACATTTCCACGCACATCGAGATTGTGCCAAGCTTTCAAAATTACTATCTTCTACATTTGAGCAAGAACTCCAGAATTTTTGCCTTCTAAACTAGCATAAATTAGTGTTGTGAGAAACTGTGGCGAAATAAGTTTCACTCAGTAGAGTGAAAGTTATTTCAATTTAAAAGCTGCACTAAACAAAAAAACTAATAATAAGAAATATCACTACAGGACATTGCAAACCGAGAAATTTAAATGCCTTCACTGAAAGGGTAATTGAAATGTCTGGTGTTATATTTTGCAACTTGCCAGAATTCATAGTTATCATTCATGTTCCTTTTTATTCCTTTCTACCTTAGTCACTCACAGTGAACAACTTCTGTCCATAGCCAACTGAAATAAAAAAGTCTTCTCACCATTTCGTTGGTAGTATTTAGAATTGTGCGTCCAGCGAAATCCCGTGCACAGGCCAAAATCGGTGAGTTTGATGTGTCCATCACGGTCTATAAGAATGTTGTCTGGCTTAATATCTCGATGAATGAACCCCATCTTATGAACACTTTCTACAGCACAAGTTAACTCTGCTATGTAGAACCTAGACAATGGTGAAATTACCAAATATGAACTCACTCAAGATACACACACATCTAGCTAAACCAGTTACTTTACAGACATACCAGCATGACTTAAATTGTGAACAGTGTATATAAATCAAGCAAATTAAATCAATGTTACTTGTACCATACAATACCCATTAAGATTCCAACATCAATGCATCAGTCGACATCCAGCAATTACATTTTGGATGTAACAATAAATACAACACAAGCTTACAGATCACTCAAAGGTAGACACAAACAAATGTACATAAGGATATGCTTTACGCAATACAACAACACAAAACACTTTGAACTGGGTGATCTCCAGGCATAAAACTCTTGCATCCAAAGAGTTTTGTACACTTAATAATTAAGCCTGCTTTCACACACGCATCATCACAATCGTTGTAGTAGTAGTAGTAGTAGTAGTGGTGGTGGTGGTGGTAGTAGTAGCAGTGGTAGTAGTGGTGGTAGTAGTAGTAGTAGTAGTAGTAGTAGTGGTGGTGGTGGTGGTGGTAGTAGTAGTAGTGGTGGTGGTGGTGGTGGTGGTGGTAGTAGTAGTAGTAGTGGTGGTGGTAGTAGTAGTGGTAGTGGTGGTGGTAGTAGTAGTAGTAGTAGTAGTAGTAGTAGTAGTAGCAGCAGCAGCAGCAGTAGCAGGAGCCACATTAATGCCACTTATACTAAACTGTATGGCAGACATGTATTAATTTTAAAATGTCAGAATCATAAAAGCAGTACACAGTGTTCAAAGTAGTGCAACCTTGTACAAAATTTAAATTACTGCCCCAGTCCTTCTAGTCTGTGGTGGCAAGTAACAATAACTTTAAAAAAAAAAAAAAAAAAAAATAAAAAAAAAAAAAAAAAAAAGCTTAGGACATACAGACAGAATGTACTGATAACACACACAAAATCTTCATTAAAATATATGAAATCCAACTTAAAAAGGGGACAGACATTATCTAGTGGAACAAAGTGTGCTGCCAAAGGCATTCAACGCGTACACTTTATGTTATACAAACACACACACACCACTACAGTCTGCAGTTATCATGGTGAATTAGCATAGAATGGCATGTGTACTACTGTGGTGGTGGTGGTAGTAGCAGCATCAGCAGTAGCAGTAGCAGTAGCAGTTGTATGCTAGGCAAAAATTTAAAATTTCCCCAAAAGACTAAGATAACATGATCAAATTACAGTACTCAATTATTAACACAAAAATTATTTTAAGAAAGCACTTTCACCAGCACTGCATCAGAAACATACCTTGCAAGTGGTTCTTCGAACACTCCTAACTTGATGAGAAGTGACATAAGATCTCCTCCTGGGATATAATCCATAACAAAGTATAAGTTGTCTTTGTCTTGGAAGGAATAGTAGAGTTTGACAACCCACTCATTGTCAGCCTCCGCAAGAATGTCTCTTTCTGCTTTCACATGAGCCACCTGATTTCTTTTAAGAACATCTACTTTGCGTAGAGTCTTCATTGCATACAGATGATTTGTATCGATCTTCCGCACAAGTGCCACTTCCCCAAAAGCACCTACACCAATTGGTTTAATTTTAGTAAACATTGACTTGTCCATTTTAGCTCGTTTAAGACGAATATAATTTGATTCTTTCTGTGAAAGCATCTTGCGCATCTGGCACTGTGCTTCGGCACTAAGACCAATTTTAGCCATTTCTGTCTCAAGTTGCATGCGCCGGAACACACGTTGCTTATGTGATTTTATAACATTTTCTACATGTTGTTCCATAAAAAATTTGAACGCTTGGGGTGAATAATTACGTACTTTGGAGTCTCTTCTTTCTTCTTCTTTTTCTTTGCTCATACGTTTCCTTTCTGGAATTGGTGACTGGTGGTTTATTTTATATGATGGTTGTGAATTGCCTGGGTGACTTGATCTCCTGTCACCACCATTCTGTGTAGGGACTTGAATGTTTTTATTTTTATTGGCCACAGTGGATGATGCTGTAGGAGGAAGAGGAGGTGTCTGCTGTGGTATTCCAACAGTATTTTCTGCTGAAGGTGCTGAATAAACACCAGGCACAGGTGACTGGGGAACTGTCCTGCTCTCACCTGACGATGTTGAAACTGGACTCTCAGAACGGGAGGTCACAGCATCTACGGTGACTACAGGTGAGTACTTCCTCTGCAATGGAGGGTGAAGGTGGGAATTTGGTGCTGTTTGAACAACAGGGGATGATCTTGGTGCAACTGCACTTTCAACTGTAGCAACTTGAGCACTGCCTAAAATTTGAGGAATTCCATCTTCTCCATATGGTGGTGGGGGCAAAGGGTGATGAAGATGTACAGCTGGTGTAACTATGCCCCTCTGTACAGCCAAGGCCTGCATAGTACTAGCATAACTTGGAGGGTCTGTTGTGGGAACAGTCACAGGACTTGAAGTTGTTACTGGTGGTACTGAAGCTTGTTGAGGCAACATTGGTGGTGGTGGAGCTTGTTTTTGGTATGGAGGTGCCTGAGTCTGCTGTTTTTGTTGGATTGAGGATGCATAAGATGGAGGAGGTGGTTGAGACGAAGATTGAGTTGAAGCTGTCACTGGTGGTGGGATAGGCTGAGGTGCAGTGGGCGCAATGGCTGTTTGTAAGACTGGTTTTTGCACTTGGGTACTTTTCACAGACTGCATAATGATAGGTGGTTGAGTTTTTGCTTGACGTGCACCCCAAGCTTGAAGTGGTGTTGGTCGAGCAACAGATGAGGGAGTGGGACTTGCGACAGACACAGTTACTGGGCTTGGAGAACCTGCTGAGGTTGGACCAGAGTAAATCCCAGATGAAGGACTCTTCCGATAATCCTGTTGTGACTGTGTGGGACTTTGGCGACTCTGAATAGAAGCTGTATATGATGGTGGAGGAGGAGGAACTGTTGGAGAAGATGGGACAAGAGGATAAGGTGGTGGTGGCTCTGAGGATGTGGAACTAGCTACACTACTGTTCTGGTACAAGTTAAGAGCCTGCATCTGTTGTGACAACTGCTGTTGGACTTGTGGGCCATTCTGTACTATCATGGGTTGTCGCCCAGATGAACAGTTTCCTATACTTGTACCAGAAGAAGCAACTGGGCTTGTACCACGCTGGGCTGGCTGTGGGCAACTTTGGTTGTTTCCTGCAGCTCCGGGAAGAGCTGCTGGGGGTCGGGATGGTACTACAGGTGCAGGAGACATACGCTTCAACAGCTGTTGCATGTTGGTGGTGACTGTCGGATAGGAAGCATGAGGTGGAGGAGGAGGAGGGGGTGTAGAGCTACAACGGGGTGGGGGTGGAGGGGGAGGTTCTGCAAAACTGCTTGGGGAGTACTGCCGACTGAGCTGAGGATGTGACACAAGGTCTGCAAGACGAGGACTATCAGATCGTGAGCTTCCAGCACCACTATCCAAAGCTGGACTGCCACGATGCAAACTCAACTCTCTTTCCAGGCTTGGTTTACGTATAAGCTTTGTGCTCAGTGCTGGCAAGCCTGGAAAAAAAAAAAAAAAAAAAAAAAATAAAAAAAAAAAACCCAAATTTCAGAAAAATACCCCAAACCAAAATCAAAATAATATATGAAAAT
>Ga0123357_10010955_pt1 | contig 11576 bp, 5 predicted proteins | sample TergutEmb28metaG_FD_89873 | JGI IMG/M metagenome (GOLD analysis project Ga0123357, IMG submission 89873) | Embiratermes neotenicus P4 segment gut microbial communities from Petit-Saut dam, French Guiana - Emb289 P4 | ecosystem: Host-associated > Arthropoda: Insects > Digestive system > Gut ...
GGAAAAAATTCACGCATGCGCACTAAGGTTCAAGGTCGGCTCATGCAAGCACGCTAGATTATAATCCATCAGGTGTTCGCATAAAAAAATACGGTCGGATACTTTTCTAACAGACCTCGTACACTATGTACTTCGGCCAGTAGACACTATACACTATGTACTTCGGCCAGTAGACACTATACAGTATCATATTAACCATTTAAATTGAGATTGAACGCAAGTGATTTGAAGATCCAGTCCGTACTGCGCAGTAAACATACTCCGTCTCGGCTATGCGAAGCAGTCAGTCAGTACTGTATTGGAAACAAACGCCGTTTGTTCTGAGATTTGTAAAAATTACAGAAACACACTCTGTGGCCAGAATGTAGAATTTCGGAATGTAAAACCTGCTGGCACATGGAGTAATCATTGCGCTTTAAAGGCTTAATATACTATCAAGGAGCAAAGATTAAAGAATCATAACTTCTGAAGGAAGTAATGAAACTTGGCCTGCATTTCGGACCTCACATAAAATAAAGACGGACACAGTAACACTGGCCATTAAAGCACGTATTAAGGAAGCGTGTTTACGTAAAGGAATGGGACTACAGCCTTCTTCTTGTGGAGGAATGGCTACAAACTTCCTTAAACTTCGAGTACAGACTGCGATGGCTGTTTGGGGTCAGGCCGCGGGCGCTTCACACACTGGCAAATAGCCCCAGGACTCGTTGCATAGGATTCGGGATGACTTTCAGAGTCGGTATGGAAGCGGTGAGAAATCAGGCCCCTGATTCACCGGTCGTCTGTCCCGTAGGCTAGACATTACATGACTCATACAGCGTGCAACTCAAGCAGAAGCATGGCCCCCACCTACGGTCGCGTTTTTTTAAAGCTGCCTCTAGACAAAATGTCCATCATCAGCCGGACTAATAGACCCCGAGGTTCCACCTGCATGTCGGACAGCACAGCCTCCGGCTAAACACACAGAACAAATCACGAAGTCTATATTTTCATTATTCATTTCGAAATGTACGTATCATCTGCAGTAGGCAAGATCTCTGACGTGTGCACATACAGCGCAACTAGTAACCGGTAGAAATAACCTGTCAGTAATTGTTAAAAGCACTTATAATGAATACAATCATATACGTCCGCACTACTTATTTATTAAAACATAGGCTACATGTTTCGACCCAACAATAGGTCATCCTCAGGCCTCCAGCAGACAAATCATAGGTGCTGGTGTGTATTGGGATCCCAATATGCTTGACAGTCGTAAGAATACATAAAATCTGGTAAGTATTTTTGGCTGGATAAAATGCGTAGCTTACATTTATGATTAAAATGTTTAAAACATGGGTTGGTATTTACAATTCATGTTAAAAGTACTGCCATAACAGTTATTTTGTTTACAGCAAGCGCGCTTCGACGCCTGAGTTGGCGCCAATCTCAGTGGCTTCTACACGTGTACCGTCACGTTGCTGTCTGTAAATAAATGGTACAGATACTCAGTACCAACATTACCACCCAAGGGTACGATACTAACCACATTATCAATGTGTCACCCCCGTTGTGCCTACATAACACGCGACATTGTTACTGTTCCATCTCAGTATCCCGAAGAGTATAGTGAGAGGGCACGTGACAAACACAACCTAAACTTTACGGTATTCGCTAGACTGTCAATTAATGACGGAAACGAAAACACATAACATTTATTGATGCCCAACAGGCAAAGGATATCCATCATTATATTGTTTTTGCATTTGTTGGAAATTAGAAATAACTTCAAGTCTGCAGAAAACAATGAAGATGATGTCAACTTAAGCGTCGAAACACGTTTTTCCTGAACACAAAAAACCGTGATGGAGGCAGTTGGCACCCCACAACAACATAAAATACCATATAAGCCACAGGAATACACAAAATAAATCTGTTACAAATATTACAAGATTAACCCAAATCAAGATAATGGTCTCTTGGGACGTGACGCCGTGTAGTTTGGTAGATAAGTGCCGATTCTGCGGAAACTCTGTCGTGACCACAGCGTAGTCCCTCTGCATCTGAATTACTTCCTTTCCCGTACGGACGGCATTTCTGGTCTGAAAACGGAGGCGTGACATTTCTACAAAACAATGTACCAAACAGCACGGTGTCACCATATTGTTAAATGGGGGCAATAGTTTTTGTTTAGAATGAATCTGAAAATCTGCCATTGTTTGTACAGAACCACGAAGACGACCTGCCTGAGTGTAGCCCCTGGACGGTATGCAGCAAGGTAGACTTGTACGAGACGCCCTGGGTAGAACGGCAGTGTCGCTGTCCAGGCCGACAATCCTGCCCAAGCCAGCTGTCCGCCACCGACGGACACACCATCACAGACAAGACCCGACAGTTCAAGGTACAGCATAAACTGTTAGATGTTCGTCTTGTTTTGGGTGTTAGCAACATGTGGAATTAGGCAGCGCTGCTCAAGTTTCGGAAGGACATGCAACGTCCATCTTCAGCGCTGAAGTACGTAGCGCTAGGACGCAGCTGAGGTAACACCTTTACGCTTCTAATTTCGACACAGAAGATGAAGGTAACACGTCCCTCTGAAACGACAGCAATAAACCTGACCTCCACAGGGTGTCACACAAAAACAGGGCCATCTTCACCGAAGAATCGTAACGGTAATGTATATTTGCCATGTACATGCCACAAAGACACATGGGCGACAAGAGGTATAACTCCACTCATTTTTTACCTTGACATTAATTGGAGATAAGTCCTCGCTTCATGTTTCGGCTGTTTTACGTCCGGAAAAAGAGCCTTCAGTGCTCGTTACACAGGTGGTTTTGTGCACCGCAGAACACGTCTCGACGAAGGGAAGTATTTTCTGACCCTGCCGGAAATGGCACACGATTCGTCGGTCGCGTAGCATAGTTACTATACCGACTGAGTTATCCCGGTTCGTCCCTGAAGACCGTGACAGACTAAAGTCATAAAGTACCAAACCGGAGTCAAGTGCGGCACGCAGCAGCGGTTCAAACAAGCACACGGAGATACGAGAAACGTATGAGTCCATTCATAATTCTGTGGTCAAATGAAACGAAATGAACTGCATGAAAGTCACGCGAGGGAGTATACGATGTGAGGCGTTCTTTCGACGGGTTGAAGTCTTACACAGTGCCTAGCTTACGGATGTACTGTGCCAAGAAGACACTTGGTGAGATGAGAACGTTGGAATTCTTACTTGTGCTTAAGCAAGCACCACTCTTCGAAGAAATATAAAGTAGTGTAGTTATATGCACATGAATTGTTGTTTATTTGCAGATTTGACGTTGGACATCACGTCGTGACGTGTAAAATTAAATATCACAACAATAATTGAGACAATATTTTATTGTCCATCGTGCGAGTGCTACATGTTTCGGCTTAAATAAACTATAATGTACACACAAACATATCACAGTTCCGGCAAAATTAATATACAAATTATTGGCGTGTAAATTTGAGGATCTCAATTCTATTTAACAACCTATTGGCCACAGTTTTTCCTTCTACATGTTTTAACTGGCTTATATAAAAGACGAAACGGCCGATTCCGGTGGCCGCGCGGTCTAAGGAGTGGGTATACAGCCGCTCGCTTGCTGCGATTGTGGGTTCAAATCCCGCCGGGGGCATGGATGTCTGTCTCTTGTGAGTGTTGTGTGTTGTCAGGCACAGATCTTTGCGTCAGTCTGATCACTCGTCCAGAGGAGTCCTACCGAGTGTGGTGTAGCCATGGAGTGTAACAGCGAAGCCCCGTAAGGGGACGCCAGGATCCGGAATGGGGTCGAAGGGCCACATGAAAAAGAAAATAAGCCCAAATATGTAGTATGGGCACGATCGACAATATAATACTGTTTAGACTAGGCCTACTATTGTGATTGACAGTCTTCTCCATGTGCATAATGCCTGCAGTTTGTTTAACGATACTGATAGTAACTCTGCGCACTGTGTCGAATGGTTGGGTAATACTGAAACCCAAAGAAAGTGGAACGTGACAATCATGGCCGAATCTGAGACAGTGTTCCGGCATTTGCCTCGAGGGACTCAGGAAAACAAAGAAAAACTTGAAGGAGGTGGGTGCCTCGGGCGAGATTCGAATTGGGCAATCACACAATTCAAGCCATAAGATTTACCACTTGGGCCAACTGCTGCAACATACAAATACGTATTCTCGGTACTAGACGAAGGTGGAGAAACAGTCGGTGCGCCTTGCATAGGTTAGGTGGGTCCCACTGCGGTGTTAACATTTTGTGCACCTACCGGAAATCAAACATCGATTAGGCGTACCCCAGTCATTCATCCCCTACTCAGCAACAGCGGTAAAGAAATCATGATCGTGAACAAGCATTTATGAAGCGGTTTGACTGTCTAACAAGCAATCGCCACGTTAGGATTACAGACATCTGCCACGTGTCGTCGTGCAATAAGAAAGACAGGTATCAAGACAGTGGGAGAAGGTACTATCTCCATCGTCAGGTTAGATCCTGAAGATGGACGCAGCACGTTCCTCTGAAACGCTGGTACGTATATGTTATAGCAAACCACGCGGCGTTACACTCCTTGAGACCGCAACCTTAAAATTCAGAACTGCGAGAACCCGCAACCCGCAATGCCTTCATTCATATCTTGTTCTAATCAGCAGTGGTTACAGCCACAGTACGGTGCCTCAACAAACACGATTACTTAACAAGAAAGGCAATGTACACATAATGTAACATCGAGGTGCGTTCGTGTAACCATTGATACAGTGGGAAAAAATTAAGTATTACTTATTCTGATTGTGTATTTGCAGCCTTAGGTATCCACCATGCAATGCACACGCGCCATGTTATCGTCAGTGGTCTGCCCGGCTCTACAATATTTTTCTACATTGTTTCATAAACGGCACGATTTTAGAAAAAAAAATGATTGAACATAAAGCGTGTGTTTTGATTCACTGCACAACTTTTATCGGAAAAATTTCTCATTCCAAGAAGAAATGAGCGAGATATAATAAAAAATGGTCTTCATGTAAAGTACTGGTTATTCCTGTCCGATTTTAATGAAACTTGAATTTTCTTGACTCATATTCGAAAAATACTGAAATACCAAATGTCTTGAAAATCCGTCCAGTGGGAGCTGAGATGTTGCATGCGGACAGACAGACATTACGAAGCCACAAGTCACTTTTCGAAATTTTGCGAACGCGTCCAAAAAGTATCAAAATAAATAACGTTTATGATGCGCCAGTGAACCTCACGGTTGGGCTGTGAAATGCAGATACTCGGCTTGTTAAGAACTGCATCACCAGTGAAACGGACTGTCCACATTTGATTTCCATTTCTGAAGACACAACTACGATTATTCCTGGGTAACACTCAAAACGGCAAGTCAGCACGGTCGCAACTCTTTACAGCGGCTAACAGAATGCTCCGTGCCTGTTCGCACGCAAGTAACAACTTAAAAACTGCTGAAATGATGTTCATAAAATCTGATATTTTTATTTTCAATAGAATTTGTCAAAACATTCCAATTTCTATTACAAATTCCGATAAAAATAGGACACACTTTACATGAAGACTTTTTTTTTGGGGTGTTTCTGCGCAAATCTCGAGCATAACTCAAAGCGTAAAATGTTTAGAACAGGAGTGTCCAACTCGCGGCCCCCAGGCTGTGTTACGCTGCACGCTACCACTTTGTAAATTACGTATATATCACACAATTATTTGCAGTATATGGATACCACTTGTTGTAACTTCTCCATACGTGGCCCGCGAAACACCCCACAATAACGGGTAAGGCCTTTTACCAAAAACGTTACGCGCCCTTAGTTTAGAAGGCATGTTGTATAGAAATGCAAATTATACACGTGTCGGCAATGCATCTTTCGCAAGTCTTATGGATTTCTATATAACTAAGTTAAAATTGCTGGCGAAGCCTCTTTAACTTCGACAATAACTAAACAAAGCTTCCCTGCACCTGATTTGATAGGTCTACATACAGGTGTATAGAAATACGTATATGAATATGTCATTACAATACAATATTACATAAGGGCATATATATATATATATATATATATATATATATATACTTTTAGCATTGTCTCAATAAAGACAGACACAGAAACGGCATGGAGGTTAGCATGTCATTTATAGATTCGTGTTCCTAACGCGTCTGCCAAGCGGTACACTGAATAAGTTTGAAATATTGTTATTTATATTCCGAGGGTTCACAGACGTTCATGCACCAAGGAAGCGTAACTGTATTTTATTATGATCGAAGAACCCTCAAGAATAATGACTGTTCGTACAAGAAGCAACTGCAAGCCGAGTTGGTACACATTTTACGTAGGCAGAAGATGTTCATAAAATGTTGCTTGTAATAAAGCATACTAAAGCATCCGATGGGTTCTACGGTTTCGGTCTCACAGATTGAGCTCGTCACTACACCAAAGGTCGGCCGAAGCTTGAGGTTAACCACACATCTGCACCTAGTGCCGAGGTTAAGAATGAATGGAACTACATCTGTACTCCTCCTACTGGTCTTCATGGCTGGTACAGGAATGACATATGTACCTCACAAAAGGCATTATTTCAAAGGTTGCTGTAACGGAAAGACGCAATTCCAAACTCTAAGAGACACACAGGTCAACAGCCATTTATCGGGCACGAACACTAAGAGCAAAACAGTGTATTCCCAATAATATTATAAATGAAAAATGTGAATTCCATGCAAAAAATAGCGGTTTGGGAAGGGGCCGCCTAACTTTAGAGTTTGAACCTTTATATTAGAGTTGTTACCGGGTACCACCAGATTTGGCAATGTGGCCACAACATGCAATTATGGGTTTCACATCATTCATACGAGAAACAACGACTATATTCCCAAACAGCAGGAATCAGTCAATCTTTAAAATATGGGACTCAGAGTTTTTCCGTGAAGAAGGAACTGAATTTTTGATTACTTAGATGAATGCGTTGCTTTAAAGCGTTAACATGACTTTCCAAATCCACGGGACGATAAAAGTTCAAGATGTGTATAATTAGACAAAACAAAGAATGACAGATGTAGTGATACATATGAAATGTCAGTCAGTCTACACTTTGCAACCAACACTTAAGACAACTTCTGTTTTCATACTTCAATACTTACAAATCAAACAACAGCCCCTCCACCTAATTTTAAGGATTTAAAAATATTAACATAATAACCTTAAATGTACCATCTAGCTACTGTCGAACATATACAAATTCTACAGAAATTTACAATTTTTATTGTAAAATGAAAATAGTTGTAAAGTTGGGGGATCCCACAAACACATAAACATAACGGTGTATTGTAAACTGCATTTTTACTTGATTTTAATGAATGTATTTTAGTCTCATGATGGGGTCAAGGGAAGTCTGGTGATACAGGAGGAGGCGAGGTCGGCGGCACATTGCCTCTGGAGTTTGGGGAGTTGGTCTTACCTTCATCCGCAACAAGGATATAACTGTATAATGACTCGTCTTCAGAAGTCTGATCCCATATTTAATATGGGGGTCGACGTTATGAAGCCGGTCTTTAATCTGGAACCCAAATATTGGGTCACCATGTTAACTTGAGAGGAATGGACCACTAGCCCCGGGACTCCTGCGGTTAAAGGGCCTGGGTTGGGGTCTATGGGCAGTCTGCAAACAGAAGGCTCAGTAACTCTCTAGGAAAACATACCACAGTCTTTCAGGCTGAGGTATATGCGATATTAGTTGTATTCATGAAACTGAAACTCAGGACCGGCCACAGAAATATGTACGTAGTATCTGCTCTGATAGTCAGGCGGCTTTGAAAGCGCTTCAGGCTGCTAAAACAACGTCTCCTTTGGTACGACAGTGCCAGCAGGAGTTGAATGATATTTCTACCGGACATGTTGTGGGACTATATTGGGTCCTGAGGCATGCCGGAGTGAGAGGAAATGAAATCGCCGACAAGCTCGCAAGGAGTGGTTCTGTTCGGCGGTTAGTTGTACTTGAGCCTTTCTTGGGGGTCTCTAGGCAGAATATAAGAAAGATGAAACGCTGGATGGAGAAACAGCATCTGACATTGTGGCGTGGTCCTTATAGTACACAGAGACAGGCTCGGGAATCGATCTCTGGCCCTAACCTGGCTACAAGGGCCCGATTATTGTCCTTTAATAGGACACAATCCAGGGTTGTTATTGGCCTGCTTACTGGACATAACACCTTGGGAAGACATCTATATATAATAGGGCTAAGCAATAATCCCACATGTAGGAGGTGCAGTACGGAGGAGGAAACCTCAGTCTACATTTTGTCAGTGTGAGGCCTTGGCCTCACTTAGATATACATATCTGGGTTAATTCTTTTTGGACCCGGTGGATGCTAGAAAACTAGGTATGGGGGCCATCTGGAACTTTGCTACAGGAACAGGCCTCCTTTAACTTAGTACAGTACATGGGGCACAAAGAGTCTCTCTCAAGGCCTAGGTGCATCGGGCCCGGAAGTGCTCGAACCCAAACATATTAATTCATTAGCCTCATGATGGTCGATCTCTAAGCCGATTAGCTTTGGAATAAAAACACAATTGCGTTAAACTGACCATTCAATGTTGTAAATCTCCTTCATTTTGTTACTCTAACAACATCTGGTGAGATGTACAAATCCTGAAGCTCCTAACTATGCTATTTTTTCCCGTCCTTTTAGGCCCAAATATCTTCCCCAGACCTAAGGCTATGTTGTTCTCCCAATGCACGGACAGCAAGCAGGGTAATAGTAAAATGGGCCTTAAACGATATGTGGTGTGGACTGGATTAGTATGGCCCAGGAAAATGAAGATCCGGATTTTGTACAAAGCTCGAAATGTAACAAGTGAGCTACCATCAGTTATCTAAACGGTGCTGCTTAAGTAATGATATATAAGGAAACGAATGTATCACACGTCGCCGGATGGGAAGTGACCCACGGAGGGTCTCACACTGTCATAGAACATATCAGTACAGCAGATAACAAACAGCTATGCTCTGGCCGGGATTCGAATTTGTGTTAATAGAGTTTAGGAGGCCTCACTCTTTGGAGCATGAAATTCAGTTCTAATTCCACAGTAAACACACTGCTTGTTTAACGATAAGACCTACCGGTTACGTTTGGTAGGGAAATAATCCTTGTTTATTCTTAGAATCAGGCTACATGGAACACAAACACTGTGTGGGCAAAACACAGTGTTCTAGTCTTAGAACTGGCGGTACCTATCACAACCACTGCATTCAAACAGTGTGAGACAGGCATGCTTGGAATCATAACGTTATTTAGTGTTTCTGTTCAAAGCGTTTTGTTATGGGTTACATGTCAGCTGTGCGAGCCAGTGAAGAAACTGCCAAAGTGCCGGTACTTTAGGGACATCACGTGGACTTTGACCAGCGGTGCGGATAACGTCACAGAGCAGACTGTACACTGCCACTGTCCGCGAGGAGCAATCGCTTATCTGATCAAGCGGCAAGCAGTTCAGGCACCACATGGCCTTCTCGGTTACCGGTACTCCTTCGCCTGTTCACCGCAAAGCGTAAGTACACTGAGATGTCCCCTTTACAGTTCACAGCAACATCTGGGGTTCCTGTTTAGTCATCCAACGATGTAGTTTGTTCTTACAGTTATGGTATTAGTGTGTCGTAAAGATTTGGGGAATGATTCCAGCCGTTCAGTTCATAGTTCATATAGAGTTTTGTCTTTCTGTCTATACACGGAAGTGTAAATATGCAAATGTACTAAACCGTAACTGTACTTGTACTGTATGAGTGTAAAACTCAGTCTTCGTCACTGAGGAAACCTCACAGACTGAGGAACCTTTAGAGAACGCTTGGTGGGACGACGGAACAGGAGGTTAGAAACGTTCATTATTTGTACTCTTCACCAGATGTAACTAGGGTGTCCAAACCAAGGAGGATGACGTGGGAGGGGAGGCATACTCGTACTGCAGCACAGTGGCGATAAGACAGGCACAAAAACGATAGCCTCAAAATGTGAAGGAAGAGGAGTAAATGAGAACGTAACATTAAACTTGATCATGGCGAAGTGGGGTGTGAGGAGGTGGCTCGAACGTATTGGTTCAGAATGGCAAAAATGGAAAAATAATCCGTTATCCGTGGAATTGAGTTACGCCGATTGAAAAATTTTGCCAAAGTAATAAGGATGAAAGAGTCCGGGGAAAGAGTATGTTACTATTATTTATTGTGCGGGAGGCCGCGGTTTCGAATTTGGGCCGGCGAACCAGCACACAATAACGGCTAAACACCCTCCTATAAGGTGTTAAAACCACTTTAAAAGTGTACACACCCGAGGGTGGTTTAATAATAAATAGAAAAAAGTGGGATATGGAATAAAATAATATTATTGCGGATGGTGTGGTGTTGGTGTCTCTTCATCATACAATGAAGGCATATTCAGGCTACAAACCACGTAACAAAACATGTTTTACGCTTAACTGTCAGGCTGACAGCTCAGCATGAAGTTATTAAGATCAAGTAACGCAATTAACACCAAGTGCTGGAATGCAACACTACAACTGCAACACTACAAACTCTTTGGCCAGTTCCTTAACACCTCCCATCTTCATGACCTATTTTTCTAAGGCACATCCGAAAGCCAGCTTTCCATCCCCTTTTCGGCTGTGCAAGGGGACATTTTCCAGGAGATTTCTCCATGCATATTCTATACGTACCTTTCGTCTCTTCATCCCAGCCATATGCCAAGCCCAGTACATTTCACTACTGCATTAACGCAACGCGACTTGTATAGGTATACGAGCAGCATGGAGTTATTTGTTCGTGCAGTACACTGAACTGCGAACATTACCTTCCTTTGGAGTAAACATTTTCTTGAGCTCTTTGTTTCACGACCTCTGCAATTGATGGGTTTCATAAAAATAAAAGGGTTGGCAAAACTATCACGATCAGCAGTGTCTTGTGTAAGTAGACAGCTAAAATAAATACCGATGTATCCATAGAGTTCAACTGGATAACAAATTTTCCTACTTTTATAAAATCTGTAGATTCGTCTCGGCCAGGGGCGCTGGCAGCGAGGTGCAAGGTGGCGCACTGGCACCGCCTTGGGATTTTGACATTTAATCATTTATTAAGTCAAAATATCTACAAAAAATTACATTTCGTACAGTTCCTACAGTTTAATTCTAATTAATTAAGGATTTTAATGCAATAACAGCTACGTTACTGTCTTGTCCAATACTGATCACTAAAAAAATATGGTCACTTGTATAGGTACTGCGCAACACCTTGCAAAAACTCGTGCCGGAGCGCTTGGCCTTGGCGTATGTCCGTACAAAAGTCCCAAGTAGGCATCTATCCTGAGTAAATTAAGCCCAGTTACCTTCACCAACGTCCGAGCATTTCCGTGCCTTAAATTTTAACCTTTTGGCGCCGGAATTATTTTTTAAAATTTTAACACACCTGTATATAAAATGTGAATAAAACAGGAACCAAATAAGTTAGAATTATGAAACAAACTGCATTTTGAAGAGAGAAAAACGGAGAGTATATACCATGTTTAAAATATTCAGTACCTATATTTGTTGAA
>Ga0123357_10010956_pt1 | contig 11576 bp, 11 predicted proteins | sample TergutEmb28metaG_FD_89873 | JGI IMG/M metagenome (GOLD analysis project Ga0123357, IMG submission 89873) | Embiratermes neotenicus P4 segment gut microbial communities from Petit-Saut dam, French Guiana - Emb289 P4 | ecosystem: Host-associated > Arthropoda: Insects > Digestive system > Gut ...
GACCTCTTTCATGTCAGGCCCGGCCGGCATGTTCGAGAAACCGGGATTCGAGGTGGGTACCAAACAGCTCATGATGGCGATGGTCGAAAGTAAAGGGTTGTCCGTCCTTGGAGGAGGGCACACTGCGGGGGCCGCGGAAAGGTTTGAGCTCGCTGACAGAGTATCATACGTAAGCACCGGAGGCGGCGCGCTGGAGACATTCCTTCTGCAGGAGCCGCTTCCCGTTATTGAAGCTCTGAAGTACTCAAAGGCGAAGTTCGAGGCGTGAGGTCACACGCGGCCGATCGAGCCGCGCTTCATTCTCCCCAATGCTTCCTTTATACGTTCCACGGGCTCGGTGACCGTCATCCTAATGTATCCTTGGGCGGAACTTCCGAATCCCGGCCCCGGTGTCACGATGATACCCAGATCAAGCATCTTCTCGGTGAATTCATCCGACTGCATCCCGCAGTTGAACCATACATAGAATGTTCCCTTTGGCATGGTAACGTCGAACCCGAGCTCCCTGAGTCCATTAACAAGGACCATCCTGCGCTCGGCGAAGATCTCCATATTGCTCTTCAGCACACTCGGAAGAGAGCCGTCCGAAGGGTACAGATCGAGCGCGGTTATTCCCGCTTTCTGTATGAAGATCGGAGCGCCGGAATCGATCTGACCTTTGCATTTGGTCAGTCCTTTCACGAGTTCCGGGTTGCCGACCGCGTAGCCAAGCCTGTATCCAGTCATGTTGAATGTTTTCGAGAATGATCCGAACTCTATGCAGTCGGGGCCCACCTGAAGTATTGACGGAGCGCGGTAGTCGTCGTAGCACATCTCCGAGTAGGCGTTATCGTAGCAAAGTATCGTGTTCGTACTCTGGCACCAGTCGTAGATCTTCTTAAGATACGCAAGGTCACATGTCGCCCCTGTCGGATTGTTCGGGTAGTTCAGATAGAGCATCTTCGCATCTTTCGGGCACTCATCAATGTCCAATAGCCAGTTCTTCTCCGCTTTGAGAGGGACCAGAACACATTTTGCCTCATTGAAAAGCGTTGCCGCCCCCGAATATACGGGGTATCCCGGGCTTGGAGCGATTATTGTCTCTCCAGGATTGACGAAAGCTTGGGACACGTTGAATATCGCCTCTTTGGATCCCACTGTTATGCATACTTGGGTATCTGGATCCACATCGACCCCGAATCTTTTTTTGTACCATTTTGCGATCGCTTCTCTGAGGTCCCTCTCACCCTGTGATGTGGAATACTTCTGAAAATCGTTCTCTTCAACCGCCACCTGTAAGGACTTCACGATCTTGTCCGGTGTTGGGAGGTCCGGGTCCCCGATGCCGAAGTCTATCATATCCATGCCCTGTTTCCTCTTGACCGCCGCAAGTTCTTCCAACCTTACAAAAAGATAAGGCGGCAGTTTTCTGAGTCTGTCAGACTGCTCAAATTTAGTCAAATAAATCACTCATCCACGATGTTGCCCTCATATACCAGCGTTGCAGGCCCCTCCATCTGCACGCGGTCGAGGTTCTTATTCACTGTTATTTTCAGCCATCCTCCGGGAAGGCGTACATCTATCGGCTCGCCGAAAGGCACCAGGCCGTTTAACGCTGCAGCAGTGGCGGATGCGCACGCGCCCGTTCCGCACGCCAGCGTCCAGCCGGCCCCTCTTTCGTATACTTTGAGATGTATGTTTCCGTCCTTGATCTGGCAGAACTCCACATTTGTTCTTCTCGGGAAAAACGGGTGTCTTTCGAGTACCGGTCCGAGCCTCTCTATCTCGATGTCGCTGAGGTCAGAAAAGGTCACGAAATGGGGGTTGCCCATCGAAACCGCGTTACCTCTGATCTCGATCCCGTCCGCTTTGAACGGCTGATCTATGAACTCCCCATCATGATCGATCGGAATGGATCGGCCATCGAGTATGGGGGCGCCCATATCTACCATGACCGTGACGACCTCATCGGCATCCAGAAAGACCTTTGTGGTCTTCACTCCAGCCAGAGTATTGACTGTGAATTCTTTCTTGTTTATTGCTTTAAAGTCAAACGCATGTTTAGCAAGACACCTTATGCCGTTGCCGCACATCTCGGCCTCCGTGCCGTCTGCGTTGATGATCCTCATGCTGACATCGGTCTTATCTCCGGGAAGAAGGAATACCACTCCGTCTGCGCCGATGCCGTAGTTCCGGTCGCACATGAGCTTGCATCTTTCTTTGTCAATCTCAACATCTGAGCTAATTCCGTCAATAAGAATGAAATCGTTTCCAAGCCCATGATATTTCCAGAACTTCATTTGTTAAGCCTCTCAGGTATCCGCTGGCGTCTCCACTGTTCCTCTATAAGTTCAGAATCCCTTATAAGTTCCGCTTTTCCCTTGTTCACAAGGACCTCCTTGCAAAGAGGGCGAGAGTTATAGTTGCTTGACATCGAGAATCCGTAAGCTCCGGCATCGTACACAACGATCAGATCCCCTTCCTCGGGGTCGGGAAGTACGCGCTCATGGGCCAGGAAATCGCCTGATTCGCAGATAGGACCCACGACATCGTATTTTGCAGTGCACGCTTTCCCGAATTTGTTGCCTATTGCGACGTGGTGATAGGAGTCGTACATGGCTGGCCGGATAAGGGTGTTGAATCCCGCATCTACGCCGACGTACTTCTTCACGCCCGCGTCTTTGATGTCGACGCATCTTGTCAGAAGGACCGTGGAATCGCATATGATATATCTTCCAGGTTCCAGCACTATTGTTTTAATATCAGTTTCCTCAAGTATCATGTCAGTGAGGCTCAGGCCCAACTCATTCACGTCCATCTCCGGTTCATTTGGATGATAAGGCACGCCTATGCCGCCGCCGATGTCCACGAACTCGAGATCGATCCCTTTCTCTTTCAACTGGTTGATCGTCTCGATGAGGACCTCTGTCATTTCCATGAAAGGCTCGACTGACAATCCCCCGGAACCGATATGAGCGTGGATACCTTTGGGATCAAAGCCGAGTTCCTTCGCGCGAAGGTATGTTCCTATGACTTCCTTCTTGGGGATCCCGAATTTGGCCCCCTTTGAGCCTGTGATGACCTTATCGCTGTGCCCCGAACCTACTCCCGGAGTGATCCTGAACGACACCGGGAGAGCTTTCCCGATCTTCGCAAGCCTTTCAAGTTCAGACACAGAATCTATGTTGATCATTACTCCGAGATCTGTCACTGCCTTCAGTTCTTCATTGCTTACGTTGACCCCGGTATACATGATGCGGTCCGGAGTAAAACCTACTTTCAGGCATGTCTTTACCTCTCCGAGAGATACCGCATCTATCCCTGAACCCTCGCTTTCAAGTATCTTTAGTATGGCGAGGCTCGTGTTCGCCTTGCATGCGTAGTGTATCTTTGTGTCCATGTGCTTAGAGAAGGCGCCGTATATGTTGCGGTAGTTTTCTCTGAGCCTCTGTTCATCGGTCACATACGCCGGCGTTCCGAACTCATCCGCGATCTCCGTGACAGGCATGCCGCCGAATATCATCACGTTGTTCTTTTCATCATAGTCTCTCATCAGATCCGCCCCTTACGTATTTGCGGTGCAGTATCTTAACAACATCGGTCGCTCTGGACATAGGGACAACGAAATTCAATGAAACATCCGAGGCGCCCTCGGAGATCATCTCCACGTTGGCTCTGGCCTCTTTGACAGCCGTGAATATCTCTCCCGACACACCGCATTTGGAAAGAAGGTTATCCCCAACTGCGCACACCAGCGCCATATCGCTCTTGACCTCTATCCTCTCTATATCTTCCGGGTCAAGGGTGTTCAGTTTGGCGAGTGTTGATTTAATGTCATTATTGTGTATGAGTAAGGCTACAGTGGACAGCGACGTGGATATTGAATATATCACAACCTCGTTCTCCGCTATTTTTGCTATTATGCGCGCAACCATATCCGGGTGATAAGCTATCTCTGCGGAACTTATCGATATGATCGAAAGGTCGGTCTTTATCGCGACACTCCTGAGCATGTCGTCCTTTGGCTTCCTGAGGTGGTGGATTATCGTCCCGGGTTCTTCCGGCCTGAAAGAGTTCCTCACTTTGAGCGGGATATGCTTCATCCTCACCGGCTCTATTGTTCTCGGGTGGAGGACCTTTGCGCCGAAATACGCAAGCTCCGCGGCCTCGCCGAAGTTCATTTCGTCTATCTTGATGGCGTCCGGGATTATGCGCGGGTCCGCTGACATGAATCCGTCCACATCGGTCCAGATCTCCAGCAGGTCTGCATTCATAGCATTGGCCACGACCGCGGCGGAATAATCGCTTCCTCCTCTCCCAAAGGTAAGCGGCAACCCGTCCTTCATGCCGTAGAATCCGGTGATCACCGGTATTATGCCCACATCAACGTATGGTTTGACCTTTATTTCCATCATGGTCTCGGTCCTTTGCAGGTCCGCGCTTCCTGACAGAGGTCTCCCTTCAGCTATTATCCCGCAGTCTTCCGAGGTTAGCGCGACGGCATTGGCCCCCGCAGCTCTGAGCGCGTGGCATAGGATGAGTGTGGAGAATCTCTCTCCTTGCGAAGTGATGTTATCTCTGAAGTAGGGGTCCTTTGCGGCCGCCTCATCTTCAAGAAGGTCCCTGAACTTTTTCATCCTCACTTTGAAGTCTTTCATGAAGTCAGGCATCTGTTCCTTTTTTAGCAATTGGCCAGCAGCGTCGATGTGTTTCTTTTCAAATTCCTCAAGCATGTCCTTCCTGCTTGCCGGAAGATTCTCGGCGCCGTTCACTAAGAAGTTGGTTATACCGGACATGGCCGATGCAACAACGATCTTGCTGTTCTTCTCATCCAGTATTATTTTGACCGCTCTTTGCAAAGCTTCGGGGGAACCTACGCTGGTACCTCCGAATTTCATGACCGTTATCATAGTCCAAGAACCTCGTTCAGATCATGGACCTTACCGTCCTTCTTTCCGTTAACCCACTTTATTGACTCTATGAAGCCTTTGGCGAGTGCATCTCTCGAGCCCATGCTGTGCTTCAGTTCTATTCTTTCTCCGCTGCCTATGAACATGACGGTATGATCGCCGACGATATCGCCGCCGCGTATCGAGTGTACTCCGATCTCTCTTCCTCTGGCTCCGGTCAGTCCCTCGCGGCCGAATTTGACATCTTCTATTTCGGTGATCTTCTTCATCCGTCTAACGGCCTCCATCGCCGTGCCGGATGGGGCGTCTATCTTTTGGTTGTGGTGCGCCTCTATGACCTCTATCTCATAGCCATTCAAAGACGCGGCGAGTATCTCGCACATCTTCCAGAATACGTTGACGCCGATGGCGAAGTTCGCCGAGTGGACAGCGGACGTCTTGTTCTTGGCGATCTCGTCTCTCATTTTATTTAGCACATCATCGGATATCCCGGTCGTGCCGAGGACGATGTTCACGCCTTTCGCCGGTATCTTCGTGATAATGTTCGCGGCAGCCTTCGGCGCCGTTATGTCGACGTAGACGTCTGCATTCTCCAGCACCTCATCAAGACTGTCCTGCCCTTTCGCGATTATCCCCGGATATATTTCTTTCCCGAACATAGGCTCATTCGGCGCGATCATCGCACCCACTAGTCTCATGTCCTTGCTGTTCTGTATAATGTCACAGATCGTGTGCCCCATTTTGCCGGAAGCGCCTCCCAATGCTACGTTAATCATTTCATCACAACCCAATGTTCTTCAGCACGCTGTCAACTGATGCGCGGCTCTTTTCAGTAAGTTTGGTCAGCGGAAGCCTCGGCACCCCTGATCCGTATCCTAGCTTGGCCATGACATACTTTATCGGTATGGGATTGGTCTCTATGAACAACACCTCGAATAGCGGGGTAAGCTTGGCTACCAGCTTATCCGCCGAGGCGTTCTCGCCGGCGAGGAGCAGGCGGACAAGCTCCGACATCTCTTTTGGAATGCAGTTCGCGGCTACAGAGATGACCCCGTCGCCGCCGTTGCGGATAAGAGCGGGAGTAAATGCGTCATCGCCGCTCAGGACCTCGAATCCCTTTGGTCTTTTCTTTATTATTTCCTTTACTTGTTCCAGATTTCCGCTTGCTTCCTTCACGGCGCAGATCCCGTCTATCTCAGCCATTCTGAGCATTGTCTCCGCGGTCACGTTCGATGCGGTCCTTCCGGGTATGTTGTAGACGACGATAGGTATGTCAACAGATTCGGCTATCGCTTTGAAATGCAGATATATTCCCTCCTGCGTGGGTTTCACATAGTATGGGGATATCGAGAGCAGGCCGTCAACACCAATGTCCTCGGCGCGCTTGCTGAGCATCACTGCCTCCGATGTAGAGTTGCTCCCGGCGCCGGCCAGTACTTTTGCCTTTTTTACGTGGTCCACCACAACCTCTACCACTCTTATATGCTCCTCGTGGCTGAGCATGGCAGACTCTCCTGTGGAGCCGCACGGAACTATGGTCTCTATGCCGTTCTCTTCTTGAAATTCCACAAGTCTCCTGAGCCCCTCCTCATCAACTTTGTTATCCTTCGTAAATGGAGTTATTATTGCAGTGGAGGTACCTTTGAACATCTTAATTCTCTCCGTAGTGCTCCTTTAATATAAGTCTGGTACGCGTGCTGAGGATGTTCTCGTACCTTCTGACCCTTTCGATGATGTCATTAAGGCTCTGCGATGTTTCAACGTCGACCATGACGATGATGTCCTGGTCACCGGTCACTTCGAACACCTCCGTCACGCCCTCATAGCTCGCAAGCTCTTTGGCTATCACATCTGTATCTGTGTTGACATCCACCCTTATCTCAACAAGCGCTTTGACGTTTTTAGAACTGGTCCTTATAGTGAATCCGCGGATTATGCCTTCCTCAGTCATTCTGTGCACTCTGCTCCTGACAGTTCCCTCCGATACACCCAGCTGATTGGCTACCTCCACGAATGGGCGGCGGGAATCTTTCTTCATGATCTCCAATATCCGTTTGTCAAGGTTGTCTATCATCAAAGTCACCCGATTGCTTGATTTCGTAAGCAGACTGCGCATAGGTCCAACTATAATATAAAAATTGCCATGATATCGCTCTATTTCCAACGAAAAACATCGTTGAAAACAACAGACTCAATCTTTCTCTGCCTCTTGCGGGCCCTCTTTGCTGACCACATTGAGGTTGATGTCTCTCTGCGGGAAGGGTATTTTTATCCCATTTTCCTTGAAGGCCCTGAAGATTGCTTCCCTGAGCTCTCCGCCCACTCTTCCGTTATCGTTGAAATCATAGACATAGCCTATGAGCCTGATCTCTATGCTGGAGTCCAGAAACGCGGTCACTCGTGTAGACGGCAGGTCCACCGATCCATTTGTTATTATGTTCGGATGGTCCATTGCAGCCTTTTCCATGAGTTTCTTCGCAAGGGCTATGTCAGAATCGTATGCGACGTTCATGAAAATGAGGGTCTTATAGATCAGTCCCTCGCCAGTAATGTTCACTATTGTGGAAGAAGACACGGCGTTGTTCGGCATGATCACGGTCTCTTCGTTATCCCAGTTCTCGAACACTGTATTCATGATGTTGACCCTGGATACCCTATAGACCGTGTTGCTGCTGCCTACCTTTACGAGGTCTCCGGACTTGAACGGACGGCTAAGCAGCAGAACCATTCCGCTGAAGAACTGGTTCAGTATATTCTGGGCGCCCAGAGTTATTCCCAGGCTGATTATTCCCGCGCTTGTGACGATCGCAGTAAGGTTGAATCCCCAAGCGGCCATTATCATAGCCACCGCAAAGACCCAGATAATCAATTTTCCGAACAGGCGCAGCAATGGTTCCAGGTCCATTTCTTTTTTTTCTATGTGTCTGTTATCCGATATTCTGGAAATAATATACTGGATGAATATCAGATAGATCCCCCATGCGATCACAGCTCCCAATATGATATAGAAGACATTGAACCAAACCTCGACCGGGCCGATTATTGACTCGGACGCGCCGTATACGCGCAGACTGCTGTCGAATGCGAACAGCAGCACTACGAGCGGGACCAGGGCCCTCAGCCCCTTCTTGACCTTCTTCCCCTCCTCTGTATGGTTGCGCATGAAGGCACGGAGGAGGACGGGTATCAGAGCAAACAATATCAGGGACCCTATGACCATCCACAGCAGGAACGTTATCACAGCCGATGCGAGAGGACCATCGAAAGGTTCGGGGAACGGGTTCTTGAAAAGCCCCATTATCTTGTTGTAGGTGTCCCCGGACGACAAGGGGGAAAGCACCGTTAGCTCCACTTGCACCGGGGCGGTAGTCAGTGTCGAGGTCCCGTCCAACAACGTCACGTTCAGAACTACGCCGATCTGATATGTTCCCGCGGTAGCATATTTGTGGACGTTGACGTCAACAGTGACGGTACAATGTCCCTGGCCGTCAAGGGTGAAATTGTTATCTTTATCATCAACGGACACATCCGTGTCCGGCGGAGAAATGAACTTTATCGATATCATTCTTGTATTATCCGTAATATTATCCGTACTCGCCTGAAGCTGGGGAAGATGGTTAACGACCTCTATCGTGAAACTGCCAGAAGAGCCAGCGTTAACGTCTATGTGAGTGTCATATGGGACAAGCCCCACATCCGTGTCTGAAAGGGCCGAGTCCGACATCGTTGCTGGAATGATAAACAGCACAGATATCGCTAGAACTGCCAATATGAAGGCTGGGACCGCTGGTCTCATGAGAACCAGACCTCTATAGGTGAATAAAATAATATCTGTCGCCCATTAAATATTAGGTATTACATCAAAGAACGTGGAAGCGGATGAGATATTCGGGGTCATAGCTTTTGTCATAGCAATGGTCATCCTGATATCTGCCAGTATAAGGGACTGGAAAGAAAGGGAGGTCTCCGATGCGCACTGGATCGTACTCGGAGTTATTGGGCTGGCAATGTTCGTATCATACTCCATCTACGATACAGGGTTCAGATGGGAATATGTATGTTTGACAGCCGGCACCGCGATGATACTCATAGATATATTTTTGGATAAGGAGTTCAATCCTTTGATTTACTACGCGCTCATGGCTTTGTTTTTCATTGTGCCGCTTTACAACAATATGGGCGACGGCCTTTTCATAGCATGGGCTTCCGTGCCTATTTGTTACCTTATATACATCGGTATGTATCTTTTCAAAATACTCAGGGGAGGGGCGGATGCTAAGTGCCTTATCACGCTATCGATAATGTTCCCTCTCTACCCGAGCTTCTTCGGACTGCCGATGATAGATATACCCAGCAACCAGATGAGTCAGATATTCGTCTGCTCAATATCGGTCCTGTTCGTCGCGGCCGTACTGACAACGCCCGTAATACTGTATCTCGCGCTGAGGAGCGCAAAAGAAAGCGGTCTCTCCACAAGAATGTTTTCTGGGTACAGGATGAACATACTCAAGGCGGAGAACTCAGATGTGTGGCCTTTGGAGGATATAGTTGATGGCGAACTGGTGCCGATAAAGATACCGGAAGAGAAAGACATGAGCAGCATCTACGCGAGGCTCAAAGAAGCTGGATGTGAAGATGTCAGGGTCACTCCTATGATACCATTCATCGTACTGATCGCTGCGGCGTTGGCGGTAGTGGCCCTGTTGGGGAACCCGCTGTTCGTCATCTCTTGATATTCAATTTTTGTCTGCACTGGGCGCAGCGGTCACCGTTCAGAGCCACGAGGTCCACGATATATCCTGTGCGGCGGATCACCAACGCCCCGCAGCTGGGGCAGTATGTGTTGGAAGCTTCGTCATCCAGCACGTTCCCTACATACACATATTCAAGGCCTTCCTCCATCGCGGTCTCTCTGCATCTGAATAATGTCTCCAGCGGAGTGATGGGGACATTCATCATCTCAAAGTCTGGATGGAATCTTGAAAAATGCACGGGGGTATCGGGAGCCAGATCGTCCCGCACCCACGAGGAGAATTCTTCGATCTCTTTCTCTGTGTCATTGTAGCCCGGTATTACCAAGTATGTGAGTTCGAGATGCACGCCTTCTTCGTTGATGATCTCAGATGACCTCATGACATCGGCAAGATGCGCACCGCACACTTTCATGTAGAATTCGTCTGTAAAGCCTTTGATATCGATGTTCATGGCGTCGGAGACCTTGCATAGTTCTCTCAGCGGCTCTTCGCATACCAGGCCGTTGCTCACCTGGACATACCGCAGATCTGGAGCTTCCTTCACAATGTCCATTATGTACTCGAACCAGATGACCGGCTCATTATATGTGAAAGCGATAGAGTCGACCTTTTCGTTCCTGCAGAAGGATATGACATCTTCAGGCGATTCGTACGTGGTCCGCTTTCTGCCGGATGGTGACATGGATATTGACCAGTTCTGGCAGTGTTTGCAGTTCATATTGCACCCTATCCCTCCGATCGAGAATATCTTGCTTTTGGGGTAGTAGTGATAGAGCGGTTTCTTTTCGATGGGGTCTACACACACGGACGATAATTTTCCGTAATTGTTGGCGATAAGTTTGTCCTCTTCGCCCTTTCTCGACATACATTTTCCGAATCCGTTATGAGTTATCCTGCACCTGTGCGGGCATAGGTCGCATACATAAACATCACCGTCGCGGTGATAATATCTGGCTTCAATGTTTGGGTTAATACCTGCCGTTTTCCATCCCTATCCTTTTGTCATTATAGTTAATGTAAGGCCCGTCGTCATTTGTGACCTTACCGATTATTGAGAACTCTATGTTGTGATCATACAGTGCGTCTATTTTGCTCTGATCGAAAGTGAATAATAATTCATAGTCTCCGCCCCAGTACAGCATCATCTCTTCTTTTGAGATGCCTTTCTCAGAGAACATAACATCTACGCCGTCGCCCTCGGGCAGGAAACTCATATAGATGTCCATCCCCACATGACTGGCACTGCAGATGCACCTCGCGCCTTCGGCAAGCCCGTCTGATAGGTCGACGCATGAAGTGACCGCACCGGATACAGACATGGCTATGCCCTCCCGGACGCGCGGGACCGGGGTCATCAGAGAAGAGACAGGCACCTGGTCCTCAAGACCATTCTCTATTGCAAAGAATCCTGCTGCCGCGGACCCAAGCGAGCCCGTAACGGCGATTATATCTCCGGGCCGCGCACCAGATCTAAGCATCGGGAGCCTGCCTTCCATAGAGCCGATAGCGGTGCATGAGACCGCACCGCACCCGAATTTTGTGTCTCCCCCGTAAATGTATGCTCCGAATGCCTCGGCGCATGTGTCCATGCCCAGCATTATATCATAAAGGCTAGAAACCTCAAGGTCAGCTGGCATCGTCAATGCAGCCAGCAGTCCGACAGGGGACGCACCCATGCTGGCAAGGTCGCTTATGTTCACAGAGGCAGCCATCCATCCGAACTCATCATACCTCATTCCTTTCGGAAAATGCCTTTCAAAGGTGACGCTGTCAACGCAGGCGACCACATCTCCGTTAAATGATGGAATTATGGCGGAATCATCGCCGGGACCGAGACCGGGTGATTGCCGTATGATGTTTCTGACACCTCGAATAAGTTCTCTTTCCCCCAATTCCTTCAAGGAGACCATTGGTCAGTATATTCCGTTCTCTA
>Ga0123357_10010957_pt1 | contig 11576 bp, 7 predicted proteins | sample TergutEmb28metaG_FD_89873 | JGI IMG/M metagenome (GOLD analysis project Ga0123357, IMG submission 89873) | Embiratermes neotenicus P4 segment gut microbial communities from Petit-Saut dam, French Guiana - Emb289 P4 | ecosystem: Host-associated > Arthropoda: Insects > Digestive system > Gut ...
GCGTTATGTTGTGTTATGTGCTGTGTGTAGGACAGGAAGAGGAAGAGTAGCGGTAAGTTTTTGTTGAGGATGTTATGTTGTGTAAAGTGCTGTGTGTAGGACACGAACAGTAACAGTAGCGGTAAGAGTTGGTTATGGGTGTTATGTTGTGTAATGTGCTGTGTGTAGGACAGGAACAGGAATAGTAGCGGTAAGTGTTGGTTGTGGGTGTTATGTTGTGTAATGTGCTGAGTGTAGGACAGGAACTGGGAGAGTGGCAGTAAATGTTGATTTTGGGTGTTATGTTGAGAATTGTGCTGTGTGTAGGAAAGGTACAGCAAAAGTAGCGGTAAGTGTGGGTTGTGGGTGTTATGTTGTGTAATGTGCTGTGAGTAGGACAGGAACAGGAACAGTAGCGGTAAGTTTTGGTTGTGGATGTTATGTTGTGTAATGTGCTGTGAGTAGGACAGAAACAGTAAGAGTAGCGGTAAGTTTTGTTTGTGGATGTTATATTGTGTAATGTGCTGTGTTTAGGACAGGAACAGGAACAGTAGCGGTAAGTGTTGGTTGTGGATGTTATGTTGTGTAATGTGCTGTGTGTAGGACAGGAACAGGAACAGTAGCGGTAAGTTTTGGTTGTGGATGTTATGTCGTGTAATGTGCTCTGTGTAGGACAGGAACATTAACAGTAGCGGTAAGTGTTGGTTGTGGATGTTATGTTGTGTAATGTGTTGTGTAGGACAGGAACAGGTAGAGTAGCGGTAAATGTTGGTTTTGGATGTTATGTTGTGTATTGTGCTGTGTGTAGGACAGGAACAGGAGGAGTAGCGGTAAGTGTTGGTTTTGGATGTTGTGTTGTGTAATGTGCTGTGTGTAGGACAGGAACAGGAACAGTAGCCATAAGTGTTGGTTCTGGATGTTATGTTGTGTATTGTGCTGTTTTTAGTATAGCAAAGAGACATTAGCGGTTAATGTTGGTTGTGGTTGTTGTGTTGTCTAATGTGCTGTGTGTAGGATTGATAAAATCACTATCGTTAAGTGTCTGTTGTGGTCGTTATATTGTGTAATGTGCTGTGTGTAGGACAGGAGCAGGAAGAGTTCCGTTGAGTGTTGGTTGTGGATGTTATGCTTTTTAATGGGCTGTGTAGGACAGGAACAGGAAATTAGCGGTAATTGTTGCTTGTGAATGTTGTTTTATGTAATATGTTGTGTGTTGGAAAACGAACCGGAAAATTAGTGTTAAATAATGGTTGTATATTTATGTTGTATTATTAGCTTTGTATAGGAGAGGAAACGGGAAAGTAGCGCTTAGTGTTGATTTTGGACCTTATGTAGTTTAATTTGCTATGTGTTGGTAAGGAACTGGAAGAATAACGGTGAGATTTGGTTTTGGATGATATGTTGTGTAATTTGTTTTGTGCAGGACAGGAACAGAGACGGTAGCGATAAGTGTTGATTGTGGGTGTTATTTTGTGTATTGAGCTGTGCGTTGGACTGGAACAGAGAGATTAGCTGTAAGTTTTGGTTGTGGGTGTTATGCTGTGTAATTTGTTGTTTATAGGACAGAAACAGGTGCACTAGCGTTAATTTTTGTTTGTTGGCGTTATGTTGTGTAATATGCTGTGTGTAAGACATGATTTGGAACCGTAGCTGTAAATTTAGGTTGTGTTTGTTATGTTGTGATATGAGCTCTGTGTAGGAGAGTATTGGGAGCATTAGCGGTAAGTGTTTGTTGCGGAATTATGTTGTGAATTTAGCTGTTTCTAGGACAGTAACAGGGAGATTAGCGTTGAGTTTTGGTTGTGGATGTTATGTTTTGTAAAATTCTGTGTGTATGACGGGAACTGGAAAAGTAGCGGTAAGTGTTGTTTGTGTTTTTATGTTGTGTAATCTGCTGTGTGTAGAATAGGAACTTGAATATTAGCGGTAAGTGTTGTTTGTGGATTTTATTTTGTGTAATGTGCTCTCTGTAGGACAGGAACTGTAACAGTAGCGGTAAGTGTTGGTTGTGGACGTTATGTTGTGTAATTAGCTGTGTGTAGGACAGGAACAGGAACAGTAAGGATGAGTTTTATTTCTGGATGATTAATTGTGTATTGTGCTGTGTGTAGGACAGGAACAGGAACATGAGCGTAAATTTTGTTTGTTCATATTATATTTTGTAATGTTCTATATGTATGACAGGAACTTTACAGTATAGGTAAGTTTTGTTTGTGTTTGTAGTATAGTGTAATGAGCTGTGTGTAGGAGAGAAACCGGAACATTAGAGGTAAGTTTTGGTTTTGTACGTTATGATGTGTAATTAGCTGTTTGTATGACAGGAACCCGAAGAATAACTGTGAATTATGGTTGTGGATATAAAGTTTTGTAATATTCTGTGTGCTGAGCCGGTAAAGGAATATTAGCCTTAAGCGTAAGTTGTGTTTTTTATATTGTTTAATGGTCTATGTTTAGGACAGTAACCCGTACACTAGCGGTAGGAGTTGGTTGTGTTTATTTTGTTTTGTATTGTGCTCTGTGTAGGACAGGAACAGGTATAATACCGATATGTGTTGGTTTTGGACGTTATGTTATGTAATTAGCTGTGTGTAGGACAGGAACAGGAACAGTAGCGGTGGGTGTTGATTGTGGATGTTTTGCTGTGTAATGTGTTGTGTGTAGGACAGGAACAGGAACAGAAGCGGTGAGTGTTGGTTGTGGATGTTATGTTGTGTAATGTGTTGTGTGTAGGACAGGAACAGGAACATTAGCGGTGGGTGTTGGTTGTGGATGTTATGTTGTGTAATGTGTTGTGTGTAGGACAGGAACAGGAACAGTAGCGGTAGGTGTTGGTTGTGGATGTTATGTTGTGTAATGTGCTGTGTGTAGAACAGGAATTCGAACATTATCAAATCGCTTTCCATTTGCAGGTACAAAATTCCCAAAATTTGAATAGATTTTAAATAAAGATGAAAAAGAAAATCACTTTCACTTCACATTTGACTTCTACGAATGTAAAGTTTTTACGTTTTAAAAAGAGCGGAGAATTTCTTCATATGACGACGGTAAATGAGATAAATGAGAATATTGTGCATACGGTGTGTAATGGTACGTTCATACATGAGGTGCAACAGAGCTACAAGAACATTTTTAAAATGTTCTGAACATTAAACACAACGTGCAATGTGTTGAAGGAGAGAGCAAAAACACATCGAAAAATATATGTAAGTAGAGGAATGTTGGTATTTTCAGGAAAACAAAATTATATTGAATAGAAAAATATACATAAGTAGCAGACCACATTAATTTACTGCATTCGAACATAAATATAATTACGAGACCACATAAGTATACTAGATTGGAATATAAATATAATTAACAGACAACATAATTATACTGTATCGGAAACATAAATAGGATTAGCAGACCCTATAATTATACTGCATTGCAATATAAATATAATTAGAAGACCACGTAATTATACTGCATCGGAACATAAATATAATTAGGAGACAACATAATTATACTTTATAGAAACATAAATAAAATTAGCAGACCACATAATTATACTGCATTGGAATATTTATTTAATTAGAAAGCCACGTAATTATACTGCATCGGAATATAAATATAATCAACAGTCCACATAATTATACTGCATCGGAAAATAAATATAATTAGGAGACTACATAATTATACTGTATCGGAACATAAACTTAATTAGCAGACCACATAATTATACTGTATTGGTATATAAATAAAATTAAAAGGCCACGTAATTATAATGATTCGGTACATAAATAAAATTAGCAGACCACACAATTATACTGCATCGGAACATAAATAGAATTAGCAGACCACATAATTATACTGCATCGGAACATAAATATAATTAGCTGGCCAGATAATTGTACTGCAATTGAACATAAATATAATTATCTGACAAACTAATTATACAACATCGGAATATAAAAACAATTAAAAAACCACATAAATAAAAAGTATCGGAACTTAAATATAATTAGCAGACCACATAATTATACAGCATCAGAACGTAAATAATATTAGAATATCACATAATTATTCGGTATCGGAATATACGTATATATAATTTTTAGGCCACTAAGAAATATGTTTTTTCAGAACGTTAATATCTTTGTGAGACCGCGTATTTAAAATGAATCGGAACGTAAGTATAGTTAGGAGAATTCATAATTATAGTGCATTAGAATATAATAAAATTATCAATGCTGTTTAAATTCACATATTCCAAGAGCGACACGTAAAAAATACTTGCTCTGTTGTAGCACATGGGACATCGGCAAAACTCGGGACCGTTCGGGACCAACGCGAATATTGATCGTGGTCTGTATGTGCATCGTGATGTGTGCGTGCCTAGCGCAGATTGAATTATGGAGCGTAATGAATGGAACTTGCTCTATGTAGGACAGGAATATTAACAGTAGTGAGAGGAGTTTGCTGTGTTTAGGAAAGGAACAGGAAACGTAACAGTAATTGTTGGTTGTGGATGTTAAGTTTTGTAATGTGTTGTGTGTAGGACAGGAAGAGGTGAAGCAGTGGTAAGTGTTGGTTGTGGATGTTATGTAGTGTAATGTGCTGTGTGTAGGACAGGAAAAATAGCGGTAAGTGTTAGTTGTGGACATTATGTTGTGTTATGTGTTGTGTGTAGGACAGGAACAGGTAAAGTAGAGGTAAGTGTTGGTTGTGGATGTTATGTTGTGTAATGTGCTGTGTGTAGGAGAGGAAGAGTAGCGGGATATGTTGGTTGTGGATGTTATGTTGTGTAATGTGCTTTGTGTAGGACAGGAACAAGTAAAGCAGTGGTAAATGTTGATTGTGGAAGTTATGTTGTGTAATGTGCTGTGTGTAGGACAGGAAGAGTAGCGGTAAGTGTTGGTTGTGGATGTTATGATGTGTAATGTGCTGTGTGTAGGACAGGAACAGGTAAAGCAGTGGTAAGTGTTGGTTGTGGATGTTATGTTGTGTAATGTGCTGTGTGTAGGACAGGAACAGGTAAAGCAGTGATAAGTGTTGGTTGTGGATGTTATGATGTGTAATGTGCTGTGTGTAGGACAGGAAGAGTAGCGGTAAGTGATAGTTGTGGATGTTATGTTGTGTAATGTGTTGTGTGTAGGACAGGAACAGGTAAAGCAGTGGTAGGTGTTGGTTGTGGATGTTATGTTGTGTAATGTGCTGTGTGTAGGACAGGAAGAGTAGCGGTAAGTGTTAGTTGTTGATGTTATGTTGTGTAATGTGCTGTGTGTAGGACAGGAACAGGTAAAGCAGTGGTAAGTGTTGGTTGTGGATGTAATTTGTGTAATGTGCTGTGTGTAGGACAGGAAGAGTAGCGGTAAGTGTTGGTTATGGATGTTATGTTGTATAATGTGCTGTGTGTAGGACAGGAACAGTTAAAGCAGTGGTAAATATTGGTTGTGGATATTTTGTTGTGTAATGTTCTGTGTGTAGGACAGGAAGAGTAGCGATAAGTGTTGGTTGTGGATGTTATGTTGTGTAATGTTCTGTGTGTAGGACATTAACAAATACATTATCGGTAAGTGTTGTTGGTGGATGTTATGTTGTGTAATGTGCTGTGTGTAGGACAGGAACAGAAATATTTGCTGTGAGTTTTGGTTCTGGAAATTTTGTTGAGTAATATGCTGTGTTTAGACAGGAACAGGAACATTAGCGGTAAGTGTTGGTTTCCGGATGTTATGTTGGGTAATGTGCTGTGTGTAGGACAGGAAGGGAAAAATTAGCTTTGGGTTTTGTTTTTGGATATTATGTTGTGTTATGTGCTGTGTGTAGGACAGGAAGAGTAACATTATGGGCTAGTGTTGGTTTTTGATGTTATGTTGTGTTTTGTTTAGGACAGGAACTGAACGAGTAGAGGTGAAATTTGTTATATGGTGTTATGTTGTGTAATTTTCTGTGTATGACAGGAACAGAAATATTAGCGTTGAGTGTTGTTTGTTTTCGTTATATTATGTAATGTGCTGTGTGTAGGACAGGAACAGATAAATTAGCTGTGAATGTTGGTTGTGGATATTATATTGTGTAATGTGCTTTGTTTAGCACAGGAACAGAAAATTTATCTCTGAGTGTTATTTATTAATATTCTGATGTGTAATATGCTCTGTGTAGGACAAGAACAGTACTATTAGCTGTGTGTTTGTTGTGGATATTACATTGTGTAATATTCTGTGTGTAGGATAGAAAAGACCGTAGCGGCGCGTTTTGTTTTCGGATGTTATGTTGTGTAATGCTTTGTTTGTAGGACAGGAACTTAAAAATTACCTGTGAGATTTTCGTTGTGGATATTGTATTTTATTACTTGCTGTGTGTAGGACAGATACAGGAAGAGTAGCGTTGAGTGTTAGTTATGGATGTTATGTTGTGTAATGTGCTGTGTGTAGGACAGGAACAGTAGCGGTAAGTGTTGGTTGTGGATGTTATGTTGTGTAATATGCTGTGTGTAGGACAGGAACAGGAAAAGTTGCGGTGGGTGTTTTGGTTGTGGATGTTATGTTGGGTAATTTGTTTGTTTAGGACAGGAACAGTAACAGTAGCGGTAAATGTTTTTTGTGGATGTTATGTTGTGTAATGTGCTCTTGCTGCATTTTTTCATTACAATTATCCCAAGCATTAAAGGAGTACGAAGTCATTATCTGCCTCCGTATACTTCCCCCACTTTAATCTGTCACACTGTTGGCTGTAGTAATGTCAACAGCAGTACAGCTGATGGCCGATGTGTTACAGACATCGTCGGCGCCATTGTGGCAGCTCTCCTGGCACTATGACGTCACTGGTATATTCGGAAATGTGCTGCTTGTTGCCCTAGGTTTCCACTCGCGGAAGAATTTCCCAGAAATCTTTCAGTAATTTGGCACTCGCTTAACCAAATTATTACCCAGCTCTGTTTTTGTAAGAAAATATTTAGATTATATCTTTTATTAGGGACGCCAAATTGTTGGCTTTCTTTGGGCATCATCACGTCTTGGGCCGTTCTGGTTGAAGGTATTGCGTTTGGAACACTGTTTATTAGTTCTTAGAATTTACGTGTCATTCTGAGAGGGTGGGGTTCGTAATATATTGTGAAAGAATTGTTGCTTGTTGGTTTGTATTTCCTGTGGTAACTATAGCGACTGGCACATACCGAGTTGAGCGCTGGGGGCATTTTTATTTTCAAAATTTGGCGAAGACAACTGTGAAGAAAAATTCTACCAACATTCCTCATTAAATTAGAAACTTTTGTCCTTCTGTGTCCTATAAATGAACACACCGTTAACAGTGTCTCTCCCCACCCCCACGCACCCCCCCACCTGTGCACAGTACATACTTCTGATGTATCGTCTGGAAGTATTCTTTTTCTGTACACAGTACACATTTCTGATTTACCGTCTGGAAAGTATTTTGTTTCTGTGCACAGTACACATTTCTGATTTACCGTCTGGAAAGTGTTTTGTTTCTGTGCACAGTACACATTTCTGATGTCTAACAATTTGATATTTAAGTAATTAATTTCTCGTTCAGATTTTCTGCAGCTCGCATTTCTTCGTTATATTGTTACCGTACTGGAAACAGTTCCTTTCCCTGTACAAAAATTTTCCCGCAGTTCGTTTCCTTATGTGAATGTGACCGATACAAAATATTCGGCTTACATCCATTTTAGAGTGGAGTAAGACTTAGACAACTAAGAATTTAGTCAACTTGACAAAGCTTCTTTCGCGGAATTGTTACGATTAAGTGACGTCACTTCTATTTCTGAAGCCAGTGCAGTCGCTTCTTAATACTTTGACCTTGGCCGGTACTGCACTTCACCCACTGAATGTAACAGTGGCACAATTAAATATATATATTCCAGAAATCAATAAAAGTAACTGTACTTACAAATAGACTTTGCTCTTAATATTCAGAATTGCTTTCAAAGTACTGAATTTAATTGTGTTTTATTGTTCGTCGTCTCTAGTTGATATCTGTATTGTTTGCTTATGTTAAACAGCAAGCTGCTATGATTTTAGGCCGAATTGCCTGCTCCTTTTATGCTGTCACATTTTTTTTTCTAATATTCTTCATTGTGTGTGAACCACTATGATTACTTACGTGTAACATAATGTATTTGAACTTTCGTTACAACGTGTAGGTAAGCTGATATTATGGACTTATTATTTTATTATCCACCACATATATGAGAACAGAAGTTTCTTGCAATATTTCTGTTGCTATCACAAGATGCCACACCCATCTAGTACAGCAATAAGCATGATATACTATTTCAACAGAATCTCATTCTTCTCCTCACACCATACCATAAATAACAGTTAATGTCACACAGTCCTTCCATCTGAAGCTCACAGGAAGTGCAATTTTAAGTGAATTGTTTGCTTTTATAACAACAGTTTGAAATGTTTCCTGTAGCTGTTGATAATGTTGCTTGCAGATCAAAACAAGTCACATGAAGTAAGTCATCTACTGCTTATTTGTCGAATTCTTTTTGCCTCTTTAAATCTTTTCTTCATAATGGGAATGAGAATCGATTCCTTTGCCCGTCTTTCCTCCTTCGGTAAAGTTTTTGAAATTCACATCTTTCCGTTTTGAAAATTGGAGACTTAATATTTAATTTAAAATCGGCCTGTACTTAACACAAATCACGAAAAGACTCTTTGCTTCCTAACGAAGACCTTTAAATTCTCTATGCAAGTGAGTGTGTGTTTGTCTTCTTTCAATATAAATTTTGATCTATTAGCGACAGTATTATTACTGCCAGTTATTGTGAATGTTGCAATACAAGAACTGACACCAACTGTACTGCATCTGGAACTGTCACACGCTTGTCCTGTGTTCCTCTCCTGTCTGTCATTGCTAACAAAACCACTCTTCGTCTTTCAGATCACTCTCCGGATGTATGTGTCACGTCAACTTTAGCTACACAATTCACTGCACTTCCCACTGTTGAAGTCACGTTTCTCCCAAACAAAAGCACTAATGTAGTGACTGTTGAAAACTTCCCTTAAAGCTGCTATTTGAATTTAGTGTAAGTGACAATTGAATTCAATATGAAGTTTCATTTGGCACTGATATCGCCCACAGACCGATATCGTTTGAAATATCAAGTGTTTCTAGCTTCTAGAAATTAGAACATTATTTCAGTATACAATTTTCCACACAAGGGAACGTTTCTTCCGTTCCGATATTACAGTACTGTTTTAAAGTTTCTGTTTGTGTGTCCTGTATTTCGTATCAATTTGGTTATATATTTTTCCATTCTAATTGTAGGGTTCTCTTTTATTCCTGCTATTCGGCTTCCTGTTTTCTCTCCCTACTGTCAAATCTACATTTTGTGTTCCATTCGATACACAAAATTGACCTTATTCTATGAATAATTGTTGCTATCAGAAGTGTCTGAATATGAATCATCACTTAGTGAATAATTCTGTTCGAAGTCTGAGTCACCATTTTCGGATTGTGATTCGTCATTTGTTGAAGCAGTATCATTACATTGTTCCATTTGTTCACAGTCAGTACACTCAAGCAGTATCATCAAATTCCTCCATCTGTTCACCCTCAGCACACTGAAGCTGTATCATCACATTCCTCCATCTCTTTACCCTCAGCACACACAAGCAGTAACATCACATTCCTCCACCTGCTCACCCTCAATACACAAAGCACTATCATTACACTCCTCCATCTCCTCACCATCAGTACACACAAGCAGTATCATCACATTCCTCCATCTGTTCACCCTCAGTACACACAAGCAGTATCATCATATCCCTCCATCTGTTCACCCTCAGCAAACACAAGCAGTATCATCACATTCCTCCATCTCCTCACCCTCAGCACACTGAAGCTGTATCATCACATTCCTCCATCTCTTCACCCTCAGTACACACAAGCAGTAACATCACATTCCTCCACCTGCTCACCCTCAATACACAAAGCACTATCATTACACTCCTCCATCTCCTCACCATCAGTACACACAAGCACTATCATTACACTCCTCCATCTCCTCACCATCAGTACACACAAGCACTATCATTACACTCCTCCATCTCCTCACCCTCAGTACACACAAGCAGTATCATCGCATCCCTCCAACTGTTCACCCTCAGCACACACAAGCAGTATCATCACATCCCTCCATCTGTTCACCCTCAGTACACACAAGCAGTATCATGACATTCCTCCATCTGTTCACCCTCAGTACACACAAGCAGTGACAGCACATTCCTCCATCTGTTCTCCCTCAGTACACACAAGCAGTATCATCACATCCCTCCATCTCTTCACCCTCAGTACACAAAAGCAGTATCATCAAATCCCTCCATCTGTTCACCATCAGTACACACAAGCAGTATCATCACATCCTTCCATCTCTTCACCCACAGCACACACAAGCACTATCATCACATTCCTCCATTTCTTCACCCTCAGCACACACAAGGAGTATCATCACATTCCTCCATCTGTTAACCCTCAGTACACACAAGCATTATCATTACATTCCTCCATCTCTTCATCCTCAGCACACACAAGTGGTATCATCACATTCCTCCATCTGTTCACCCTCAATACACACAAGCATTATCATTACATTCCTCCAACACTTCAGCCTCAGCACACACAAGCAGTGTTATCATATCCCCCCATCTTTTCACCCTCAGCACACACAAGCAGTAACGTCACATTCCTCCATCTGTTCACCCTCAGCACACACAAGCAGTATCATCATATCCTCCCATCTGTTCAACCTCAGCGCACACAAACACACAAATTAGAGCAAATGAAACAGGACATTAATTTACGTATCTAATTATATCAGGTTGCTAGATGCACATTTTCACAATCGGTTTAAATTGGCTTTGCCACAGAAACATGAGAGGAAGTAACAGAAGTTTGGTAGTTGGAAGGTCGTCAAATTCAAGTGGAATTATTAAACTGGACCGAAATAAAATTATTTATAGACAACAATAACCGACCCTAAATGAACCTATTACTAACTGGATCGAAAGTTCTATTCTGTATTGATCTGACTCAGGATAGTGACAGGTGGTGGGCCCTTGTGAATGCGGTAATGAACCATGTTGTTTTATAATTTAAGGCGAATATCTTGACTAGCTCAAATCCTTTCAGCTTCTCAAGAAATTCTGTGCTCTCTGGAATAAGTAATTAAGTAAGTAATTTGCATTAAATAATAATTAAGCTGCATAAATGGAGTAAATCCTCTTATAATATTTACACCGTGGGATTCCCTGAAAATAAAACCAAATAACATCATCATACAGCAAAGAGTACAAACGTTGCACTGACACTTCCCTGCCTGTTAAGAGATATGTTTTTCCATGAGGTGCCTGAGAAGGAAAAGTTCAAGCCGGGGATAAGTTAGACATAATCTCTGAGGTTCTATAGCACCATAAAACCACCGTTAGTGACTCTAGGCTATGTCTATGTAAAAGTATTATATTTATGTGACTTGAAGTTCATCTGACCTTGATATTTGAAATTATTTTTCCGGTAAAATACAAATACTTCCCTCCTCTCTCTACATAATAATGCAATTTATGCCAATTACATGCGTTTCTGCTAATACCACA
>Ga0123357_10010958_pt1 | contig 11576 bp, 11 predicted proteins | sample TergutEmb28metaG_FD_89873 | JGI IMG/M metagenome (GOLD analysis project Ga0123357, IMG submission 89873) | Embiratermes neotenicus P4 segment gut microbial communities from Petit-Saut dam, French Guiana - Emb289 P4 | ecosystem: Host-associated > Arthropoda: Insects > Digestive system > Gut ...
AAAGCACTCCACCTTCATATCTGCATGTTCTGCTACGACGTTTCGCACTACTGAGTCACCGACCATCTTACACTTTGTAACGTTTTGCTTTGTAGGCATTGTGTCTCTCTCCCCAGTTCCCGCCATTAGTAACTTTGCCTCAAGCTCCCTTTTTATAGCCTTCAGTTCGTCAATTTGTTTCAGCGCGTTTTGCATTTCATCTTGTAGCATTTTCGCCGTTTCTGTCCTACACTTATCACAGTTCCAGTTCTCTATCTCAGCCGCTTGAGCCTTCACGCTTCCACAACTGTAATGATACCATCATCCACACAGTTCACACTGTATTCCTGACTTCAGATTCCTGCCGCACCCAGTACATAAGAGTCGCACGGTGTTCTCCACTTCCACAACAGGACGAGGATTCTGCTCGACTCCACCAATTACTAGTAACACCGCTAAAACCATGGAACTTCGCACCGTCAATCCCAAGCAGTAACCAGAATTTCCGTTATCGTCACCACGCCTAGACACGTCACGCCACGAGAATCTCCCAGTCCCGTTACCCACTCTCGCGCGATAGTCCTCCAAGTAGCAAACCATTCTCTACCCTTACTCAGGAGCTCACAACAAACACGTCTCAACTCAACGACCCTCCAAACCAGAAAGAAACGATATCAATTACTAATTTGTTACCTTTCGGATAATTTTATCATTTCACCTGTGAGGTCAGCGGACTTCATGATTCGTTGCAATAGTTCTTGTATTTGGTCTTGATTCTGGCTGGTAGACCTTATCTTTCTGTTCCGCAACAGACAGCAGTCAAGGGGAATGAGGTATGGTGACCTCGAAGGCCAGGTTTCTGGACCAAAACATCCAATCCTGCAATTAGCACAATGTCAAAGTATTCTGTTACTTGTCGGTTGGCAAACGGCAGACTGTTAACTAACCTGTAAGCGTCGTGTTTGCGAATACGTTACAGGATCAGCGAGCGTTAAGACGGATTGGTGTTCACCAGAGGTGGGTCTATGTGTGAAGCTGAGTCATTACGAGTTGATGCCGTACAGTATCGCGCAGTATCTTGAAATATTAAAGCGCTCGTCACGGTGTGACCGTTGATAATTTGACATTTGGTGATGAATAATTTCAAATAAAATGCTTCATAACATTCAGAAACTCACACACACAGAGGCCAAACAATTTTGCAAAATTTAGGAGCCATCTCAAAGTCTAGGTTCTACAAAGGCCACATGCAGCAAGTTCCATACTGAGAACCTACAAATACTAAGCACCACAGCACAAAATTGAGTCGCCCGGGATTTGTGCACGTCTATATATTCCCTCAATCCGTAATCCGTCTTGCGACAGGTCCTTAGCCTCTTTCACAGCAAGTTCTCCACAGATTGTGATGCAGTGCTTCCTCTTTCAATTCACAGTATCCTCCCTTTTCCTTAAGGTTATCCAGTGACTGCTTACGTCTTCTTCCTCGTCTTCTGGTCACTCTGTCTTTTCTTCCACATTTCCTTTGAAAATGTGTTTTAGAAAATTTTCCTACGCAAGAGGTCACTAATCCAGTAAGCCTTCCTTCCTTCTTTCTCTCCTTCCTTCAGTTTATTGTATGTAGAATATTCCTTTCCTCCTTGACTGTTTGTCTTACTTCTTTTTTTCACACTACCAGTCCAAATGATCTTGTTCTTTCTCCAGCATAACAACTGAACACTTTCCAAATGTACCCAATTATTTCTGATCTACTTTCCGCAGTGTCCAATTCTCAGCACCAAACAAAGCCATGATCCAAGTGTACTACAATACTTGTTTATTTCTTAATAGTAAGTTGAATTTGCTGGTGAAAAGAGCCTTCTTTCTCTAATTAAATGCTGCTTTGTCATGGCAATTCTAGATTTAATTTCACTTGTACATCTTTTATCATCATTCTACCCAAAATGCAGACATATTCCACATCATCCAGTCCTATTTTGTTTATCATACTCTGTAGTGGGGACGGGTGCATTGAGATCCTCATTACCTCAGTCTTTTCCACATTTACTTCCATACCAAAGCACCTTCCTCTTTCTATTATTCTGTCAGTCATGCTCTGTAGTACCGTTCTTTCTTATCCAGTAGCACAAGTTCATCCGCATATACTCGTGTATATAATAAAAATTAAAGAAAAATATTACTGCAGTTAAAGAGTGCATCTCTTTGGAATAGCACAGATATATTTTAGCATAATAATACAACATTTTCAACTTCTGTAAACCACACAACAGGTTTTTATACGCGAACGGTTGAATACCTTTCTTCCAATAAACGTGAATCAGAGACATGGTAAGCTTTATTCGGAACAGCCGGATCCCAATTGGCACCAGCAATGCATCTGCTTAAACTTCAATTGATGCTGCCACACAGAAGTGCGAGGTGTACTGTCAACATCACATTAATGCAGTAACTCGAACGTTATGAAAGTTCAGTGCCGTGTCGCTCTAATTTACTCTAATATTTGTACAGGCATGGGAAGCAGCTGCACAGATAATTCAGACTGCATGGCTGTGGCTAATGCAGTTCACAGTAATAAGATTTGCATTTGTTCAGATAATTTTGTGGCATCCACATCTAACAACAAGTGTATTCCAAGTTAAGTGTTTATTGGAAGTTCGTCTTCGGAACCTTCTATGAGGAAAGTAACATACGTAACTTGTACTGACAGAGGTCTTATTATCGTGTCCATGAACATGGCAGCTATGAGCAAAGTTGCGTCACCTACGATCTGTTCGTCCGGTTGTAATTAAGAGCATGTTTCCCTCATTCAGTTACACTTACCTCGTGTAGCTTCAATTGAGTTTAGGAACCCGGTGTGTTACTTACTTACGGAATTTGTTTCTTCGAAATACGAGGCCCTATAATTTTGTGCGCGCTCAGTGCACAGCAGACCTTGGATATGAGGAAAAGTGAAAGAGCTTCACAAACTTCAAAGCGATTTTTGGACACCAATACATGTTTTTTGGCCGCTTTCCTTCCTAGGTAGGGGAGAGGGGGTTAGTCGGCACGATGTTTTCTTTTTGGTTTTTCACGATTTCTCTGTACTCGCTAATTCGAATATAAGGGGACATTTGGGTAGTGGCACTCATGGGCTACAATCTGAGTTATATAATTTTCACGCTATCTGTAAGTAAGTAGAGAAGGATGTTTTTTTCCCAAACTTCTGCACGGTGCCAACCTCCCCCTCACACGGGGCAAGTTGGCGTATGGTAAAAATACATGGAAAATGAAGGTGCGAATATTTCAGTGTGATAATGATAGACAATGGTCAATTTACAGTTTTAAGATACAAGTGTGTCCAGTACAAGTTTCTCACAGCTACAGAAATTATGACGGTAATAACAATTTTGAAAGAAATGAAAAATCGGCTCAAAATGGAACATGTTTACTTAAACCGAAAAAGGAAATTAGAAGCAAAGCCTACACATTGTAGCAGTAGCATACATCCAACTGCATTCATTTTTAAACAGTATTCCGATCCATCGGACTGGAAATTTGAGCAAATAAACGTGGGACTGCCATCAGTGTATTTCTCGTTTGTCCACAACTTATATTCTATGCACTGAATCCACATTTCACTGGACGCACTTCTAGAATATGCGCCAAGACAGTACGGGTGTAAAGTATCCTTGGAGATTTCTTATTTTGTGTCGCTTGCATTCTTCGATTTATTGATAGTTTTCAATGTTTCTTTTGTGTATCTCTCACGAGAAATGTTCCTTTTTTCTTGGGTCCAGTTTTTCTCATTTGCTCCAAGATGTGTGTAGTAGTTTTTTGCAAAACAGTTTTGACGGGGTATCAGTCAAAATGGCAGTTGTTTTCTCCTTCTCGTTAACAATCTGACTTGTTTTTTATTTGGGGAGGGGGGGGGGGATCCTGCTTTAGGAAGAGGTCGAAAAAACTCTGGAGAAGGATAATGTGTGTCTTCCTTTGAGGTAGATGTTGATGTTCCTGGAGAACCAATCGACGTCTTTGAGGGTTCACTGTTACTGCTGGAAGCTGTTGCGGCCACAAGAGGGGTAGATCTCTCTGTAACTTACGCCCCTATAAATTCTTCGTTATGAAAAATATCCCTGTTGAAGGGATAAATTCCGGAAACCTGGAAACCTGCTTTGATGTGTCTAGGAGAAGCCACGAGATGCAAAGAGGAGTTGACAATACCAGGAAAGTCATATATTGTCAATGTATGGTCCGGATTGTTAGTTACCCATGCATCACATGCACGGTTCACGTACGTCGTAACTGGCCCGTAGACAGATACGTCCAGGGGCTGGAGTTTATGACTGAAATGTGGAGAAAAAGAGAGAACTGTCACTCCATTCTGTTTGCGGTAGTCTAATGCCACTACGGACAAGCGCGGATTGTGGTTGTCTAGCAAAAGAGCTACTGGTCTATCCTTCGAAGGCTTGGCATGTGCTATGAAGTGATTTACTTATCTTACAGAATGATCCTCCGTCATGACCGTGCGTTAAATCTGTTGAATGTACCCTGTGTTCGACGACCTGTGTTGGTGAGGTGCATTTTACTACAGTCTTTCATACCCTATTGTAGTATATTGCCAAATACGAAAAATAATCCGAAAATCCTTTGCCTCTCCCTGTTGACCTTCCACGTTTTCGCACAGCTCTCACATCTCGTAGCGTTGGGTCAAGGCGTGTGTTGCTTCTGTAACGTACGCAACATTTAGTAATCACTTGGTCTTTTTGTAAAAGCCGGAATGTGTTGGCAGTGAAACTTTATTTGACGTAATTAGAAAACACTGGGCAGTTTATTTCACAGTTGTTTGTTGAAAGGTGTATGCGTGCCCCACATAAGTGTTGTAAGTATTGAGAAAAATATTTGAGTCAGCAAAACGCCACTATAAAATCCCGATGAAATTAGGTCAAACAGAATACTTGGCAGAGACTCGGCTTAGAGATTCGACGGAAAGACTTGCAGACTTGCAAGATTGGTTTCAAGAAGTAATTTTGGTCTACGACACGGCGTTATTCTATGGCCTGAGGAAGTTATACTTCATAAATATCATCGGTTGAAATGTCTGGCTGCTTCATACTCTGGCTGGTAACAGGAGGTAAGCTGATCTGACCGGTTATCCAAATTCAGTGTTTAGCGAGTTACTTTTGGAAATTAAATACTATTCTAAATTTTACGTTTAAGGCTTGGGATTTAATAGTGGCGTGACGGTTAATTAACTTACAAATTTGCGTAACTACGGGATTGCAGAAACATATTTCCGACCAGTGTAACCTACATGTATATTTATGTATATATAGTAGATAATAGAATTTTTTGTTAAATTGTTACACAGTTCGTCTCCCACAAACCCCAAGGCAGTCCTTGATACCTAGATAACCGTTAAGCCTCTTAACGGCCACAGTACAGTCGCCCAAACTTACCGCTCGGTTGGGCGTTACTCAAAGTAGTGACGGTACTGTGGACCACCCCGTGTCATTACATAGATTGTTGACAGCGGTGTGGACAACACACGTGGTCACTACACTTCCATCTGACATCTTCTTGCAAATACACATTATTTAGCTTCTTAAAATGGGGATAAAAATCAGACTGGTAAAAAACTAACCCGTAAGTTACCAACCGAAAGCGGGGTAAGTTGACACACGGAGCCAAATAGCCCCATGTTGCGTGTGCCGGCTTGTCCCCTTGCCACCTTTTCATGTTTTAGACTGCATCATCCTCAAACACAAAAGAAGTCTATAATTCTCACTCGTTCCAAAGTTAGCCAAAAGAAGATACCCTTCATGGGTGGCACAATATTACATGTAGCTATAACTAGAATTTAAAAACAAAACATTTTATACAGCGATGGAAAATTACTTTCTGCGTTTTAAAAAATTAAGCACCAGGCCACGATTCGGTCGTAGCTCACAGAACACTGACGCTTGATGACCGCTCTCAGGAGAAGCTATTGAAGAGTACAAATTGCCAGGTGCTACTATCCTGCGCTGTATTTGGAAGTTATTAGCCTTGTGCCAAATTTCACCTGTAGCCAACTAGCCTACCTCACCCCTACTGTAAATCACACTTAGTTTTAGAAAATCGAAAGTTCTTATACTTTATTTTTGTCGACACCGAAACTGTAGCCCGAAATTCTTTGACTATTCTGTGCATTGTCCTTGGACATTGCATTGTTGAGGCAGTGTGTTTCTGAACTAAAGTTTCGGTGACACATTTCTTCCATGACACATACTATAAGAAAGTACTGAAAATTAACACTCTCCATGCAACAGACTACATTCTTCACATGCATTAACTACCTTCCATCTGTGACACTAAATATGTGACTGAGCTCCTGGGCTCCAGTATAACGTTTCAGCTCTGATTAGGCAAGGATCGGAAGCTGAATCCATTAAGAAAACCAGCGCCTTATTTTCCTAAATTCAGGGACACGATAAAAATACCACTGTCTATGTCTATTTGTGTGTTTTATATGAATGCTGGAAATGCTATACACATATAATGTGGAAAGGGAAAATATGAAATGCTAAATAAAAGGGCGGATTTGGTAAAAACAGTAAATCATGTATGGAGAAGAGGGCATAAGCTTTTAAATGTCATTTGTCACATAGCAATTTATTTGTACCAACTTACATGTTTTTGTGGAACAGGCCAAGGATTCTAGTTTGTAGCGATGACACAAAAGTCTGGCTGTGTAAATGATCAGAGTAGGACAGCCTCTACTTCTAACAGAATATTATCCTTGTTTCACTTACCTGTTTATTTTATATTTATAAAGCAGTATTTGACAAAACTTAGTACATGGTCATGTCTTGCGATCAGCATGCAGGACAAAGTCACAGTATAAAGAATGATATTAGTTCCTTTGAAAGGGTGGAAGAGTTCAAATTTTTGGGAACAACCTTAACAAATCAAAATTCTATTCAGGAAGAAATTAAGAGCAGATTGAATTCAGGGAATATTTTCTATCATTCTGTGCAGAATCTTTTTTCTTCCAGTTTGCTATTCAAAAATTACGAGATTAAGATATACAGAATTATAATTTTGCCTGTTGTTTTATATGGGTGTGAAACTTGGTCGCTCATATTGAGGGAGGAATGTAGGCTGAGGGTGTTTGAGATGAGGGTGTTGAGGAGAATATTTGGGCCTAAGAGGGACGAGGTAACAATGGAATGTAGAAAACTACATAATGAGAAGCTTAATGATCTGTACTCCTCACCCAATATCGTTTGGGTGATAAAATCAAGAAGAATGAGATGGGCGAGACATGTAGTGCATACGGGTGACAGGGGAGTTGTATACAGTGTTTTGGTAGGGAAACCTGAGGGAAAGAGGCCACTTGGGAAACCCAGGCATATGGGATGATAATATCTTCAGGAAGTGCCATGTGGGGGTATAGACTGGATCAAGCTGGCTCAGGATAGGGACAGGTGGAGGGCACTTGTGTATAAGGTAACGAATCTTCGGTTCCATAAAATGTGGGGAATTCTTGACTAGCTGAAAACTGGTTAGCTTCTCAAGAAAGACTCTGCTCCATGGATTAAGTAATTAAGTAAGTAAGTAAGAAAGTAAGTATGTAAGTAAGTAAGTAAGTAAGAAAGTAAGCATATAAGTGAGTGGGTAAGTAAGTAAGTAATGCACCAACAATTATATTTCAAAAGTTCTGTCATTACATTTGACTAGTAAAGCAGATTGCACATCGTTCTTTGATTTTTTATGTTACACGTAGGAAAGCTACAAGTTTTCCAGGTAATTTTATGAGACTGTATTTTGTTTCAAACTTAATCTTTAGCAAATACACAACCAAGGGTGACATTCACACTGTATTATGGTACAGGGAGGTCAAGATCATGTAAGTAGTAAGTTCATTACCGTGTTCAATTTGTCATAGGATCAAGTGAGACAGAAAGGAATCAATCAAAGAACTAGACAATACATTAGATTACTTCTGATTTCATTAGTCTCAACTTCATCAGAAATCCTTGCTGTCTTTCTGTGTCTTATTTTGAGAAAGTCTGAGTCAACTTCCATGGAATTTGTGTGAAATATTTATAAATGGGGTGACAGCTGTCTATGGAAATTGCTATGCAGCAAACATGAATAGATTTTCCTTATTGAGCATCTTCACTTGTTATGCTGAAAAAGATGTGAGAGCACCACACTAAGATGAGTCTTAAACGAGGGGGATAGAAAAAGTCTGGGTTGTAAGATTTGAGTTTTTCTTGGTGGTGACTATGAAGATGCCTTTTTTCTGGATGTGGTACCATGCAGTCCAGTAGAAGTGTATGGCAGTTCCAGAGTGCCTTCCTGTCATCACCATCATCATCAAGAAAGGAGATTCAGGCACATGTGCCTCTAAATTTTTAGTAAAATCCTGCCAGTCATCACAGGGTAACTTTCCAGAACATAGCAGTCTTCACAGTGCAGGTGGTAGACTCTCGTGTTGATGGTGTCAAACATCTAGGTGCTGTCACCACATTATAATTGAAGGTATAAAACCGATTTTTAAAAGAGTTCTTTGTGATTCTTAAAAATAATATCTTGCTATCCTAATTGCCTGAATTGGACAAATACTGTGAGCGGATATGCTGTTTCTGACAACAGTTAACCACTGTCTGTGTCTTTTAATGGTCTGGTGTGCCCATTGACTTCATTAATGAAGTCAATGGGCATGAGGACTAGGCAAGTAACATGTATTAATCATTTATGATTAATATATGTTACTTACCTAGTCCTCATGCACTATGATAACTGTAAAGAATCTGTCCAGGGAAGCTACTTAAATAAAATGGATAATAAATGCCAATGCATGACTAGTTTCAAGTATGATGGAGCTCATTGTCTTGGATCATTGGGTATGTATGTACATACTGTAGTTACTGTATGTTCTGAATATGAAGCACCAGCTGCTGCTGATGATGATAAACATCACATCGTGTTTATGTATTGTTATCAGATGGATAAGTTACATGAAGTGTATTAGCAAAGTACTTAACAAAATGTTTACAGATATTCCTGCTATTAGGTTTCAAACTGAAGTCATAAAACCTCTCATTTTAGTTTAAATTATATTCCTGACTTTCTACAAATTATTGTACTGCATATTTCATGGAAACCGAATTAGTGTAAAAAATATAGTATAAATGCAAACAATATCCATATAATTTTTAAATACAGTCTTTCTTAAGCCAAGAGAAAAACACAAAAGAACATTGATTTTTAGAGAATTTCTTGAAACTTTAAACCATTGCAATTTCAGATATTTAGGTGGTATTTTAATTGTAAAAATTATTTCTGCTGGAAAAAATAAAACAAATATTCTATAGGATTAAATCACAGTTTTTTAAAATCTCTCACACACAGCATTATACCAATTTTAATCCTTCAAACTTTATTTCAAAGCTACTATAATTATCATATGATTGTATTTGTGCTGAAACGAAGTAAGACGTGTACTGTTGTCCTGGAATTTATGAAATTACTTGTATTCTGCCAATGAAACATGATGTTACCCAATAAAATTTTATCTTCTGAAATGTGCAGATGTCACTAGAGTAAAATTCCTTAAATCCAAATTCTCATAGTCTCAAACTCATGCTACTTCAGCGGCTGAGAAAAATAAACCCAAGTCTGGAACTCTTCCAAAAGAAGCCTCCAAGAGTGCCTCTATATCCACAATTGTGGTATCTCCTGACCCCTTGTCTCCTACTCCATCAACTTCTTTAGTTATATAGACTCCTTATCCTCAGTTTTCTGGTCCTTCAGTTTCCTTGGTAGAAACTAAAGAGACTCAAGAAAGGGAACCCTGACACCCTTCAACTAGCAGATGAAGGAAAAGTCCAAGTGGGAGAGTAACTGATTAGTTGTGCAACCCAAGTTAGGGAGCAGTAACATAAAAGTAGTACCAGAGAATGTAATTCATTATAAGTACTGTTTGATAATTTTTTAAATGTGCCATCCTCGTAGTGTGTAGTAATTAATAGGTAGGGTAATTACAGTCAATAACACAACAATGTATATCTAATTGATGTTTATTAGAAAATGATAAAAACTGGACACTAACCCACAACACAATGCAACCCTCCCCCTGCCCAACTTGCTCACTGTCCATGTCACTAGGCTCCATACCCAGGCTCTATGCCATGTTTAACTCAAAATCCTCAATGATGAAATCTCAACATCAATATGTGGCTGCATGCTTTATATAAACACTCTTACAGCATACAAATATTTCAGATGAAAAACCTGATGATGACCAATGTTGGCCAAAACATGTAGTTTTTATCATTCTCTAATAAACATCAATTAGATATACATTGTTATGTTATTGACTTAATTTCCCTACCTATTAATTAATGTTTGATAATCTGGAATATTTGATAATCCAGCACCTGTCTGGTCTTGTGGGTGCCAGGTTAGGTCTACTGTACTGTACTACTGTCCAAAATACTCCTTTATATGTTGAAAATTGAATTTACACATGTTTACCGCGAGGCCAGCTTTCCTTGACTCACCTCAAGTAAAGTTTTTCCACTGCATACCATGAAAGCATACGGGTGAATGGAGGTATAGCTCCACTCATTCTTAACTTTGGCATTGGATGGAATTGAGTGATCAGCATCACGCCGCCGCCACTTAACCTTGGGGAAAGCGGCACTGATATCCACTGAACAGAAGGCTGGTTATGTCGAAGAGTTACACTAAACACTTCGGAATTGAGAAAAATTTTTTGTCCTTGCCAGGAACAGAACAACAAATTCTCATTCATCCAGCTTGTAGCCTAGTCACTATACTGTCTACATCATCTCAATCCTTTACTTCACTCACTTTACCACTCTTATTTCCGTTTCATTTCATTTTCACTGAATTCTTGCTGTATGCCAAATACTGCAATCAAAATACACTACATTCAATATTCGGAGATACATATAAATGTAAGAGAAGCAATTAGAAGGGAATTGGGTTCTTGGTATAGGCAGCAGTGCCAGTGGACATATAGACATACGAGTGGGTTGTAGGGAGCTGGTGGTGAGAGCAAATTGAGGGTAAGTAGTAGTAGTAGTAGTAGTAGTAGTAGTAGTAGTAGTAGTAGTAATAATAATAACTTATTTACTGAAATTGGGTTGTTTCCCGGTGGCAGTGGTTATTTTACATGTATACAAAATATGAAATTGGTTACTACTAAATTTTTATGTCGGGAGGGCTACATGAGAAGCATGTAGTGGCAACTTGGAATCTTGGGAACCATCTCAGCATTTGGTTTTAGGCACAGGGAAACCAAGAAAAACCTGTGTCGAAGTGGCCAGTCACAGGACCTTCCGAATACTGACTTCTAGCCAGCAGTCTGGCATCTAAGTAATCTTGAAGACATACATGACAAGACAGAGAATACAACGAGGATCACATTGCTCATGAAGGAAATATACTAATAATTTCTAGAACGTTTTCTGACAACATGGTAAATGTCGTGAAGACACAATCGGATTATAGTAACTTGCGCTGGTACCTTATAATTTAGATATGATACTCTGGTTATTAACCCTGGCAATTTCGTAGCAACAATTAGTGAACTGTATAACCTTATT
>Ga0123357_10010960_pt1 | contig 11575 bp, 10 predicted proteins | sample TergutEmb28metaG_FD_89873 | JGI IMG/M metagenome (GOLD analysis project Ga0123357, IMG submission 89873) | Embiratermes neotenicus P4 segment gut microbial communities from Petit-Saut dam, French Guiana - Emb289 P4 | ecosystem: Host-associated > Arthropoda: Insects > Digestive system > Gut ...
AAACTCGGTGAGGCGGTTCAGGTTGTCGTATCCGAAACTTTCGATGATTCCCCTTTTGTTGTCCTTGCGTGAAAGCAGATTGCCGGTTGCAGTGTCGAAATTGTAAACAAAATCCTGAATGACAGCATTTCCGAGCTGCATTTTTCGCGCGGTTGGCATTCCGAAAGCGTCGAAACCGTAGGTGCGAGCGAAATTGCCGGTCATGGCTGCGGTGGTTTGTCCACGATCGTTTTCGGCGGTTATTTTCCAGATTGATTTATTGCCGGTGATTTTTGTTTCGGTGTGGTAGCCGTTTTGATAAAGAAGCGTTTCGGTTGTAACCGTATTGTTGTCGAGCGTATAGGTTTTTGAAGCCAAAAGTTCGTCGGAATATGAATATTTTTTTGCGAGCGATTTTCCTTCAAACGTTTCCGATTCGCCGGTAACGCGTCCGTAATTGTCAAAAGTGTAATTGATAATCGACTGTCCGCCGTTTGAATTGATGCCGGTCAAGCCGTTTTTTGCATCGTATCCGTAGTTTACCGTGTATTCGGGCATTTGTTTTGCCGTGAGGCGGTAAAAATCGTCATACGCGAAGGTAGTCGTCTGATTTTTGGCGTCGGTGTGGCTGGCTACATTTCCGCGACTGTCGTAAGTCAGGGTTTCCGTTCCTGCGCTCGGATCTGTGATTGTCAGTTGCCTGCCGTAATCGTCGTAGGTGAATAAAGTTTTAACGCCGTTGGTCACAATTTTGTCCGGCTTCCCGTCGGGGCGGTAGCTGTAGGTTATTGTTCCGCCTGCGTCGGCCGCTTCGATGAGTTGTCCTGCGGCATTGTATGTTTTTGTTGTTTCGATGCCGTCCGTTACGCTTGTTACCGTGTTTTCATCGTAATTCCAAGTATCCTGCTTACCCGAAGCATAGACGATGCCTGTCGGGCGGTCGAATTCGTCGTAACTGTAAACGTCCCAAAGCGTCGGCGCTTCACTCTTGTACGGCGCTGATACTTTCCACAACCTGCCGCGAGCATCGTATTTTTTGTCAATTTTGAGCATGGAACCGTCAAAGCGCGCCTGCTCGCTGCGTATTTCACGTCCGAGCGCATCAAAATAAGAAGTGGTTTCGGGAGCAATTGTTTGTCCCGCTTCGATCGCTATTCCACCGCCTCCAAAGTCTATTATGCCCCCGGGTATAGTGGCGCCATAAGGAGTAATTTTTGTTCCCATAGCTATCTCTTCTCCGGGGACAGCCTCATCGCACATACTGTTATGGGTCTTTGTCGTTACCGAATAAACAACTCCGGCAGGAGCGTCACAAGTTGTTTCCGCATCAATCCACCGGTATTTTACGCTTGTAACGGAGCCTAACGGCGAAGTGGTTGTCGTCAGCCGCCCGAAATTGTCGTATCCATATTGGGTTACATTTCCGTAAATATCTTTTGTCTGTTTTAACAAGCCATTGTCATCATAAACATATTCAATGGAATTGTTTAATGGGTTGGTTTCTTTTGTTACCCTTCCGTAATCGTCGTATTCATAAGATTTTTCCAGTGTTGAAGTTTCATTGTAAGGCTTTATGCCGAGCGAAAGCAGATCGCCAACAATAGAATAATTGCTTGTTTCTTCCGATACTTTGTTGTTGTTAAAGTAGGTTGTCTTGTCTGTCGGCAAACCATTGTCGTCGTATAAAATATCTGTTTTTGCAGATACGGAAGCGGTAGGGAAGTCGTGTGTTGGGAATTGCTTATCGCCGATTCCCCCCATAGTTGTCGAAGACGTTGTGTTGTTATTACCGCCGGGGAACAGGTTGCCGGGTACAACAATACCGATCTCGCCCGGATCTACGACTTCTTCACTCAAGCTTGCCGGCGCATAATTTGTTATGTTGGTCGAGCCAAGTTCGCCCAGCCGGTAAAGCGTTTCCGTGTCGTAATTGTTATACGAGTTGTCGGTAATCTGTTTGATGCCGCCGCCATAATCGACGGTTTCTTTTGTTACATCTTCGTAATCGTCGTAAACGTAGGATTTATTTACGGTTATGTTTTTCAGCTTGTCGGTTTGCACGGAGCTTGTGAGCGTGATTTTTGCAATTTTATTGTCCGCAATATCTACGTTGTAGGTATTCACCGTTTTTGCCACAGGCGATTCTACCAGTAGCGGTATTCCGTAATTCAGCGGATCAAGGGTTCTTACTACGCTTTGATTCCGGATAGAATCAAGTGCGGTAATTTTTTCAAATCCACAAAAACCAAGTCCCTGCTTGTGGAATACGCCGTTTTCGTATGAGAAGGATTTTACGCTGAGCAGCTCGTCTTTATTGTATGTTCGCATTTTGCTTGCAACGATGGAATAGCGGTCGAGGTTTTGATAGGGAAACTGCATTTCTTTGGTTTGCGTGTAAATGCTGTCGTTGTTAATCATGTCGTATTCAAAATTTGTAACCGTTCCGAACCCCGATTTTATGCCGGTGAGCAACATGTCTCTTGAAAAGTTAAGTCCGTAAGAAATACGCGCAATGGTGTCGCCGTTTAATAAAACCAAGTCATTATGGCTGTTTTTCCCAGATACAGGGCGGCAATTTTCCGGAAGACCAATCATTTGCGTTTCCGCTGCTACATACGTTTTGTCGATAAGAAAGCACACTGTAGTTCTTGTGCTTGAGAAGAAAACTATATCGCTTTTTCCGTCGCCGTCCACATCTGCAGGGTAAGCGCCATCATATTTAAAGTCATCTCCGGAAGAATACTGTGGAGCTTCTACCGAACAGGAAGAAAAAAAATCATTTCCATCATAAAACAGTGCAATCTTTTTTGTTGTATCAAACAGATCGGTTTTTCCGTCGCCGTTAAAATCGGCTGTTATATAGCAATCAGGAACAACAGGACGTATACCTTGGCAAATAGCGAGCGTTTTCAATTCAAGAGAATCTTTAAACCCAAACTCAAGTAACGCTCCGTTGTTGTTTTCTCCCGGGATATACAGAAGATCGGATATTCCATTACCATTAAAATCACCTGCAATCAGGATTCTTTCATTGTCTATCAACTGAATATATCCTTCGGGATCTGGCGGCGTAGCTGGTATTTTAATATTGTCGAACAGAAAGCCCTGATAAACAACCTGTTCGTTTTCCAAATTATATATTTCCCCGCGTGATTTTATAGGATTAGCGTGTGTTTCTTCTGTTTTCAGAGCCGATACTGCCAATATTTCATTTCGTCCATTGCCATCGAAATCGCCTGCAAAAAACTGTTTGTTAATCAATCTGTCGCCGTCCCGTTCAAATCCTGTAGGAAACTGTCTTGTATATAAAAGCGCCAATTCGCCAGTCGCGTTAATGGTATATACTTCAAAAGTCAAAATGTCTGAGAGTCCCGGACCATAAACAAATCCATCTTCATCATAATATATCACTTCCTCGTAGGTATTATTTATTTTTACAATCTCGTCGCCTGCAATGCCGTCGATATCCGTGCACAGGAGATCAAGGAATCCTTCTCCCGCCTGTAACGTATAGGTATCCGGCTTATCTAAATCAGGTTTGATAACTATATTTGCATTTGCAGAGCAGCTATTGTGCCAAAAAGGATCTGTTTTGGGATAAATCACGATGCCGCAGGTTTGCTTGGAACTGAAAGTTCCGTTTTTTGATATTTCCGTATTATAGTCATACTTCAAACTGTCTATTTTCGTGGTAACCGGCGCTATTATACCATACCCCTGTCCGTAACCGAAGCGCAATGGCAAAGAAAATTCAAGGCTGTTGTTAGGGGAGCTGTATATTTGCTGTGTCGTATCCAATCCTATATTTGCAATTGAGTCTCTGTCCCAATCCGAAATCGTTGTCGGGTCTTTCATTACGATTTGCTGAATGGAAGACAAATAAATATGCTTGATGTCGGAACGATAACCCAATTTATATTCTCCGGTAACGCTATTGTCGAGTTTGGTTATTATATGGCTTAAAAGACAATCGGAGCCAAACGTGTGATATTCCGGTTGTGGTCTGTTATCAACAAGAATAAGTTGCGGACCAAGTGAATATGAACAGAAAAAAAAATCCCCCACACTCTCCAGGCTATCTGTCCTTTGTGCGCATGGAATTTCCGTTTTTTTATAAAAGAACTCAACGCTTGCCGTTTGAGTCTTACCAAAACTTATTTTGTTGATTCTGTACTCGTTGTAGAACATATAGCTGTAATTAACGTCATTGCCCAAGCGGTCTGAAATTTTGGTTATTGGAAAATCCGATAAACTTTTGTTTTGTTCCAAATTTTCAAATCCAAAAACGGCTGTCTTTCCGGAGGGATAAAATACCTCAAAGTAGCTGTAGGCATAACGCAATTGATTGTTTGTCAAACTATCCTGCCGCTGGATAAAATGTGCCTTTACCTTAGCATTTCCTGATTCGGTTTGATAGCTTACGGAAACAGGGAAATCATTTTCAAGCAAAACAAGCCTGCTTCCGTTAAGCTCAAATGCCTCCGTTCCGTCTATTTCTTCATCTTCATCGATGGATCTGGCAATACCGTTATAGTAAATATTTTTCGGAACCCTGCGAATGTCCGACAATCCCGACAGTCCCCAGTCGTTGCCGAACATTGTTTCTAATTGCATACTGTTGTAGCTCAGCGCCAAATCGGGTTTTAATCCGTTGCCGGTATTGGGCAGTTCCAATGGCACGGCGACAACTGCCGCGCCTTGATCGTTTATGGAAGCTTGCATGGGAATATCTCGGATATAAGAGTTTTTAATCGGATAATCAATATCAAATCTATCGCCAAATTCTTTATAAACATATAAGCTGTCGTGCCAAACGCCCCAGTACCATGTTCCGCCATAACCATTATATGAATCGGCATTTATATTGCTTGTAAAAAGCGTCACCACCGCCAATATCGAAATTAAATATTTTGTTTTCATGTCAATTACTTTTTAATGATTTTATAAACTTCAGATTTCTCCCTTATAATCAGTCGCATAAGATAGGTTCCCGCAGGAACGCCGGATAAATCCACAGGCGTTAATTGTCCTGCCGTTTGGGTAGCAACTACCTGTTGCCCGCTTTGATTAAAAACGGCAATCGGCGTGTTGGCATCGTCGTCGTTGCCAATAATCTCGACCTGCAAAAGCCCTTTGGTAGGGTTAGGGTAGATTTTTACCTGCAAACCGGCGGCAATTTGTTCCACATAAGTCGGAGCAGATTCTTCCTGCTCCGTGTTGGTTTGCGAAGCGTTTTTCTGAGGACCCAGCACAATCGTGCGCGAAATGCGGTTGCCGGCAGGGTCGTAGGCATAATTCACGGTTTGTGAGGAAACCGGAATCGCTGTTAGTACGATAAGAGCACAAATCAATTTCTTCATGATTAAATTAAATTAAAAATGTATATTATAAGCCAAAAATTAGTCATATTTGTATAGTCGTGTTAAAATAATTAACATGGCAAAGGTAGCGGCAAACAGAAATAATGTCCAAACAAAAAATTGAACATTTTTTATACAATTTCTTGGATATTTTAGTAATTTTGCTGCACAATATAAATAAATCGTTATATCATGGCAGTTGGTAATACTATAAGAAAATTAAGATTGGCAAAAAACCTCTCGCAGCAAACTGTGGCAGACACTTTGAATGTTGACCGGCGAACTTACGCTGCATGGGAAATGGAAACACAAAGCATAAAAAATAATTTTATTCCGAAGTTAGCTGAGTTTTTTGACGTTGAGGTATCCGATTTGTTTAGCAGTGAAACAAGTATAAGTATCAAGCAGTCATTCAAGGACAGTACGGTCAACACGGCAATTTTGATTATTACCGATAAAGATGCTGTAAACAGGGTGTTAGATGCTATAAAAATTTAAAATCCGTTCGCTTTTTAGGGATTGGAAAACCTTACCGAATTGAGTTGTGTTTTCAAAAAAAGTTGTAATTTTGCAAAATCGTATTTGAAAATTATACAAAATCAAATATGAAAATTATACAAAATCAAATATGAAAATTATACAAAATCAAATATGAATGTATAAATAATTAATATATGGAGAATTACAGCAATCGCCTTTTAGACGAAAAAATAAAGAAAAAACTCAAATCGACAGGCGGAATTTTGCTAAAAGGCGTTCGCTTTTGCGGAAAAACAACCACTGCGTTGCACCATGCAGCAAGTTCCGTCAGGTTCGATAAGTCGGAAGTGCTTCGTGAACAAGCCTCAATTGCACCGCAAATTGTACTGCAAGGCGAAACGCCGCGACTGCTCGACGAGTGGCAACTTGTGCCGAGTATTTGGAACGCTGTGCGAGCAGAAATTGACGAGCGTGCTGCCAAAGGACAATTTATTCTCACTGGCTCGGCAAGTCCGAGTAACGACCTTTCAACCCATACCGGCGCAGGACGAATTGCCCGCCTAACGCTTCGCACAATGTCGCTTTCCGAAAGCAATAATAGCATTAAAGCGGTGAAATTCAATGATTTATTTTCAAAAAATACCGAAATTGGCGGACTTGGCGGAGCTGAACTAATTGATTATGCAAATTTAATTGTTCGTGGAAGAATTACCTGCGTGGAAAACACATATTCGTTCCGCTGTACAACAGCGAGTTAAACCCAAATGGCATTTTGTTGATACTTCAATTGCCACAGCGGCTTTGCGAATTTTACCAAACGGTCTTTTGAACGATTTTGACAGTTTGGGACTGTTTTTTGAGTCGATGGCAATCCGCGATTTACGAATTTATGCCGATACGCTTGATGGAAAAGTTTATCACTATCGAGACTCTTCGGGCTTGGAAATTGACGCTATTGTAGAATTACCGGATGAAACTTGGGCTGCTTTTGAAATTAAACTCGGCTCATCAAAATCCATCGACAAAGCCGCCGAAAACTTAAAAAAACTTTCCAATCGTTTAACTCCTGAAAAAGCGACGCAATGCACCTCTCTTAATGTTTTAATTGCAAGTAGTTCGTCATACACCCGTAAAGATGGTGTAAATGTTATTTCTTTAGGACATTTGTATGCGTAGAAGTAATAAAGAAACTGATGATAAAGTGTTAGGCGCTATAAAGACGCCTTTTTCTTCTTAATTTATCGAATCTAAAATCCATTCGCTTTAAGCCTTAATCCCATTCTTTCGTCCAGCCCAAACATCAGGTTAAAATTTTGGACAGCTTGTCCAGAAGCGCCTTTCAACAGGTTATCAATCATGGAGATTATCAGCAACCGGTTTCCATGCTTTTCTGGATACAAGACGCATTTGTTGGTATTCGTCACTTGTTTCAAATCGGGATTTTTATCTGTGACAAAAGTAAATGCCGCATCACGATAGAAATCAGAATAAAGTTTTTTTATTTCTTCCGAAGATAAATCGCAAGCCGTATAAGCGGTAGCAAAAATTCCCCGCGTGAAATTTCCACGTACAGGGATAAAATGAAGCGGAGACGACCATTCGGGTTGCAGTTGCAGCAGCGACTCCGCGATTTCTTTCAGGTGTTGATGTTCAAAAGGTTTATAAATAGAGATATTGTCGGCGCGCCAACTGAAATGCGTGGTCGCTTCGGATTTCACTCCGGCGCCTGTCGAACCGGTAATGGCGTTTACGTGTATGTCGTCTTTCAGTAAACCGGTGGCTGCCAAAGGCAATAAAGCCAACTGAACAGCAGTTGCAAAGCAGCCGGGATTGGCAATGCGCGAAGCAGTTTGGATAGCGGACTTATTCAGTTCGGGTAAGCCGTAAACAAATTCGCCGGCAGTATCCTTATGCCGGAAATCAGTCGATAAGTCGATTATTTTTAAGAATTTTGGGAGCGAATGCGTTTCTATGAATTTCCGGCTGTCGCCATGCGCCGAACAGAGGAAAAGAGCGTCTAATCCTTCCAGTGAAAGCGTATCGGAAAAAACCAAATCCGTTTCACCGATAAGCCCTTCGTGTACGCCGGCAATCGGGTTTCCTGCGTTGCTCGTACTGTGAACAAAGCCGATTTCCACCTTCGGGTGGTTGATTAGCAAGCGAATCAATTCCCCCGCAGTGTATCCCGCTCCTCCGATAATTCCGATTTTCAATTTATTTTCCATTTCTTTTTTGAACGGCATGATAAATCTTCGTTGGAATAGCCGTAATTTTTATAAAACCTTTCGCATCATCGGCAGTCCAAGCTTTATTAATTTCTCCGTATTCCCCAAAATCCGTCTTCATCAAATCAAAATCGCTTTCTACGCCAACAAGTGTATATCCGTAGGGACGAAGGCGGATAATCACGGTTCCCGTCACATTGCGTTGCGAACTTTGCAGGAAAGCCTCGATGTCGCGCATCACCGGTTCGAGGTATTGCGCTTCATGCAGGAACATGCCATACCACGTGCCAACCTGATCTTTCCAATATTGTTGCCATTTGGTCAGCGTATGTTTTTCAAGCATTTTATGTCCGTTGATAATCAGAATGGGAGCGGCGGCTTCAAATCCTACGCGCCCTTTGATGCCGATAATGGTGTCGCCGATGTGCATATCGCGACCAATGGCGTAGCGCGATCCGATGCGTTCAACTTCTTGAATCGCTTCCACTTTATTGGAATACGGCTTTCCGTTAACGGCGGAAATTTCGCCTTCCGTGAAAGCAATCGTCAGCGTTTCTTCGCCTTTTTCCTGCAATTGGGAAGGATAAGCTTCTTCGGGCAGGGTTTGATTCGGCTGCAAAGTTTCCTTTCCTCCGACGCTGGTTCCCCAAAGTCCTTTGTTGACGGAATAGACCATCTTGGTAAAATCAGCCTCGTAGCCGTGTTCTTTCAAATAATTGATTTCGTATTCGCGGGAAAGTTTCATATCGCGGGTAGGCGTAATAATTCCGATTTCAGGCGCTAACACATCGAAAGTCAAATCGAAGCGAACCTGATCGTTTCCTGCTCCGGTACTGCCATGCGCCACGTAATCGGCGCCGATTTCTTTCGCGTACCGGATAATGGCAAGCGCTTGAAAAATCCGTTCCGAACTGACTGAAATCGGGTAAGTTCCATTGCGCAAAACATTTCCGAAAACCATATATTTGATGCTCTTCTCGTAATACTCTTGGGTGATGTCGATATTCACGTGTTTTTTCACGCCCAGCCGGTAAGCGCGTTCTTCGATGCGTTTCAAATCATCGTCCGTAAATCCGCCGGTATTTGCTAAAGCCGTGTAAACTTCGTAACCTTTTTCTTTTGATAAGTACATGGCACAGAAAGAGGTATCCAATCCTCCGCTGAATGCCAGCACAACTTTTTCTTTTTTCATTTGTTTATGTGTATTTTAGTCTTCTTTTTTCTTTTTCGGGTCATACAACATCGCCGTACAAATGCAATAGCGACGGTTTGTCCGCAGCAGGACATCGTAATTGACGCAACCCTGACAGCCGCGCCAAAAAGCCTCATCGTCCGTCAAGTCGGCAAATGTTACAGGAACATATCCAAGTTCGGTATTGATTTTCATCACAGCAGCTCCGGACGTCAATCCAAAAAGTTTAGCGTCGGGATATTTTTCCCGCGACAGGTAAAATGATTTCTCTTTGATTTTCCGCGCTAATCCGTGACCGCGAAAATTTTCAACGACAATTAATCCGGAATTGGCTACATATTGTTTGTTTCCCCAACTTTCGATATAGCAAAATCCGGCAAATTCATGATCGACAAAAGCAATGATCGCTTTTCCCTCACGCATTTTCTGCTCAACATATTCGGGCGAACGCTTGGCTATTCCCGTGCCGCGCACGTTAGCCGCATCTTCAATCGTTTGCAATATAACAGGAACGTACCGGAGATGTTCTTCGCCGGCAACTAAAATTTCAACTTTATTTTCTGCCATTTTTTAAGAAACGCTTACTGCTTGGCTTCCGATTCTTCGTTTTCCTTTTTCATTCCCGGAATAATCTTCACCAGCGCATCTATAATCTCTTCTCTGGGTACCCCTTCTTTGGGAATAAGCAATACAGTATCATCATTGGCAATAACTCCCGCTATGACGGAAGAAGCGCGGGCATTGATATCCTCGGCTATTCCGCTTGCATAACCGTTACGAGTTTTAATGACAGCTAATTGATTCGAAAATTCAAAGGAAACGAATCCGCGATAAGATGAAGGCATTATCTTATCCTTGACAAAAAAACGGTTCGGATAATTCTTTTCTTGATTAGGGGTCATGTAACTGTAATTTCCTTTATCATCAGGCATTTTACTGATTTTTAACTGCTTGATATCTCGCGATAAAGTAGTTTGCGTAATCACAAATCCTCTCTCGTGCAAAAGTTTTAATAATTTGCCCTGACTGTTGGGAGAATGGGTAGTAACCAGCTCCTGAATAATTGCTAATCGTCTATTTTTCGTTATCATCTTGCATAAATATACTGAAATCGTTTACAAAAGTATGTAAATTTTCAATAACTTACACAATTTTTCGGATTATTTTTTGCATAAGTTTTTTCTTCCTATACCTTAAAGAGCGTTTTTTTAATAGTGATAAAGGTTAGAGAATGTCAAAACTCCTCATACGCTTTTACAAAACTAATGTTTTCTTTTCAGATATAGAAAGACCCAATTTTTTTTATAAAAAAAAATTGTATTTTTCTTCTATAAATTTTACAAGACATTTTTATTCGTTTGTGTGTAATTGATAAATTTAATGCTACCTTTGCATTTAATAAAAAAATTAAATGTATGATTGCAATTGAACGGTATAAATACGAATTGAATAACTTGCTGCAAAATAATCAAGCAGTAAGGAAATTCTATTTATTCGGTTCAGCGCTAACCTCCCGCTTTAATGAAACAGCCAGCGATATTGACGTTTTTGTTGAAACGGAAAATTTACAACCGGAAGAAAAAGGGGAACTCTTGATCGCTTTATGGGATAATTTGGAAATTTTATTTAATCGTAAAGTAGATTTACTGACAGAGAACTCGTTACGTAATCCGTATTTAACCAAAGAAATAGAACAAACTCGAAAACTTATATATGATGGACAAAGTAGAGAAATATTTATATGATATTAAATTTTCTATTTCTTTAATTGAAACTTTTTTAAACGGTGTTGACACTTTTGATGCCTACAAGAGTGATTTTAAAACACAAAGCGCTGTTGAACGGCAGTTGGCAATTATTGGTGAAGTAATCAATAAACTCAAACAAGAAAATACTAATTTCACAATAACTAATGCTAAACAAATTATTGATTTTAGAAACAGAATTATACATTCTTATGATAGTATAGACAATTCGATTGTATGGGTTATCATAAAAAAACATTTACCTTTATTACAGCAAGAAATTGATAGTATTGTTGATTCACATTGAAATATGCAAATTATTTATATTTTAATACATTTTAACATTTATGAGAAATCTGATTCATCTTTTCATCTTATGCCTTTCGTTTGGCATATTTTATTCCTGTCAAAAAACAGAAACGCCCTCCGACACTGAATTTGTTCCTTATATCAGCGCCTATACCGGAGGTCTGATTTATCCGACTTCCACTATTCAAATCGAATTGGTGAACGAACAAAAGGTCGAACCAAACACGGAAATAAAGGATAAGTTAATTTCTTTTTCACCTTCGATTAAAGGAAAAACGCTCTGGG
>Ga0123357_10010961_pt1 | contig 11575 bp, 11 predicted proteins | sample TergutEmb28metaG_FD_89873 | JGI IMG/M metagenome (GOLD analysis project Ga0123357, IMG submission 89873) | Embiratermes neotenicus P4 segment gut microbial communities from Petit-Saut dam, French Guiana - Emb289 P4 | ecosystem: Host-associated > Arthropoda: Insects > Digestive system > Gut ...
CTGTCCATGTTGTGCTGCTGTCCATGTACTGCTTCTGTCCATGTTGTGCTGCTGTCCATGTACTGCTTCTGCCCATGTACTGCTTCTGTCCATGTTGTGCTGCTGTCCATGTACTGCCGACGTCCACCGACATACAATTTCTAAACCCGTGCCAAATGCGCCATTATGTTCCGCACTATGTTGCAACATAACGACACTTCGGTGCAACAGATAAGGTGCACCTAACGTTGTTCTGACTTCTCATTTAACTTATGTCACGAAACCCTACTTACTGGACACCCTACATATGCATGGTACGTTGTTATAGTGAGGACTGCTCAAATGGGACGGCGTGGACTGGATTGATCTGGCTCAGGATAGGGACCTTTGGCGGGCAGTTGTGAACACGGGATGAACCGCTGGATTCCGCACAATGCACGGAAATTCTTGCCTGGCTGGGATATTCTTCGTTTTTCAGTGGCTCTGTGCCAATCATCCTGTTACATTACTCCGGTTCGGGTCCAGGTATGTAACAGCGAAAGAATCGTCCATTATGCAGGACTCAATTAAGCAGTTACTAAAGCAAGGAAAGAAAAGGAGGATTATCTCCAAGAACCAAACCATGAAAATGTATGAGTGGAGGTATGCCTCCACGTATTCTTAACCTCGGCACTGGACGAATGCTACTGGTCAGTTTTACGTTCCGGCCAGCTCAGGTACGTGCTGGATAAGAAGGCTGGGTGGGCCTCATAGCCGATCTCGACGCTGCTAAGAAAAGGAAAACCTGCCAGCATTCGAACCCGAAACCCCCCGTAGTCCGGCCCATTGGCAAGTCTGGGGACGGCAGGTTCGTGCAGAGCTGAGGCGGGTCAACGCGACTGTCAGGGCGGTATTTGAGGCTTCCACAAACATACTGTTGAGGATCAAGAATCGATTATGGTGGAATGTGGGAGCCGTGTTGCTGGGTTCGTCTTTCCCGACGTTTCGAACGAGTGTATTGTCTTTATCGTAATGGGCTGAAGGGTTCCAACACCAAGCGACATGGCATCACATCCCAGAAGACCTGGCTCCACAAGCACCCCTGTTTGTGCAAGAACGCGAAACAAGACTTGGGGAACCACAGCCTCAAGACGACGAATTAACATTCAATGCACGACTATTGTGTGCGGAACCGTTGATCCCTTGTACAGTCGGCTCCGATGAACATGAACCACGAACCTGCTCCAACAGCGACAGCCCAGCCATGCTCCTTCACGACCCCGATTTAAAGCGATTATACGGCGCGGAGGACTGGTTAAGAATGCGATATAAAATAGAAGATCGTTTGTGAAATAGACAGGTAAAACTGGTTTCCGAATGTTGGCAGCGTGTGTTTCAAGGCACCACGTTGTAACGAACCGTCTTTGATCCCTGAACCTCATGGAAGTACGTTGCTAGGGCAGCACAGGGGACAAGACAAAGTGTTTAATTGATACGTTCTTACAGACAGACAGACACAGACACATGGTCTCTCGGTCGCTACAGTCATTACGCAAACCAACTGTGGACTGCGGCTGTGCAACACGTTTCGGCCCAGCTTGGCCACTATCAGCAGTTCAAAACAATGAAAGGAAGTACACCATACCTTGTATATGCAAATCTCATAACGTAAACTTTGCACACACCAAGAGAACCGCGGCCTTCTGGCTTATTACGCAGCGAGTAGTGGTAATTCCTTACCGACGTTTTGGAACAACCTATCGGTCCCATCTTCGGGGGTCAAAATGCACCGATTTGGGGGAGGGGGGGGGAGAACTCCATAATTAAAAACAGCCAACTTAATATCATCTTGCTAGACTAGGATGATGTGAAGGCTGTTATAAAAACTGCAGCTCATGGCACAGACAGCCGTCACAATTGGTCCAGTAATATGAGCAACAAATCATTAATTTTCTGATATATGGCCTACTATGTGCTTACAGTAGTCGGGAACTATTCTAACACGAATGTACACAAGCAGGCTGACACACAGCCTAATTCCAACCCCTATAACCAAAAGCAGTCGTGCAGACGCTGCAGTGTGTGTATGTGTGTGTGTGTATGGAACGTGACGGCGACGGCATCGCTGTGTGTGCTGGCAGCCTCACAGTGGCCAGCAACACTGTGCAAGAAGAAATGCGTCTGATCACCGTCTATCTCCAATCAAGCGAAGAACACAGACGGGGGGTGTCAGCGAGCATGGTGCTGAGGAAAATACTGGAACGTGGCAGGGGGATGGAGATAATTGCATTCTAAGGAGCTTCATAATCTGTTCATCGCACGTCGTTAGGCGCGTTCGCAAAATTGCGAAAAGTGACTATTAGTTTCGTCATGTTTGTCTGTCCGTCCCACGCAAGAGTTCGGCTCTCACTGAACGGATTTCCATGAAATTGGATGTTTGAGTATTTTTTGAAAACCTGTCGAGAAAATTCACGTTTCATTAAAATCCAACAAGAAGAACGGCACTTTACATGCAGACCGACGTACGTTTATGATCATATCTCGCTCAAATCTTCTCAGAATGAGAAATGTTTCAGACAAATGTTGTACAGAAAATCAAAACACATTTTGTGTTCAGTAACTGTTTTCCGAAAATCGTGCTATTTATGAGATAATGCGGAAAAAAATATGGTACAGAAGGGCAGGCCACTGGTGACAATGTAACACGGCGCATGCGCATTGCATGTTTGATAACTAAGACTACCAACACACACTCAGAACATGTAATACTCACAGCTGTTCCACAGCAACAACAGTTGTATAAACGCGTCTCAGTATTTCGCTATACGTACACTGCCTGTCTTGTTAGGCTTTATGTTACTGCCGAGCTATACACGACGTAATTACGTACACATACCGCGGGACGAACAGAACTAAGGCACTGCGATACTTACCGATACGTACGGCAGCCACAGCTATTGTGTGTGTGTGTGTGTGTGTGTGTGTGAACCTACAATACGCTTCGTGTGACCTGCAAAGTCTGCCTGCCATCCGCTTTAAATAATTCATGAGTGGCGCCCGACAACGGAATCGGATATGAGGAAGTCCAGAAAAACCGAGGCGATACAACAATTGCACAGACATGCACCGACTGCGACCCCGAGCCACGGCAGAGGGGAGCCACTAGGATTCTCACGGTTAGGCAGAGGGCTGCAAACGACGCAGCCCTTCAATTGTTTCCCGTCTGTTCTGGATACCTTTTATCTTACAAGTCAGAGGCCACATCATGAGTGACAAGTCTTCGGGAAACAAAAAGAACATCAACAGCCCAGCCCCTACTATCAATGAAGCAGGTGCCCCGAACAGTAAGGTCACACAGACAGCTCTAAAACTGTTCTTTCACAATCAGTTTGCAACAGAACTGCTATCATCCGGACCGCAAATGTATCTTGAGACGTTTCAGGAGTTGCGGGCACTCGCGACTGATGGCACAAGCCTCGTGTCTCTGTCCATACCTGTTATGCCTTATCTTGGTTTAGTTGCTAGTGTGAATTCACAAATAATACAGAGCGCCCAACAAAAGGCGGAATCCACTTAAGCTGTCCATTAACAATCTGTACTATACAGGGTGTTTCTTGTCGCGGGATTACTCGCCGTAGAGCACATGGCATTTCTAGTGGCTAATTTAACGTCTACAATCCCACATGAACGTCACCTGTCGCTTCTAGGATCCGCATGTTACGTGACACAGCACATGTCAGCCCCCCCACAATACAGCCCCAACCGATACTGGACTTCATCAACACGCAGTAACGTCACTGGGCTAAAGCTGAACGCGAGAGGTGCAAATATACCTCCATTCTTTCTTTACCTACGTCACTAGAGAGGGGCGAACGGCGCGTAGACGCCCCGGCGGTTTTGTCCCCTACCGCAGTTTACCGGTACCCCCGGGCAGAAGGCTGTGTTCGCCCGAGATACGGCTTGGACGCCTTGGACAACGGAAAAGCTTTATGAAGAATTTCGGAGCTAAGCCAATCACTGTTAGAGAACACGTCTAGAAGGAAAGAGCACTGTTTATAGACACGAACAATTTAACGACTAACACGATAACACGATAAGGGGCTATCGAACGTAAGGAAGGAAGGAAGGAAAACGCAGAGGTAGATGGCCAGTGGTCAGGTAAGGACATGGGAAGGAGCTGGAGGACCTTGGGGAAGGCAGAGGGACCGCTGGAAGAGCTTGGTTACTGGGCGAACCACATGTAGCGACGGCTAAAGACAGCGTCATGAGCCAGGTTGAGGTGTGTACAAGCTAAAATCGTGTTTGAGGCGGACAGCACTAGCGATCCATTATTACCTGTAGCAAAGTTTCCATTCAATAACTATAATTCTTCATGCCTATACAGCTGGGCGTTTCTAGACATTTGTACAGGTCACTTTATTTGTCGCATTCTTCCGTAATTATTCAATTCTCTCTTCTTGTTTTACATCAGCACTTCTTCATTTTCGACCAGGCTGTCCAGGTGCCATTGCCCTCCGCTGCCAATACACCAACGCTGCTTCTCCTTTCAAATTCTGTTCCTGCAGCAAATCATCCGGCTGTTTCTTTCCTACGATGCTGTTTTGTTTGGGATTCCAACACCCGCCTGCACTGCTGGTCCTCGCCGATGCTTTTTCCCCATCTCGACGGGCACATTCTGGTTCTCCATCAACCGTTCGACAAAATAACAGAGAAGTGAGATTATTTTCTCGTTTTCCAAGACCATAAGCCAACCTTCTACTTTATTGACAAGTAAGTGTGCCAAAGCAGCACACATTCTGCATGTCAGTAGCACTTGTTCATTTTCTTCGTACTGAACCGTAAGTCGGTTATTCTGTATCTGTGTCCACAGGCACTGATTACAATGGAAATTACAGCCAGTAATAACGGAGTCTGGAAAGATTTTATGTATTGCACCGATGACCGTCGTTTCAAAATAGACCTTTATAACTTTTGGTGACCGGAAAGAACACAAACCCTTCAGCAGCGTTACCAAATAATGATATATAAGTGCGAACACAACCGGATATACGTAGTTTCCATGCGCTGTGCTTCACAGAACTGTGTGTGAGCTGTATAACCGGGCGAACTGCTTCGGACAGTTGGTAAATGTGCCGTCTAGAAGACAGGAAACTCCGCTTCTCAATAAATATTCAAGATCTTCCCCACCGAAAAACAAGAATTATTTTGTCCAGTCTTAGCGCGATCTGCTCAAAAAAAGCTGCAGTTATTTGCCAGCAGTAAATCCTTTCCCGGAAAAAAAAAAATTCGGACTGTCTTCCGGATTTCGCTCAGCACTCAGACTACTTCGCCGTTCTTGACACATCCCAGTATTTTGGTATTTCAGTTACCATGTCATACCCTTTCGCGTAAAGACAACTGTTCCTTATACACGTAAACTGCACATCCAGGCAGAGGCATAGGCACAGGTACAGGTACAGGCACAGGTACAGGCATAGGCACAGGCACGTCTTTCCTAGCTCTTTTTCTGCAGTTACCCAGTTTTACTTTCACCCCTATTCCAGCCAGTTTTGGAACGCAACTGCGGTCCGTTTTACTAAGGGTTTCATACTGCAAATCAGTTTGCAGCTTCCCTTTGCACTTACCGCAGTTGTCATAACCGCGCGCTCAACTTATCAACGTCGAATTTAGCCCATGAATGCAATACTGATATCCACTAAAACCAAAGACGGTTTTCCCACTGTGTCAGAAACCAGTGCAATCTTACCAGCTATCACTAATGTATTAACCCCCCCCTCCCAACTACTCACCTTTTTAAACCAAATAGCGAATGTTGACAATCCCGCAGGCAACCCAATACCATGTGTACGGCGGTACAGGAGGGGTATTTTAGGGTTTTAATGACTGAGGGTCATTGTACGCATTTTGTGCACTGCGGACACACAGGCCTGCAGGTGTGTATTGTATTCTTTCGTATTCTCTTTGCTTTCAAAAAATATGCCCGCCCCAACCACGATGTCTTTCGGTGGCCGCCTGGCCCTCTGCCCACTACACCCACGTCACCCTAAAAACCGCTTCAAAACAGAATGGCGACGTTCAGTCCGTTCGCTGATCTGTTCGTCGCCACGTTACATATTCTTCCAACTCCAGGGTGGATTTACCTTACGTCTGGAACTGCGAATTCTGTCTGCACTTCAACTGCGGCTGTCTATCAGTCTGACACAACGCATTGTACACAAGGCTCAAGGTAAACCATTTCCGTAACTCCATGGAGCAGTCCTTCCTGATAAGCTGACAGTTCCTCATTCAGTCAAAAAATCCCCTAAAAGTATGCAACCGCCGGCTTTATCTCCATCGTCATGGCCACCCCTCCAGTCATCGCGCTGTACATACGTCCGTCTCGCACGCACTGACGTTCTCAATCGCCCCTGCGGTTGTTCCAGGCTACCCGCATCACATCCCAGCTACACAAGTTGCCGAACCAACACGGCGATACAGCTGACAGGACAGCAACCGTTGTGACGTAATGAACACTGCCAATTGCTGTGCACTGACAGAGGAGCTATGCGGCCATTGTTAGTTCCACGCGAGCTTCATTTACAGTAACTTAATCAGGCTGCTTCTGTGTTTAATTAGAACCATGCTACGAAAATGGGTGATGGAGGCAGAGCTCCACACATTCTTCCTTCCGTGTATAAATACATCTACGTTATATAAGATCTAATTCCTACCCAGCAGTGAACACACTACGTCTAGAGTGCAAGGTCAACCATTCAAAACGCTGTTTACGCAAACAGTCGCTGACGTTAAAATCACAGGAAGGACATACATACACACGCTGTGAGGGCAGAATGCAGCTACGGCAGGGGGCAGGCAAGCACAATGCAGTGACAGTTCATCTCACTAGTTGCTGCAAGCGAGTGATTGATTGCCTTCACGCTCCAGTCGCTTTATCCCCGGAAAGAGGTCCCGCGAGTCCCACTGCACAGCACGATGGGTGGACCCCACAGCCGCTGTTGAAGGTGTGATGTGGAGAACAGAGAAATCTTGGCGCCAGTCACAAATTGCACCCCAAGTGTACAGCTACCGGCCCAAACCCCAGTCACTACACTGACTCCCTTTCACCTCAGATCTACGTTCTTCTAGACATTACGCACTGTATGGTGGTAATTCCTTACCGACGTTTCCAGACAAACTATCGGTTCAATCTGCAAGGGTCAAAATCGGTCCCGTAAGGTGTCCCGAAACGTCGGCAAGGAATTACCACTGTACGCAGCGTAACAACCCAGAACAGCGCAGATCTCATCTACTTCGCGACGGAAGCCTGAAGTCGCGCTACTTTCCACCTGCCCGTCCTACCGACATCACTCTCATCCTCCCTCTCCATTTACCATCAAACACACCGAATATCGTCCAGAACAAGACGTCACAGTAGAATACTGACAGATATTATGCACAGCGTTACTTCGTTTTCTGCGACGTACGCGTCTTCTGTTAGTGGTAACAAACATCAGGGTTACTTGAATGTGAGGTAGGTGCAACACAGTCCACGTGAGCAGATTTCGCATATACGCCCTTATGAATGCATTACAAGCTCTGCACTCTCCAGTGTGCACACTACATTCGCTAGCGTGTCAGATGGATCCAGACAGCACGGTTCATCAGGTGCTTGTCTCTGCATGGAATACTGTGGCGATACCCAACAAATGTAACCCATTAAGGCAGGGTGCACGCATAAATAACGGGGCCCAACCGCACACACAGGGGACATGGAGATCTCATTAAACCTAAATTCTTATAATAAAACCAACTAGATGCACTAATTTCTCAAATTTATTTTTGGAATAAAAACCTACATGTTTCGGACAGTTCCTCTGTCCATCATCAGGAGTTTTTCACTGTACACACAGCAATGGTATATGCCATACAGGTTTGCTGACAGCTTGCGAGCAGGATCAGGACGGAGATCCGTCCTGATCCTGCTCGCAAGCTGTATGACATATACCATTGCTGTGTGTACAGTGAAAAACTCCTGATGATGGACAGAGGAACTGTCCGAAATATGTAGTTTTATTCCAAAAATAAATTTGTGAAATTAGTGCATCTAGTTGGTTTTATTATAAGATTTTATCACGATGCACGGTCATCTGAACATCAAATTTTCACGACGCACGTTCACCTGAACGTCAAACCTACATATTTCCTTTTCAAGGAGGAAAATCTCGCCTGCGCCGGCATTCGAACTCCGAACCTTGTAGGCCGCAGCGCCGACTACATTTACGTCGGCACCTCTCTGTGAGGTGCGAACTGACGTTTTGTGTGTAACCTGTATTGAGCTAAGCTGACAGTGTTACATACACACTGCGACACACGAACAGCAACACTATCCCGGGCGAAGTGGGGGTCAGCCTATTTATGTTGTATAATTTACGTGCGTCACAACGTGACGTGGTGGGCACAAACCGGCCACCGAACTGGTCTGTTAAAACCAGCTTGTTCGTTCTCCTCTTGACACAATGACACAGCCGAAAGCCGTGGGTCCAGCGCAGCATCCAGTGGCGCGGGAAGACAGCCACAGGACAACGACCCGCATCGTGCAACATAAACACACGTGGTTCGTTACGCAGCGGGCGCAGTGCCAGCACAAACACCGCGCAACAATTACAGTCACATTATATAACCGGCAAGCCTATCTCTGTGCTTAATTAAGCTGCACGCCCTGATGGCAAATGGGTGGAGCAGGAGTATAGATCCACGCATTCTCAACCTTGTCACTAAAAAGAAGTGTGATGTCAGTTTCACCCCCCGGTACTCATTGTACCGGCGGCTGGGTGGGCCCAGCACTCGGTATGGACGGTGTAGTGAGGAATCGAACCACGATTCTTCGGTCGTCCCGCTCCTATTCTGATCACTAAACTGACTGTACTATCCAGTTTCCGAATCAATCGCTCGACTCCTCCACAAAATGTCCAACTAACCGACTGAGCCACCCAGTTCCCCAACACATTGCTCGACTCTTCCACAAAATGCCCATCTAACCGACTCAGCCACCCAGTTCCCCAATACATCGCTCGACTCCTCCACAAAATGCCCATCTAACCGACTGAGCCACCCAGTTCCCCAACACATTGCTCGACTCTTCCACAAAATGCCCATCTAACCGACTCAGCCACCCAGTTCCCCAACACATCGCTCGACTCCTCCACAAAATGCCCATCTAACCGACTGAGCCACCCAGTTCCCCAATACATCGCTCGACTCCTCCACAAAATGTTCAACTAACCGACTGAGCCACCCAGTTCCCCAACACATCGCTCGACTCTTCCACAAAATGCCCAACTAACCGACTGAGCCACCCAGTTCCCCAACACATCGCTCGACTCTTCCACAAAATACCCAACTAACCGACTGGACCACCAAGTTCCCCAACACATCGCTCGACTCTTCCACAAAATGCCCATCTAACCCACTGAGTCACCCAGTTCCCCCAACACATCGCTCGACTCCTCCACAAAATGCCCAACTAACCGACTGGACCACCCAGTTCCCCAACACATCGCTCGACCCTTCCACAAAATGCCCATCTAATACCACTGAGCCATCCAGTTCCCCAACACATCGCTCGACTCTTCCACAAAATGCCGACTATAGCCAGAAGCACAAACAGAACTCAAGACCCGCCTTCCCACTTCACAGTTTTCTACAAGGTCATTATTTTATGTGGCAATTTTCGGCTCCTAATTCCTGTCAGCTCGTTTATCATATCAACGTAGCCAAGTCAAGCAACGACCTGCACACGCTTCGGACGGCAGCTGGAAGTGACAAACGCCAATGGCCCTCCAGTTCTGCATGTTGTGTCATTTTATCGCTTCTTACTCTCCATACGTCCGACCAGCAAGCACAAAACAACCAAAATTTCGTATCGTCGCCCCGCTTGCATCTGCTGCCTTACAAACAACAGTACATAACAACTGCCTGTCTCAGTACAAGATCCGTCTCCACTCCAAAGCTCACCCACCCAGCTCAAAGTGTCAACCAGCCATCGACACCAAACCCAAAACTGCCCATTTGTTTCGGTACATCCACTCCAATACCAATATTTATGCTTAACAACACTTCATACTTCCAACAGCACGGAGACCGAATACGGAATAAGGGGGGGAGGGGGGGGGGGGCTGGACAAAACTGCACACCGTCGGGCTTCGTGTTCTGTACTGCCCATCAAGTATTATCCAGGCGGTTGAATTACGGCGGGTTGGGTGTGAAGACGTGAAACTGTAATGGAGAAGGGAAAAGCACACAGGGTTTTGGTCGGGAAACCTGAAGGAGGGAGGCCGCTTGAAGACCTAACCGCAGAAGCGAGGATAATATTAAAGTGTATCTTAAAAAATATGATGGAAGGTTGCGAGCTTCATCTGTCGCATGAAAGGAACCAGTGGCCAGGCTCTTGTGAACACGGCAATGAACCTTTGGTGCAATAGAATGCGAGGAATACTTTGACTAGCTAAGAAACTATTAGCTTCTCAAGAATAACCTCAAAAACCTCGTTTCACTGAGTCAATCCAATAGCTCAAACTGTACAATGGACTGAAATTTGTCGGACCGCTCCTGCGGCAATCCAACGCAGTATGGCAGCATTTGGCTGGACGTGCCGCGGTAGACCACAGACACCGCACGCCAGCATAATCGGTTTCTGCAGCGAGATCTGAACCCTGGAACCGCCAACATGGAGCACAAGGGCCGATCACTGCACTGCGGGGCGCGGTTCGATGTCTACGACATTTCTTCAACTCGGCCCTCTGACCTGCACAACAGGCGTCCGCTGTAAAGACGCGCAGTAGTGTTCACTGCAGCGCGCACGGCGTCACGTGGGAGCGCGTTCCACTTCAAGCCGCTCACCACGCGCCCCGCATGTCGCAGCGTCCGAAGTCCCGCAGCTTTGTTTAGCACACTGACCTCGTCGGGCCGAGGAGTCAGTGACTTGCAAACCCACAGCGAAGTTTCCGCCACCCACTGCACAGTCAATACGCTGCACCTGACATAACCTCTTACGTAACTGTGAACACACATCCCTCTCAACGGACGGCCACACACCTCCAGCAGACCAAGCAATCGCCTTCAATACCCGTCGGGTCTTCGTTCCGCTCTTCACAGCTTCAACGACGGATGTCCGCGTGCGTATTCAGACCTTCTGGGATGGGACGCCACGTCCTTGGGCTGCTGATTCCCGACGTTTCGGAACACCATATCCCCTTCATCTTAATGTGTAACCAGCCCAAGAACTCCCGTTTCCGTTATCAGGTTCAAAGGGGCGGTCGAACCTACCGTCGGGCACAGCGCGGTTAGTGCCTCCACGAATTTACAGCTGAAGAAGGAACTTGTGTTACTTGTTTTGATTTTTGGTACGCTAGACGACGGACAAAATCTTGTTAAACAGAACTGACGGCTTCTGAGAATAGCGTTGAAGAGAAAATGTAAGCCAGGAAGCGAGGTAATAATGGAGAGCGTTGCAAGATTGGAGGGGGGGGGGGGGGGGGGGCTGTTTTGATCTATGCCCAAACTTTATTAGATGATAAAAAGGAGGGGGGAGTTGAGGTAAGGGGGGGGACGGCAAAAAAAAAAAAGGGGTAGCGAGAAA
>Ga0123357_10010962_pt1 | contig 11575 bp, 5 predicted proteins | sample TergutEmb28metaG_FD_89873 | JGI IMG/M metagenome (GOLD analysis project Ga0123357, IMG submission 89873) | Embiratermes neotenicus P4 segment gut microbial communities from Petit-Saut dam, French Guiana - Emb289 P4 | ecosystem: Host-associated > Arthropoda: Insects > Digestive system > Gut ...
AATTACCTTTTAAAAAAAAAACATTATTTAATGTTTTTTAATTTGAGTAGATTTTATTTATTTCTTGGTTTTTTGTTTTTTTTTTTTTTTTTTTTGTTCAAATGCAAAGAGACATCAATTTCAAGAGTATCCAGCTCGTTATTCAGGGTTTATCTTTGTGCAGAAGTGACTGTTTCTGTTGCATAAAGTAATTGGTAACCTAGTAAACGGTAAAGTGATCCCGTTACAAGCCTGGTGTGACCCAGAGGGTGGGTAAAGGTATAATTCTACTCTTCCATGACTGCGACACTAGAAGGGGGTGAGTGGTCAGCAGCAAGCCCCAGCCGCACTTTACCCCCGGGAAAGACCCGGTACCTATTTATCAGGAGGCTGGGTGGGCCCCAGGGCCGATCTCGACGGGCGGAAAATCTCGTCCTCACCGGGATTCGATCCCGGACCGTCCAGCCCGTAATCAGTCGCTACACCGAATGAACTACCCGGCCCACTGGTAAACTAGTATTTACATAAATTCCAGCGGGTTAACCTAATCGTATCTGTAGCCTACACACAAGTCTTTTAAACATTGTGGACCTGCCATAGGTAATGACGTTGCAATATTTTTAGTTTCTATTCAGGTATCTTTCCTGATTTAGCCATTAGATATTAAAATTTCAGGCCTTCGATCCTCTGGGATTTTATGCAGAGAAAGCTAGTAGTTGGTTACCGACGTTTCAGGACACCCTATCGGTAAACAACTACTAGCTTACACTGCTTAACGTTCCAGAAGGGCAAAAGTCTCAGATACACCGCGGCTGAATTGGAAACATCGTATGCTATTAATTCCTTCTGCTAACAGTCAGTTCCTACGCTGCTGCGAATTTATTCCTATGTTTTCGTAGAGTACAACCAACAAGATGTAACGTTTCACAATTTATTTATTTCTGTAAGACGCTCTACATGTTGCAGACGGTTTTTCCGTCCATCATCAGGCGTTCAAAACTGCACATACAGCGTCAGGCATTTGTCAGACCGTTACTGCTACCTGCTGCTAGCCTGGCCATGGCTAGCAGCAGGTAGCAGTAACGGTCTGACAAATACCTGACGCTGTATGTGCAGTTTTAAGATCCTGGTGATGGACGGAAAACCCGTATGAAACATGTAGAGCGTCTTACAGAAATAAATCAATTGTGAAATGTTGCATCTTGTTGGTTGTACTCTGCGAATATATTAGTGATGCACGGACATATGAATGTTAAATTTATTCCTATGTGTTCTTTGATTTAAGGGATGAAATTCAAGCATAATCAGGAGATCCTACCTGTTTGTCTTTACGTTTCATGTAAAACTATTATTAATTGGATTTATAAAAATCTTTGTACTTGTAACCCACATTAAAACTTCTCCGATTAGTTCAATTTTGCCCTTGTGTGGTCCTTATTTCATAACAAACCCAAGCAGAACAACATCAAGTTTCCCTAAAGCAGTTCAACATATAAATGCTATTACGCTGTACTTTATGTACATATTTAGTTATTTATGCAACATTTGTTTGAAACATTTTTCGAAGTGGCACGTATTTAATGAAATAAAATTGCGAACAGTTTCTTATTCTATGAAGTGAAAATATCTAACGCGTTTTCTTCACGTCAGCAAATCTGTATGCACCAAATGAACAAAAGGAGCAATGAGATATGTAAACCACTATTTAAAACAAAGTGATTGGAAAATGCATGTTATCTGGTAAAATATGTGTTTCCAATCTGCCCCCCCCCCTCCTTTTTTTTTTTCAGATTAAGAGGTTTCGGCTAGCAAATTTTATTAACCTCGCAATTAATACGGCTGAGTCAATCTGCTGAACCCTGCCTTACCTCTAAGACGCTAACGAAGAATATGAAGTATGGTGGGTGCCACGAGCGAAGAAACAGTAGCACACCCTGCTGGTTGTCGGCTGAAGAAGACTGTTTCTTCGACGTCGACTCGGTGAGCTTTCTCTGTTCTTCATGATGAAGGCACTCACAGACGGGCAACTCTTCGGGAGAAATCAGCTGCACTAATACTTTGGCACCTCTGTCACTGACATCCATCTGGCTCGCCCACTGGCCCGCTCCGTTATAACGAACTCTACTGACTTGAAATCAATATACATTCCCAGAATCAGATACACGTGTGTCAGAAATTCACGGTTTTATACTAAATTAAGACACAGAATACAAGCAACATTTCCTTATTTCTTTCTCACACACTCAGCACCAACACAGACAGCAGTTATTATTTGTACGAAGCTGACGTCATCTGTCGCTTCTGTGCAAAACATAAGCAACAAAACGAATTTAATGGCTGCGTGTAATAAATACTGCGGACAGAACACAAGCAATCTTCTTCCAGAAACAGAACTACAGCGATTAACACAATCCCTCTCCTCTCATTCTGCGACGCTTTTTTCTAAATCTGAAACTAAAGGGCCCCATACACTTTAAGTTAAACTGTGCGGTTTAACTGTGTAAAAAAACCGCAAGAAAAACTGAAATGAATGTTATCTGGCACAGCACAGCTTTCGCATCAAGTTTGTCAGTTATTTGTCAGTTCTGTGTGTCTTCTTGTTCGTGTGACTATAGTGGATAAAAACAAGGCTGTCGTTTGCTGTTTGTTAGCCACATCGGCCATAACGTTATCCGAAAAGAAGAAAAGAAAGCGTAAAATGTGGAGTAAGAAGTGATATTTGAAAAGTAATATATCATGCGATGCTCATCTGCTGAATGAATTGCTAGAAACGGTTGTGCCTTGCGATGATGCCATCGTGGTGTTGGCAGGTAAACTGAGGAAACAGTGGGATTCCCTGAGTGAACTGCGCGGTTCTGTCTGTTAAAGACGACTAGAAAGGACAGTTCTGAGGTTTGCACTATTGCCTGTCAAAACTGCGCAGTTTACTCAGTTTTTCCGTCAGGTATGACGTCACAAAGTAAAATCGGTCAGCGTAACTGACAGTCTATAGCACCATTTAAATTACACTTTTAACGTCATGGGTTTAGTTCACGTGTGCAGCTTAATGTGACAGCTTAGAGCCAGCCACCTTACGGTTTTCTAGGATGTCATGTTCTGTAGTCTAGTAGTAGGTACCAAAGTTTTGGAGGATCCTTCTGACTCCGTCTTCATATATGTCTTACACTTACCCTGAAGATGGAAGCAGCAAGTCATGTGTAACACTGGTACTTATCTTTGAAACTACACTTCAACACATACTATAAGACCGCACTCTTAACATTTGTCGTTGTGAGGAACAAAAATCTTATTAAATATCTCCATTTTAAACCCATTTTAGGCTGGAAAGAGACTAATAAAAATGGTAGAATTTTTTACCAGACTAAAATGCGTCATATTCTTCACCTAATGTACTTTTAATGTAGCAGTCTTTGTTTAAAGATCCTCCATATTTTAAAGACAAGCAACTCAGCAACACTATTATGCGTTGAAATATGTTTATTGTTTCAGATCCACACAGTTCAGTAACGTAAATAAAGGCCACGTGAAGACGTGGTGATGAGGAAGGGAGAAGACACCTCCGCCTGCTGAGAGCTTTGTTTGTTTCGAGAACCGTGTATAAATCTCTGAGTAGCACACACTTTATAAAAACCTCCTCTGTCTTGAGCACGTCTCTATTTCTTGCAAACCTTTTTCCGGCACCCGGAAGAAACAAGAAGTTTTTGTTGCAGACTGTTTTTGTTACTACATACAGATGTGTATGTAACCTATACTTAGGCCTACATCATACCTCAACACTCTAACAACAGTATAATAGGCCTATTCATGTTCAATATCGATTACTGCGTCACACAGTTCCTCATAGCACTTCTATATCCATATGTATTCCTACTTCCTGACAGATGTCTCAGGTCCTTGCCTGCTTCTCATTCTGTATGTGTACAGAAATTCCTATCAAACTGGTAAGTTTGTTTATGATACACAATAAAACCAAAAATCCGCCCCCTAGCTACAAAGATTTCTTAGTCATAGCTATGGAACCGAGAAGTAAATACACATATCTCGTTGACGTTTCAAAGTTCTGGCCATAAAACTGTATACACATAACTAAGTCTAGGCAGCATTTCAGGAACTTGCGTTAAATCTGGTTACAGTTCGAAGTTTACACTAATGCCAGTTTCGTACCTCTGACTGTGGAGAATTCAACTTAAGAACATGGTGCAATAACCCAAATATGAAGGTTCACCACCATTAAAACCTCAAATCTTACGAAGTTTGAGAAGTTTCCTGTGACATAACGTCCAAGCGAAGCTTCGTAACAAGTATCTCTATCGTTGCACCGTGCATTCTGTAGTTTATTTAATTAATACACCAACAAATGCACATATTTTTATTTAATGATCTAAAATTCACATTAAAACACTTAAAACGCCCCTACATGTTTCGATCATACGATCATCCTCAGGGAGCGTACATTGTTCCTTGCTAAAGTACTGTGTTGAGTTGGTGCTGTGGCAGCATGCTGCCACAGCACCAACTCAATGTAACGATATAAATCACTGAGTGTTTTTAAACTATAACTTTAGCAAGGAACAATGTATGCTCTCTGAGGATGATCGTATGATCGAAACATGTAGGAGCGTTTTAAGTGTTTTAATGTGAATTTTAGATAATTAAATGAATATATGTGCATTTGTTGGTGTATTAATTAAATAAACTTCGTAACAATTGTTTAGGAAGTTCACACGAACACACACAAACGCGAGCTTAATTACGCCACAACTATTGCACAAAAGAAGGAGACTGAATACTAGATAATTTGATGTCATTCCCCGGACAAGGTAGGTAAGCAAGGAGGAATCTGGCCTTATCACGAACAAAGGCCCTCCAGCAGCAGCAGCTACGATCTTCTGCCATTATGGGAAGTTCCCGATTCTCTTTGTGCCTATACATATTTAAGGACTCTCAGACTTTTCTTTCTATTCACATAAAACAATTCGTCTGTTTATAATTTTTATTTCACCGATTGCAAAACAAAACAATTCTTGGGATATTGGTTAAATTCGTTGATGGAAACCATTTGTCACGCTGAATTCCGTCTGATTAGCGACGTTATACTACCTCCAACACAGATATTCTTTGTTTTAGAACGGAATTAATCAACTCCTTTGCATTCTTCAGTCTAAATACTTAGCGTATGTTGGAGGGAGTAACGTAATCGATAAGCTAGTTACTGTCCATTACGTTAAGAGGGGTTAACATTTCTTTCTACATTTGTTTGTTTTTACATTCTGAATAAATATTTAGATTTATATCTCTGTTTACATTTCTCAAACCTAGCATAACTCTTGGCATACCTAAAAATGCATTTCCGCTGTTTGAATTTCACAAACATTTTTGTTCTTCTCAAGTCCTGATTAATTTCCACACGGAGCAAGATTCCAACAGTTTATAACAGTAAAATTAATAAGTATAAAAATAAACACAACTTTATTTGTAGTAATTTCACAGTAACATGTCTCGAACGTAAAGGTTCATTATCAGGCTGCAAATTGATAAAACACTTAAAGCCTTATGCAATTGTTTGCTAAACTGAGTTCCCAATTTTTAAAATTATGTTCGTTTTAGTTTTTATTTCTTCCAGCCTTCGTGCTCTTCGGAAAACTGCTGATGGTCGACAGTACTCTACGCCACACATTTCTAGATCAGGATGAAAGAAAACTTGACTACGATTCTAAGTACTAAAACGATCCTTTTCCTCACACCAGGTTCTATGGTTTTTACATCAGTGGTTGCAGTAATAAAACGATCCTTTTCCTCACACCAGGTTCCACGGTTTTTACATCATTGGTTGCAGTAATAAATGGACTGAATTAGGCTGGCTCAGGATAGAGACAGGTGGCGGACGCTTGTGAGTGCGGTAATGAACCTTCGGGTTGTGTGAAATGCGGGGAATTTCTTGACTAGATGCAAACCAGTTAGCTTCTCAAGAAGGACTCTGCGCCATGGAGTAAGTAAGTAAGTAAGTAAGAAAGATTGTAGTAATAAAACGATCCTTTTCCTCACACCAGGTTCCATGGTTTTTACATCAGTGGTTGCAGTAAGTGCATATACTCAACATTTGGAACCATTTTACTCATGCCGGTGGTTTCCGGATTAAAACTGAAATTCAACGTGCCAATCATTGAACGCCCCATGGGTAATTTTTGTACCATTATGTTTAACAATAAGAAATTCTACGCTTTACCCAGAGAGTGCATTTTTATGTTTCGCATGGTTCTAAGAATAAACGGTGAATATTTCTCTGTACAAAATTAACTGACTCGTTTTTATAGGGAGTCGTAGTGGTTTAATGTGCAGTCGCAACTGAACGTTGAAATAAAATTCGGATTAATTTTCGTCTTTAAATGGTTAAACACAATCAAGTCGGATTTCGGACATTCACCGCCCTAACAGTCACGTAAGAATAAGAGTGTCAGATACAACACACACATTCCTGTGCTGGTCAGTCGGACCAAATCTGATAACTATAACTAAAAATGATATGTGCGTGTCTAATTTAGTTTATAAACTGCCATGAATTTTATCAGAAAGAAAGGAGAATTTTAGATGTTGTGGTGGAAATACTAGTCTCACATATTGTCTCATAGTTTAATGTTTTAATGCACAGATAGGTAGGCCATGCAGAAGTATTAAAATACACAAGTATGTGTACAAATAGGTTAAGGCTTTACCGTACAGAATGTAGACAGCAGTAAGGTAAAATAAATTACTTTTATTTGGCGTAGATTAGAAAACCAATCAATATTATTTATCTTAGTAATTAACCAACTCGATGCACAAAATTTTTGTTTTACAATAAGTTTATTCCATGCCTCTACATGTTTCGAGCACCATGTGCTCGAAACATGTAGAGGCATGGAATAAACTTATTGTAAAACAAAAATTATGTGCATCAAATTGGTTAATTACTAAGATAAATATACTGAGTTGCACGGTCAGCAAAACATCAATCAACATTAAGTTATGTCTAAATTTGAAACTTTAAAAACGTATATTCCGACAGAATTTATATCATAAAAGCAAGGTATTTTTTTTCTGCCAACTAGAGGGTCAGTATCTTCTACCGTGACAAAGAACGTTTCTTGCAACTGGTAGTGAAAGAGATGCTGTAATTCGGATTTTCTGGTGCATGCTGAACCAAATCACCAATGTCGATGTGCGCGCATTGAATAACAATTATTCCATTTATTTGCTATTAGCATACATACGAGTATAATCAGACTGTCGCTTCTTTGTTATCATGTCAAATATTTATAAGTTTGCCTGTTTTTATTGATTTATGCAAAGTTCTGACACCCCTGACCTAGTAACCGATCCTTTATGTAACTCGTAATTTGTTTCTGTAACCGCATATCAAAATGCTATACAAAACACTATCTAAATATAATAAAGTGGCCGCAGAATTTGTTCTACGGTTCTCATGGGTTCTTGTCCGTCACTGTTACTCCGCTGACGAGATTTAATCATATTTGACAACACTGTAGCAAATGCAAGGGTTATGTAGTGCTGACATATTTACTTACTCTTATTCCTTGCACTGACCTGACACTTGCCTCTTCTAATAAAAACTGGAGAAGACTAGCTGAACACCGAAGGACCTGGCTTAAGTTCGAGAAATGAACTACATTAAAATCTGCGCAAGTCACGACCTATTCTGGCTGTGTTACTTCTCTCCACCATTTCTAGCAAATTACAGTTTTTTCTCTCTCTCTTATTCACGATACCACCCAGTCTTTGGAGACTAACTAGGTATTTTATTCTGACCTAAATCTCTAAGTCGTCCCTTTGCTGCAGGCGTCGCGGTTCAGCCTGTTTTATTCTGGCTCCTCATTCGTGAGGTTTCGAAGTTACACACAACGACGCGTGACAAGTGGTAGGACTTTCCTGGACGAGTGATCAGCTCGTCACAGAGACCTCTACCTGACAACACACACAACACTCACGACAGACAAACGTCCATGCCCCCGGTGGGATTCGAACCCACGATGCCAGCAGGCGAACGGCCGTAGACCTACGCCTTAGACCGCGCGGCCACTGGGACCGGCAGCATATTACAGTAAACGCGTTGAAGTGTGTTCTTCACAAACTCTTCTTTGTACCTAATGTGACATCAAGTTTTTGCAGCTGATACAGCGTCATTAGCTAAATCTGTAATTAACAATATTGCAAACGGTGATTGTATCCCGTTTGCATAATGCAAAGGTAAAGTAGGTACACCTGTGTTTATTTTTGGAGCATCAGTATAATGCATCCAGCAATCATTATGAGCCATCAAGACAGTCCGTGTGGATGACAAGAATTCATATCTCTATGAATGTCGTAGTAAATATGCAATTTTGTTACTTCAGCATAGTTTCACAGGCATAATCTGTAATCTTACTTGGTTCTAGAAAATATGCGGTATGAAAAATAAATAAGAAATGTATTATTTCAGTTAAGTTTATTTTAATACAGAACCTAAGAAGTCTGGATACATTAACTAGTGGAATATAAAAATAAAACCTAAACGAAACGGATTGAAGTGACAAGTTTGGATCAAGCTGGTAATATATTTTTTTATTTTAGTTTAAACTTGAATTTAGGGCAAAATTACTGCATAAAGAAAGCTAACGACTCATTTTAAGATGTGACAAAGTTTAAATACTTGTAAAAGACACTACAAAATGAAAATCGCACGTAGGAAGAAATTAACAGCAGATTAAACTCAGGGAATGCCTGCCACCATTCATTTCAGAATTTCTGCCCTTCACTTTTGCTATTTAAACGTCAAGACCTGTAACTTCTCCTCTCACTCTATCTGGGATGAAACGTGGGCCCTTATATTAAAGGTAGGAATTAGGCTAAGGGTATTTCAGACCAGGGTGATGAAGAGGATACTTGGAATTGGGAGGTATGAAGTAAGAGGAGAAGGGAGAAACTTGCAACTTGAAGAGCTTCATGGTTGGCACTCCTCGTCAGATATTATCGGATTATCAAATTAAGAGGAATGAAATGGGTAGCGCACGTGGTGCTATGGAGGAGTGAAGTGGTGCATACAGGGTTTTGGTTAGACAATCCTAACGGAAAATACCACATGGAAGGCCTAGGCGTGGATGAAAGGGCCATATTAAAATGGATATTAAAAAAATGGAACGAGGTGTGGGCGGAGTAGATTGCAATGATTTAGGTCACGGATAAGTGCTTGTCTCTTGCACACAGGGAATTAGCTTTCACATTCCTATAAAAGGACGGAAATTTCTTTGATGCAAGTTTGTCCGTGCATCTTTGTATATGCGTAGAGAAGAAAACCAACTAGATATTACTGAATGATTTATTGCACTTGTAATCTGCTCAACATGTTTCACGCACTTATATGCCCATCACCAGGAGCTCGAGACTATGCTTGTGTTATTACCGCATATGGTGTGTAATGCCTTGGTTGCTGGTGGTCGGCTGTCAGGTGCAGGGCAGCAGGCTATGCGTCCGGGATGAAGGAAGCTGCTCGAGCAGCTTCCCTCATCCCGGACGCATAACCTGCTGCCCTGCACCTGACAGCCGACCACTAGCAACCAAGGCATTACACACCATATGCGGTAATAACACAAGTATAGTCTCGAGCTCCTGATGATGGGCATATAAGTGACCGAAACATGTTGAGCAGATCATAAGTGCAATATATCATTCAGTAACATCTAGTTGGTTTTCTTCCCTACGGAAATTTCTTTGTCAATAATTTACTAACAGGACTTATTCTTTCCTCTCGGTTTTAAAGAATAATAAATTAATAAAAACTATGTTTATGGGACAGGATTGGTCCCACTAGGCGAAGATATTCTCAACATCTGCACAACCCATTTTACTTAAACTGGTACCATACATAAAGTCTGGTGAAATGCACAGAAGAAAACAAACTTATCCTAAACGCTGTGACATGTGCTATAGTGGCAAAAATTTGATATTTGTGACAGAGCTGCATTAAATACCATCAAATAATGCCATATCTTTAGTAAAAGATGAATTATTAATAAATTCTTAGAAACTGCGGCATTTTAACCCATTCAATTTGACTCGTTCTCTCATTTTTTTTTATAGGTCTGTAGAGTCAACGTCATATTCCAAGAAGCTGAGAGCAGTTTTTAGCCTTCATTTTAGCCTAAGGACACGATCCTTTCCTGTCCTTGAAACATAGAGTTTTTATTTTTAACATGGGACGAGGGTACTTACTTACCTACTTCCTTACTTACTTACTCCATGGTGCAGAGTCCTTCTTGAGAAGCTAACTGGTTTGCAGCTAGTCAAAAAACTCCCCGCATTTCACGGAACCCGAAGGTTCATTACCGCACTCACAAGTGTCCGCCAACTGTCTCTATCCTGGGCCAGCCCAATCCAGTCCATACACCCACATCCCACTTCTTGGAGATCCATCCTAATACTATCCACCCATCCACGCCTAGGTCTCTCCAGTGGTCTATTCCCTCCGGTTTCCCCACCAAGACTCTATACACCCCCCTCTCCTCACCCATACGTGCCACATGCCTAGCCCATCTCACTCTTCTCGATTTTATCACCCGCACAATATTGGGTGAGGAGTACAAATCATTTAGCTCCTCGTTATGCAATCTCCACCATTCCCCCGTTACCTCGTCCCTCATAGGTCCAAATATTCTCCTCAACATCATGTTCTCAAACACCCTCAATTTCCTTTCCCCCCACAATGTTAACGACCAAGTTTCACACCCATACAAAACAACAGGCAAAATTATAGTTCTATATATCTTGATCTTTAAATTTTTGGATAGCAACCTGGTAGACAAAAGATTCTACACCGAATGATAGCAAGCACTTCCTGACCTCAATCTGCTCTTAATTTCTTCCGCAATAGATGGGACGAAGGTAAGGGTCATAAAATAAACAACCAAACAGAATGACTTTAATCCATGTAGCTAGTTGTGTCTTGCTAATTTATATCTTTCAGTGAGGCTTATATTTGGTCACTGAGTTTTCATCGACTAGTGACACATGGATGCATGTATGACAGTTGTGACAAATTTCTTGAGTAAAATCAGGAGGAATTCTCGAACTCGCAGATACGATAGGACATTCAAAATCTGGGTACGCGGATATCCTGCTTCGTCTATCTTAATTTCTTGCTCGAGTGTAGTTGTTGTATAACCTAGATCCAAAAATATCAAGCATGCAGCAGAAAGCCAAGAAATACCAAACACGGGAACTTAAGCATACACAAGCTGTAAGCGGACAAGCGTTCAAACAGCTGGAAAACATGTGCGACCCACATAAAACACATTATGTGCAAGCGTGCGTGCACTCCGATTCAAGACAAGGATCAGTATCTATCCAACGTCAAGGTTTCATCTCATTATTTCATTAAAGTTTTGTTTCAGTCACTTTCCTGACCACAACACCTTTGGCCTGTTGCAATACCATTTAAATAAATAATATTTATTTACTGCAATTGGGTTGTCACCCGGTGGCAGTGGTTATTTTACATGTATACAAAATATGAAATTGGTTACTACTAAATTTAAGTCGGGAGGGCTACATGAGAAGCATGTAG
>Ga0123357_10010963_pt1 | contig 11575 bp, 5 predicted proteins | sample TergutEmb28metaG_FD_89873 | JGI IMG/M metagenome (GOLD analysis project Ga0123357, IMG submission 89873) | Embiratermes neotenicus P4 segment gut microbial communities from Petit-Saut dam, French Guiana - Emb289 P4 | ecosystem: Host-associated > Arthropoda: Insects > Digestive system > Gut ...
GGTTAATGCGTCATTATCGTGGGTGAAGTGGCTGGAGCGTGGTATTGACCATCCACCCCCCCATCCAGCGCCGAAGTTCAAGAAGGAGTAGAGCTACATCTCTACTTCCCCTCAGGGTCTTGGCTGTTGGGTAGTAGTGGCAAAATACCCATTTTCAATATACCACTCATCTCTTCTAAGCAAATACTAGTATGCGAAGATGAACTAAACTCATGGGGACAGTTACAGATATTGAAAACATTGTTTTGAACAACAGCCAATTTTAACTGCAGTAATACAAAATTACAGCAGTTTGTGCACTGTGAGTTGGAAATGTCTGCTATAAAAAAGAAGTGGATGGTACCAACTATTTTGAAAACAGTACCTCAAAAGATTCACTTACATCATGCTGACACTTAAAAAAGAAACACGTGTCAAGTAAACTTTTCATAACAACACTGAACTTTACATACCTAACTCGAAAGGTCAACGTCAAATAACCACAGCAGCAGAGTCAACAATAATTAACTTCCCTACCAACCCACCATACCTTGAAAACAAAACTGCAAAAGTCTGCAGTGTCACACACCCCCAAAATAAAATTTCTATGCCAAGTTCATTCATATGGCCATGGTTCTTTATCATACCATATCTAACACGTGTAGCTCCAATATTTCCGAGTTTATCATAAAATTGAAATGCAAATCTTCATTTCACCAGTGGCTGCATTGTTACTTTCCATTTCAGAACACAAAGAACAAACAAACCAAAAAAAAAATCACACTGACAAAAAATTGCATGCTTTTCAAACTTGACAATACTCCAGGACCTATATTCCTAGCAACCATTCACAGGTTTGCTGAAGGTGAACTAACTGAGTCTTCGATTACTTAAAGGCAATGTTAACACTATGGAATGAAAAGGAAAGATGGTGAGTGGGTATGAATTTTGTAGGCAGCAGTCATGTCATAGTCATTTGCCTAGAGACTGTGGAAACCCATGCAAAATGCCAGCAAAGATAACCAATACAGTGAATGATATTCAAACTGAGCACCTCCAGAGCAAAGCCATGGCACATTACTGCCACATCAGCCCACTTGGTTTTAAGTTTCAAAATTTCTGTATGTGTGGGTATGCAACTTTTTAGGCTTTTGTAGTGGTGTAAAAGAACACTTCCATTGTATGGTTTATGTTTTCTCTACATTTCTCTATGTAAATGGCAGTATAAAACATAACATGACAACAAAGTGCTTCCTTTGCAATAGTAACACAGAAAAATTACACTTCCTCAGCAGCTTAAACACAAAGAAATAACTAAACTGTGCTCCCTTATTACATATTGGCAAGTTTATTGATCCCACTCTTCGAACTAACAGAGATATATTGATTTCAACTATACAAAGACAGTGAATTACCATGATGACAAGGCCAGCCTCCAAGCAGTTTACATCAGCAAAAATATTCTGCATCTAAAGTAACGTGGCACCACACGCGATACAGACATACATGATGGCTCCCACAGCACCCAGCCCACAATGATACAGAACTCTGTTAGTGTAATATAACGATACACTACAACAAGTACTATAAGCAGTCACTGTGTGCACTGTGCACTTCAGCAGTCACAAAGATAATCATACAGGTTTCAGGTCCACTCACATTACTACAGCTCTCTGGCCTGAAAGACACATAACTATCCTAACAGCAACAGTGTTAAAACATACAACAAAATAGTGGTTCTCAACTACCCTACCACCTAACATTTTACAAAAGCAACAAGAGGCCTCCCAAGTTCTTAGGCTCTTGCAACAGAGCATTTGTGGTCTCCCATCTTCTAGGATTTGAGTCCTGTCACAGGGTGACTGACGCCCAATATTTTGAAACAACATGGCTGTCACATCCTCAAGGGTTGAAATGTCAACGAAGAAGATACTTCGTGGCCATTTCAACTCTTGCTCAAGACCTTTTATGCTTATTTGTAAATCTTTTTCCTGTGCATCTGGAGACTTTTTTTTAACTGACAATGATGATCCTTGCAGCAACTGTATGGCACAATATAACCATGGCAGTTTAAATAACGTTGTTACACACCCTAAGAATCAAACAACCAATATCTGAAGCATGAGTCACTACATTATCAGTGCCCTGTGTCCTCAGTGTTGAACTAATAATATGACAGTAAATAACGCATGCATCAAAACATAGTAATACATAAATAAATATTCTTCATGCTACATCAGACAAGGCAAGGATACTTAGTTAGCCAACTAACTCAATGAACTGGATGGGCAGGGTTAAATTCCTAGAATGGTCAGAGATTTTCCTCTGCACCTACACATCCACAACAGTATTGGGGCCCACCAAACTACCTGCTGAATAGGTACCAGAGGCCCCTTGCTGACAGATAAAATAGGTGGATTGTGACAATAAGCATTCATCTTCTCATGTTCAGCTACAGAATGCACAGAGCATCACCTGAACAATCCCTGTATGCCTGTATGGTGCGGTGCTTAAACACAGCTTTAAATATGACCTAGAAGGTGTAAAATGTATACAGATTTGATTACAGTATCTTCATTACCTGAATCATAAAAGCAGTCACATGTGAACTTAAACCTTAATGGCACTGCTGGAACCGAACAGGCAACCTCACTTCTGAAGTTCAGACTAACCTCTGTATGGCCAAGCATGGAGTCACCCAGTGGCTGTGTAGTAGAGGAACAGTACTGCCGGTCAGGACTGCCTGGAGACCTGGATTGTGAAACTTCGTACCGCCGTGATTCCTGGCTCTCGCAGTACTCCATCTGTTGGCAAGACAGAGTTCTTTCAATAATACTGATCATTTTCATGACCAATTACACAGAGCAGTGTTCTTTCTGAAACTCACAGTCACTAAGCTGGTCATGAAACTTTCCACTTTTTATGGAACTTTCATTACTGTTTCATTACTGTACTCACAAGAGCCTGCCATGAATCCAGTCTAATCCCTTCATGCTGCCTGACCAGAATCTGAACATACTCCTTATCTCCCCATGTGTGCTAATCCATTCATCTAAACCAATCCCATTTGTTCACTCAAATAACATTTAGTGAAGACTACATATTATGAAGCTCATTATAATTTTTTTTTTAATCCTCCTGTTACTTTCTCTCTCCCAGGTATATTCACCTAAGTACTCTAGCCTCAAATATCGTGAATCTGTGTTCTTGCCATGATGTGACAGGCAACACATCATTCTCATTTAAAGTATGTAAAACAGTAGTTCTGCAGTTCACAACCTTTAGGTCTTTAAATAGAACTTGATGTATCGCCATTTCATACAAAAGTGATAAAACTTCATTCTAAAATTATACAACAGAAGCAGAACACCGTTGGTTCCTTTAATTTTTCAGGATTGTGGAATAGTTCCTTCTTGTGTGTCTGCACAACTGTCTGGGTGACTGTATGGAGATTTAACTCCTGAACATATGTTACTTATATCCACACATGACAAAGAAAAATAGTAATATATGGCAGTCTAAGCTATCCAATACCCAAAATCAAGAAAAATGAATGACATTTTATAATTCATAATAAAACCAATGAGATGCACTAATTTCTCAAATTTATTTTCGGAATAGAACTCTACACGTTTCGGGCCGGTTTTCTGTCCATCATCAGGAGTCTAGTACTGTATACACAGCAATAGGTATATGTCGCACAGGTAATGCTGACTGCTTGCTAGCGGTATCAGGATGGACCCTGATCCCGCTAGCAAGCAGTCAGCATTACTTGTATGACATATACCTATTGCTGTGTATACAGTACTAGACTCCTGATGATGGACAGAAAACCTGTCCGAAACGTGTAAAGTTCTATTCCGAAAATAAATTTGAGAAATTAGTGCATCTTGTTGGTTTTATTATAAAAATATATCACGATGCATGGTCCTCTGAATGTCATTTTATAACAGTCAAACGTCATGTAAACTTCTTCACTTTCAAATTTCTGTTATCTATGTAAAGGCTGAAGGAACTTCCATAATGAGTAGCTTCATGATTTATAATCTGTGCCAAATATTAAACAATTACAGAGATCAAAAGAAGGAAGATGGGAGGGGGAAGAAATGTTGCATTCATGATGGGGATACTTGCCAAGCAACCACTTTGAAGACCTAGGCACAGCCTGGATGATACCAATAAAACAGAGTTTAAAGCAACAGACTGGGAAGTTATGGAGTGCATTCATCTGGCTCAGAACAGGGACCAGTGGAGGGATCTTGTGCAAGAAAGGGAACTCTGGATTACATAAAATGAAGGGAATTTATTGGCTATATGAGGACCTATTAGAATCTGAGGAAAAACTCTGCTAAATGGAGTTAAATGGTTAGTCATGTATGCCTGACATATATTCCTTGAAAATAAAAGGCACAAACATGGAAATTATGCGAGATTTAGACTAACAGTGACATCTGCTGGGCATACAGAAACCCAGTTCAAATAAATACTTAATAGTGAGAGTGATATTGCATGATACTCAGAATAATGGTAAAATTAACATATATGACACCACTGCAAATGGCTGTTTTGAAAGAAGTCGCCAGTGGAAGTTCTAGTCAGCATCCTGAATATGAGCAGAGGTGACAACATATGTGTACATGACAATGAACCAGTTTACAAAACCTTGAAATAAAATTAACATGTAATATATGTTCTATTCACAAAGTAACATTAACTCTGGTTATTAGGTAGCCTTGACAACACAATCAGTCTAAACCAAGATGGTAAATTATTTTTACATGAGCACCAGATCAGGCAAATTTAAAGTGACCTTGGGCTAGTTAGCCACACCAGAAAAATTTCAAACTGCAAAAATCATTAAAGAGCTATCAATTATTCACACTGACCACACATATTATGCAGATATACAAAAGTACATAAACATTACACATTAATACAATTCAACTTTATACTCAATGTGTCAAAGACATGCATTACACTAGGGGTGAACAAATCCCAGGCAACCAATTTTTTATGGTGGCACCTAATATTTGTGGGTCCTCAGTATGGAACTTGCTGCGTGTCACCCAGCTGGCACCTACAATTTTGAGATAGCTCATAGATTTTTTTTAAATCTATGTACCTCTGCATTAAACCATGTCTGTTGTGTGGCCCACTTCAGTTTCACATACCGACCTGCACGTACAATGTAAGTGCAGGCTGTAAATACATGGACTGAGAATACTAAATCTTGCAGTCCCAGGTAGCACAACGGACTTTGAAGGAAGTAATCATGGGCCGATGAAAACCCACAGCAAATGTGGTCCCCTCAATGCTCAGAAACAAATCTAGGTCCTCTACAAGAAGAAGGAATAGTGCTAATAACTACACCATCACACAGAGTAATTTAGTAATAAAAACTGAAAAAGTAAACACCATGAACTTGGACAGTATCCAGTTTGAGCTCTACCTGAGTAGTGACTTATTATAACATTATAACCCATTATAACAGATCACAGCTCCTTACTTGTCATTCCAAACCATTACCACTCAAATCTATGAACCACTTCTCACCCTAACATATGCAAACTCTTCACTTCACACAGCATCAAAAATTAACCAACAAAAAAGCATTTTTGTCATTAATCAGTCATTTTAGCTACAGCACTTTTGTCAAGATGGCAGACACTATTACTTTTCAGAAATCCACTTCTTTAGTCAGTACTGCTACAGTCTTTCCATCAGACTAGACAAAATTCTTCCCTGTGCAGGAAGTCTGGTTACATCCACTTGGTATGGCAATACTTCTGCTACTCCCTGTACCACATTCATGGTGACACTCAGCACAACACACACCTGAGAGTGGCAATTTGACCATCAATCACTTGACAGCAACAGCCAAAATCTGTGACGGCAAAATGTGCCACATTGTGCACCTGGTTATCTTAGAGGTACTAATTATACTAATGTATCCATTTATGAAATTTAAGCACAGGTACTCACATCATTATGTAAGACAGTAGTGGTGGGGGAGTACATGTTGCTATTGGACGGGGAGCATGCTTGGAAGGTGGCAGGATCCTCTTCCTTTTTGATATGGGGTGTGGGGGTCATTCCTGTCCCATCCGTCGACATCATCGACACCTGCAACAGTAAAATGTTGTTATCTGAGTAGTCAAGGAGGACAATCAACCCTTTCAATACTACAGCTGATATGTCTCATATGAAAACACTACTGCCATTTGCTGTTAATGCATATGTTACCCATCAGTATCAAATAAAACAGTGGCTGTTATGTTTACAAATTACATACACTTCTTTTTAAATTTTCAAAAACATAAAGTGTTAAGTCTATAAATATACAAACAAAAGAAGTCACAATTTTTCTCAATAAAACTGACAACAACAAGGATATAAAGAAAGTGTCAGACTGCTCTAGTATCACTATCAGTTTTTCAATTGTTTTATTTTAAAGGAGTGCCAGATTTTTAGTTTCAAACAAAAAGACAATTCATGATGACCACAGTGACAAGCATATGGAACCCAGTGGGTTGGGATGATGATAGCTCTCAAGGCATCCCACTTTCTGCTTACTGTTGTACTCCCTTCGACACAATCAGTCAACTAGCCCAAAACACTTGCTAATAATGGCCGTTTTCAATCCAGTGAATAGACTGGCTAGATAACTGGTGGGGAATACTGGGGAGTATGTTGCAGTGGGAAGCAACAATTCCATGGAGCTGTGGAAGTAATTCATCCACAGAACTTGTTTCTGTGACATCAGTATATCTAACACTCTTGTATTTGAACCAGACTTAAAACTGTTAAAACCATAGGTGGCCAGACTTTTGAACTCAGTGATCTACTGTAAAGACAGAAAATCTCTTGAGATCTATCATAGTGTATGTCTTCATATTAGGTCAACTAAGCAAAGAAATGTAAAACAGCATAACAACATCAAACATGTAAGAGTACAACTGCTTCATTTATTAACAACGGATCTTTTCAAACTAAAATAATTTACCATAATTTAAAGATGTTTTTCATTAACCTTCCCACTGTGAAGTTGATGCATGACACTGCATATCTTGCGATAACGTACTTCTAGAGGGTTCATAATTACTTAAGCACAAGTGAAAGCAGTATTTTAAACGTTCATCAGTCAGAGAGTTTTGGTATATTGATTCAGTTATCTTCATCTGGGAGAAGGTTTCTTCGCAGAGGTGACAAATAAATTCTGACAGAGACAAAAAATCGGCTGCAATCAATTAGCAGATCACAATCGACTGTGTGGCCACCTCTGGCTTAAACTATTGCTAATACAAACTAGGTTACATCTCCTAAACCTATTTTGAGATGAACATTTTCCTCCAATACCTAATTAAACAAACCCTAAATTTAATTTTCCTTAAACCAATGTTCAATATTTAACATTATCTGAGCCAACTGAATCCTTTTTACTTCCTCCCTACCATTTGGTTTATTCTTTTCCTGCCTGTTTCCCTTTCTTTACAACATTACACAACTGCATTAACACTTACCAGTAAGCAAGCATTACTAAATGGGTGACATGTTCAGTTGTATACAGCGTCATCAATGGGGCCAAATATACACTTTCTCGAGAGAACTACCAAATTAATGTATTGCTTTATGTAAATCCATTGATATACAACATAATGTGAAGTTCACAATATGTGGACTCAGTCTGTGGTTGCACATACATCAATATAAGTGATTCACTATGAACTGTAACAAGCTCAAACCACTAAATAAACCACTAAATAAGGCACAGCATGTGTCTGACATTCAGAATATACACCCTTCGGTGTTCAGTTGTTGTGGCCTAATGTAGATGTCTACTTTGAAGAAGGATTTAATTTTAATTTAATTCTGACCCTCATTTAAGGAAATGTTAAATTTACACATCCCAATCAATAATGGTTTTTTACAATACTATCATATGTTGCAAAAATACTTTTCAGATGTTACGTTTACGGATATTTCACGTAACGGCGAGATGTCGGCCTTAGGTTTCTTTGCTGTTAGATGTGTAGCTACAGCTAGAGAATTTCTTCTTTTACATTTCTGAAACATTCGGCCTAATGATGGCTGCCTTATGCAGCAGAAACATGTAGCCATTTATAATTACTATTATAAAGGGTTGAGTATTGAATGATTGTATGTATATTGTTACATATCATACAGACACAACGAAGATGGTACACACTAAGATAGAAAACAGTATGTTTATTAAACCAATTCTGACAATAGGAACTATTCTTCAGTGCTCACAAACACCTCTCTTACTAATATCACATTTATTACACATACATCACATTCAGTCAGACGGACACACAAGCATTATGATACCAAAATCTGTTTTTTTAAGGCTAAACATGTGGACAGGGCCAACGTGCGCTTGGCAGAAGCAATGAGTAAAGTACATAGTATCTCTTGTCCTGTGACGGCAGCTGTGGATGATTGTAGCTCAAGATAAGCAGGAAAAAGATAGACAATATCAGGGGTATACACTGGCATTCCTTCCATTGGCGGCCAAACTGACAGACTTATGGGGATGTGGAATAACAGTTGGGGAATGCGGCAACCGTGCAAACTTAGCGAAGGCCCTTGTTGCAGTGCCAACACCGACATATCAACGTGGCATCTCCCCGCTGCTCGCTAGATGCTGGTAACTGCCCTCATGCCCACATTCGTAAATGTTCCTGTATTCTACACATTTTTCTTCAGATCTACCGAATGCCATTCTTAATAAATGATACGGGACTAAATGATTAAGGGCATTCTAACACACGAACAAATAATAACGTATTTCGTGTAGTCCGTTATAAGCACTCCAATCCTGTGCACCACTTACCAAGCATTTGTAAGGGGTATCTGTCTCAAGTTCACTTTTAGGAGGTCTCATGTTCCATTTTCCCGTTGACTTCGAAGCCTATGAAAGTCCTTCCATATAACAAACTATGCAGTAACATCTCTGTAATACACTGGACATTGGTGGGGGGAGTAGAAACGCTGTTTGTCACACACTTCCAGCCGTGAGTTGGCCTGCTGTGTGCGATCTACTTTTCAAAGGACTATACATAAATCCCAAACTTTAGTTTTACATCGTGCATCCGGATTTCGCAAACTAACCGAGGAAGATGGCTCGGTTGACTTTCCTGACTTGCATTCCTAACGTGGGCGGTTGGCCGGAACCCCGATTATCCTGGCTAATGCTTTCGGTGACGTTCCGCAGAAACGCTAATTTTCTCCTTCCAAATAATTTCCAGTCATTGTTCATTAATCGTCCCACACTCGACGCTGCATAAACTGCGTATTAGATGAACAATAAATAAATAAGTTCACAAACGAGGCTCTGGTGACCGAGTTATGACAGCAGCATCATTATATCTGGTGTGGAAGGAATGTCACTCCCGAAGTTTCCGTTCTGTTGACTTAGTTCTGTTTTAATTGTCAGTGTCTTTTAACGGCGATTTTCTGCAAGCACAGGTTTGAAGCGTCGTATAGAAGAATAACACATTAATCAAGAAAACACTGTGGAATGTATACGCTGCGCGTTACGTAATGACAAAAGTAACATTCTCCGCGAACATTTGGTAAGTGAAGACAGTCCGGTTACACCGAATGCAAAGCGCGCGCAGTATTTCGGAAGTACACGGAGACAGTTAACCATCGGCAGCAGGCTCAAAAGCACAGACAGTCCGGTTACACTGAATGCAAAGCGCGCGCTGGATTTCGGAAGTACTCGGAGACAGTTAACCAGTCAGTAGCAGGCCCAACACCACAGACAGTCCGGTTACACCGAACGCAAAGAGCGCGCAGTATTTCGGAAGTACTCGGAGACAGTTAACCATCGGCAGCAGGCTCAAAAGCACAGACAGTCCGGTTACACCGAATGCAAAGCGCACGCTGGATTTTGAAAGTACTCGGCAACAGTTAACTAGTCATTAGCAGACTCAGAACGACAGACAGCCCGATTTGCGCGACGAACACGATTCCCAAGATAAAAATTGGTCTGTCCTTGAGACGAACGTTAAGTACCCACAGACAGAAAACGCATACAAAAGACAGATGCCAGTAATTGCTTTAACACTACACAGTGCCAAGATCGATTACACAGACCTTCCAGAACCGAACGAAGTACAAGGTTCCGTAACACAGAACCTGAACACTAGACAACCTCCATCCTGGATTACTTCTTGCAGCTACCCCTGACACAGGAGGCAAAAAGCTGATGTCGGTGGTGGCTAATAATACCAATGATCAGATTACATCCTATACAACACCAACAATATAATCCTATTATTACGGACGTGCTCTATAATGAATTACGAGAGAGAATGGTACATTAACGTACTGATTCTTGCTGATTCGATTTCAACATCTGACCTGTGTACCGGTTAAGATTTTGGCATCCCTGCTCTGGACGTCACTGTAGCCTTGCATACGGTTGTCGACTCCGGGCTTGACTCTCCAATGCAAATTCAGGCAGCACCCAATACATTAAGTCAGACAGAGATCGAGCGTGGCCCCAGTTGCTGTTGACTGATTCGTGACGACGGTTTATCAGCAGCATAGTTTATATGATCACATTTATGAATGATGAATTGGCATGGATGTGGAAGGAACCAGGCCGCAGTGTAATTTCATATGCTACTCTAAAGATGGAGAAAGTGAGTAAAAGCGTCAAAATATAAAATGCAATACAACCTCAACAATGAGATCCAGTTTTTTTAAAGGAATAGATCGCCTTTTATAAGAATTGTGAAAGAGAAGGCACAAATTTCGTCAAAATTTACCACCAGCCGATTAAATATTTTCAGATTCTGATACGCACTCAGCAGCTTAGTATCATAAATAGAAGCTTTCGACCGTAATGAACAGTACCGACCAAGAATTCACCATACAGCCCTACACAATTACACATACACACACAGAGAGAGAGAGAGTGTGTGTGTGTGTACCCGAAGATTTTCTCAGGCGTCATATGTACCCACTTACCAGTACAATACTCTACATCTGCCTCACGGTAATGACCATACAATACTGACGTATTTAAGCATCTCCTGTTTTTTAACTATAAAAACCGTTTTCTTATACATATGTACGCGCAGATTCACGCTGTTGCGTAACTATTAAACTAAGCCCAAGAAGGCTACTCAACTACACCGAAAACTGTCGATAGTCATTTTACTTAGAACACTCATTTTCTTAATCACGTTGCTTCATTCCGTCTCTTTTCCTGTCTTCCTTTCGTCTGCTGTTTCTCTCACCCTTTAATCAACCAAACTGGACTTCCAGCCAAACACCATAACAAAAATACGTCTACATTAATGTGAAAATACAATGCCATATTTCATTCCACGCTTCACAGCCTCTGTGACATATATGCCGTCGTAAAGCAGTCTACGAACTACAAACATGTCTAACATGCCAAATAATTTACTGGACATCTGACCCTCGAAGATGAGGCCCCTACACGGTCTCGAGACGTTTGGCAACGAACACCTAGTAGCGGAACGCAATATCTCACACGTTCGGCCATCTAAACTGCACCGCTTCGAAAACCTGGAAATTCGCAGGTGCACGTCAGTTA
>Ga0123357_10010964_pt1 | contig 11575 bp, 10 predicted proteins | sample TergutEmb28metaG_FD_89873 | JGI IMG/M metagenome (GOLD analysis project Ga0123357, IMG submission 89873) | Embiratermes neotenicus P4 segment gut microbial communities from Petit-Saut dam, French Guiana - Emb289 P4 | ecosystem: Host-associated > Arthropoda: Insects > Digestive system > Gut ...
CATCTTTTTTCGATAAACGGTACTTTTGAAGCTGATATCAGAGGGTTTGGGGCTGGTATCCGGGGATTGTAGTGTACGCAAGCCTATTTGGGGAGTAAAATACACCCTCTATCGAAATTTTCTTCCATTATCGTATGTTTTACAAACAAGTTGAAAAGCGGAGCGAAAAGACGGCGTGTCGCTGGCCGTCATTATGAAGATTTTGACCGGGGACGGTCTGATTTGTCACGTTGAAAATGTGACAAATCAGACCGTCCCCGGTCAAAATCGGCGCGGCACGCGCTGAGACCGTTTTCCGGTCTGCTTTAGCCGATAAGCTTTTTCTCGACCGCGATACGGATGGCGTCGATATTGCTGTTCGCGTCCAATTTTGTGTAGATCGAGCGCAGCGCTTTTTTCACGGTATTGACGGACAGGTACCGGTTCGCCGCGATTTCATCATAAGACAGGCCGTGGTACAGATCGTTCAGGATTTCCTGTTCCCGTTCGGACAGCGAAACGGTGTCGCCGATTTCCCTCTCCCTTTTGATCGCGTCCGCGACCACCCCGGATTTTTTCGCGTAGACAGACGCTTTGCGGCCTATCGCTTTGAGCCATTCGCCCGGAATCCCGCAATCGGGCCGGTTCAAAGCGGCGACTGCCAGCGGGTGCAGGTTTTTCCCAAGCTCGATAAACGGCATCTCGAACAACCCCGAAAACGAAAGCTGATACGCCTTTTCGAAATCCGCCAGCGCACCTTCGTCGTCGCCGGTCCTGGCCTTCGCGACTGCCGTCAGCAGCGACAGCGTCAGTTCGCCGAACACAAACCGCTCCTGCGGGTCCCGGGGCGCCGCTTTGCACAGCACGACAAGCGCCTGATTGTACTTTTTCAACGCGATATAGTATTTCGCGCTGACAATCAGCTCCCTTGCGGGTACGCGGGCATTCTGCGTCGCTTCCTTTTCGTCCATGATAAACCATGTCGGGCCCATCCCAGGCAGGCCGATCTGCGAGTAAAAATAACAAAGATACAAATCGTGCAGCAGCTGCCGGTTCCAGAAATCCGAGTTGTCCAGATGGGACCTTAGCTGTTTCAGCATTTCTTTGGCCAACGAAAAATCGCCCTCCTGCGTCGCGATACGGAGAATGTACTGCTCCGCCATGGATTCGATGCCGTACTGGTTTTTTTCGCGGGCCTTTACGATCGCGTTGTGCGCGGCAACCCTCGCGGCTTCCGCCTGATTTTTGTAAAAGGCGATTTCGCAGGCCGCGAGGTCGTCATACCCATAATACATGCTGTGAAAATTCGCTTCGACGCAAACGGCGGTTTCCCTCGATGCTTCGAGAAACTCATCGAACTCCGCCAATCCCGCGCCCTCCCCGACAAGGCAAGCGAACGAGCGGATGTCGGGAACGGCGAAAGGGCCATTGCTGGCCATAGGGGTTATTGATGATTTTTTGAAATAATGCATGGATTTTTTCAAATACTCCGGAGCGTCATAACGATGTGTTACGGTGGAAGTATACATACTGAAATATGACAGGTTGCTGTAGGCAATGCCGAGAAGCAGGAGCGAAAAGGGCGTGTCCGTGTGCTCCCATTCCCGGATGGTATCGAAGTTGCGCCCCCTCGCCTCTTCATACCTTCCCGTCCCCGCAAGCAAAATGGGGGCGAAGAAATTTTTCAGCAGCAATATGTCCGTGTCGTTTTGTTCGTTTTCATCGGGGTCAAGCCCGTCCAAAATTTCCAGAAAATACTCACAGGCGTCAAACGGCAGTTTGAACGGGTAGGAAAAAAGCGTTTCGGTCAGGCGCCTGAATTGGCGGGCCTTTGCGTAATAATTGAACGCGTCCATATTGTAATTGTTTTCGGAACACCACCGCGCCGCGCGCAGCCATGTCTCACGCTTCTCTTTTTCGGACAAAATACCCTGTTTGCTTTTTACAAATTCAAGGTAAAGCGGATGGACGCGATAGTCCCCTGTGAGGCTGTCATACCACGCAAACGACGTGAACTCCGGCGCGTTTTGAAGCGCCTCGCCGTCGCTCAAGACACTGAACAGCGACGCAAGCGGCAGGTCCGATACCAAAGACAGCCTGACTATCGTCTTTTGCAGATCCTCAGGCAAGCCGTCCCACATTTCCGTTTCCATGAGCTTGAATATGTTTTGCTTCATTGTGGCGAGGGCTTCGCCGGTGCGCCCCGGCATCCTCTTGAGTACCAGGGACAGCAGGTTGACGGCAAGAGGCCACCCTTTGGTCGCTTCCGCAAAGCGCGGTATGTCCTGAGCGGAAAACGGGACATCGCGCTCCCGCAGGAACTCCTCTGTCTCGTCGTCAGTGAAACGCAGATCCTCTTCAGTTATCCTTATGGCCTGCCCTTTGGAAAACAGTGAAACGGCGTTGATTTTGGGTTCGCCCCTCGAAATGAGGATGACGCACGCGCCGGGGATTTGCAAAAAGGCGCAGCGCTCAGCGAATGTCAGCGCCGCCTCAGAATGTATCAAATGAAAATCGTCAAGTATAAGGAAGGTTTTTTGCGAGCGGTGCTCCACGTCCTTGAGGATATCGCTGAATTGTTTGAACCGGGCAAGGGTCTCGGGGAAGCCGAGTTCGCGCAGTTTCGCGGCAAGGCCCGGGTTGTCAACGGAAATGTTATTTGTTAAATTTTCCCAATAATGAAATGTGATATTGTCGCTCTCGGTAAGCTGTATCCACCGTATATACGCGTCATGCTGCTGCCCGACATAGTGCTGCACGGCCTGTGTCTTGCCATATCCGGCGCCCGCGATGATATAGACCAGCTTGCGCCGGGCCGCTTCATCCAAAACCCGGTCGAGCCTGGGGCGCGGCATATAGCCCCCGGAGAGGAGCGAATTGTCTGCTTCCATTAACTTTGAATCCTTCCAATAAATTAGTATAACAGAATCTTATGAATAGGGATGTTTCAAAATGTAATCGTTGAAATTGAACAGCGCGTAAAGCGGGATGTTTTGCAGACTCCCGTCTCTGCGAAGGCCTGCCATGGACGTGCGCACCGATATTTCCGGAGCGTAGTCGGCGCGATATTTTTTCAGGCTCTTTGCCATCAAGTCCTCTCCGGCTTTCACTTCGACAGGTATGATGGCGTTGTTGTTCGACACGACAAAATCGATTTCCGCGATCCCTTCCGACGTCCAATAATTGACGCTGCGTATCCCTTCGTTTTTTATCAATTCGCCGAATACATACTGCTCTGTCAAGGCGCCTTTAAATTCCGTGAACATCCCGTGTCCATGCGCCATCAGTCCCGGCGAAAGCGCACTCATATACGACAAGAGCCCGACATCGAGCATGAACAATTTAAACGCCTTTTTATCCTCATAGGCTTTGACAGGAATGCCGGGCTTTTCGATTCGATAGACCGGGTACGCAAACCCCATGTCTTTCAACCAGAGCAGCGCGGTTTCATATTCCCGGGCGCGAGCGCCTTCGCGCGCCAGGCCGTAAACGAATTTTCGGTTTTCCCGCGCCAGCTGTGCCGGGATGCTCTCCCATACATATCTCACTTTCATCGAAACGTTTGCCGGGATATGCTTTGAAAAATCATCATTGTAATCATCAAGGATTTCTCTTTGTACCTGCGCCGCCTCGGCAAAATCCCGACTGTCCGTCCAGGTTTGTACCACACGGGGCATGCCGCCGATAATAAAATATTGTTTGAGTTTGTCCGACAGTATTCCCGCCATAGACGACGGTATTTGCCCTGTTGGGTTTTCCCGGATAAATTCCGTCAGGGATTCCTGCCCATCCGCGATCAAAAACTCCTCAAACCCCATTGGGTACAATTCAAGCGAGTCTACTTTGCCTACGGGAAAAGAAGTCCCCTCATGCAGGGCTATCCCCAAATGCGACCCCGCACTGCATATCACGTATTCCGGAGCTTCCTCAGAAAAATATTTCAATGAAGTGAGCGCCCTCGGCAATTCCTGTATTTCATCAAAAATAATCAACGTACTTTCAGGCAAAACCCTTTTGCCGTGAATAGCCGACAAATAGTCCAAGATCCTGCCCGGGTCAAATTCCCCGGCAAAGACGTCAGCTAAGTCTGTTTTTTCAAAATTGATATAACAAACGTCTTTAAAATATTGCCTGCCAAACTCCTTCAGCAGCCAAGTCTTTCCGACTTGCCTTGCGCCTTTCAGTATAAGTGGCCTTCTGCCGCCTTTCCCCTTCCATTTTGCGAGTTGTCCCAAAAGCGCCCTGTACATGTATCCCTCCCATATTCCGATGTGTCTCACATTTTCATAACGAATATTATAACATAGTATCACATTTTGCCAACGAAATTGCTCAATACCACCACATTTTCCTAACAAATTTCACCTGTAAAACAAAATCTTTAATTTCAGTCCAAAATCGTTTATAATGCGTACGGATAAAAATAATTCGAGAATATGAAAGAAGGGAAAACAGATGTCACAGAATGTAAGAAAAATCATTATTATCGGCGCGGCGGGCCGCGATTTCCATAACTTCAATACCTTTTACAGGGACAATCCGGCCTACGAAGTTGTCGCTTTCACGGCGGCGCAGATCCCCGACATAGCGGGCAGGAAATATCCGGCGGCGCTCGCGGGCAGCCTTTACAAGGACGGGATACCCATCTACGCGCAGGATGAGCTGGAAAAACTGATCAAGGACTATGACGTTGACGAATGCGTTTTCGCTTACAGCGACGTGCCTTACACCTTTGTCATGGGCATCGGGGCCAGGGTCAACGCGGCGGGCGCCGACTTCACGCTGATGGGCGGGAAAAACACCATGATAAAGAGCACGAAACCTGTCGTCGCCGTTGGCGCGGTCAGGACAGGCAGCGGGAAAAGCCAGACGTCAAGGCGCGTATGCGAAGTCCTGATGAGCCACGGGCTCAAGGTGATAGCGATCCGCCACCCCATGCCTTACGGCGATTTGGAAGCGCAGAAGGTACAGCGCTTCGCGACTATCGACGACTTGAAAAAGCAAAACTGCACGATTGAGGAAATGGAAGAATACGAGCCCCACATCAGCCGCGGGAACGTTATTTACGCGGGCGTGGACTACGAGGCCATCGTGAGGGCGGCGGAGAACGACCCGGCGGGCTGCGACGTCATACTGTGGGACGGCGGGAACAACGACTTCCCGTTCTACAAACCCGACCTGATGATCACCGTCACCGACCCGCTAAGGGCAGGGCACGAAATGTCATACTATCCGGGCGAGGCAACGCTGCGCATGGCGAATGTCGTCGTAATCAACAAGATAGACAGCGCCGATTTCGCGAGCATCCTCAAAGTCAGGGAAAGCATTCAGCGCGTGAACCCGAACGCTGTAGTCGTTGACGCGGCGTCGACCATCATCGTCGACAAGCCGGAATTGATCCGCGGCAAGCGCGTGCTCGTGGTCGAGGACGGCCCGACGCTGACGCACGGCGAGATGAAAATCGGCGCCGGGATCGTCGCGGCAAACCGCTTCGGGGCTGCCGAGATCATTGACCCGAGGCCGTTTGTCCAGGGCAGGCTTGCGGAGACCTTCAGCATCTACCCGAACATCGGGACGCTGCTTCCGGCGATGGGCTATGGCGAGCAGCAGATGCTTGACCTCGCCGCAACGATCGACAAGACCGACTGCGACTCCGTCGTCATAGCGACCCCGATAGACCTTGGGCGTATTATAAAAATCTCCAAGCCGTACACACGGGTCGCTTACAATCTGTGGGAGATCGGCCATCCCGATATGGACGACGTACTCGAAGGGTTCATCAAGAAAATCAAAGGTTAAGGATTTGGGTTCAACAGCTTTTCGGCCTCGCCCATGCTTTTGACAACGGCGACGCCGAAAGGACAACGTTCTTCACAACTGCCGCAGGCTACGCATTCGCCGCCGCCACGCGGCAGTTGTTTGTAATGGGAGACGACCGACGGCGGTATGTTTTCCGGGTCAAGCCTCGCTATGTCGAGGTATTTCATGACAGCCGCTATATCTATACCCGCCGGGCAGGGTTCGCAATGGCTGCAATATACGCAGTTGCCGCGAAAATCGTTGCGCATCGTCCCGATCACGCCGGTATAGTCTTTTTCGGCTTCGCTCGCGTCAAGGTATTTCATCGCTTCCCGGACTTCTTCCGGGGTCTTGCAGCCTACGAGCACGCTGGCCGCGGCCGGCCTTGAAAGCCCGTAATGTATACATTCCGGCGCGGTCAGGGCCCTGGCGAAAGGGGTATGCTCCGGGGAAAGCAGCTTGCCGGCGCAGTATGTTTTCATGATTGTCATGCCGATCTGCTTTTGCTCGCAGAGCCTGTACAGCTCCGCCCTCTTCGGGTCTATGCCGCGGAACAGTTCGGTTTTGATACCTTTTTCCAGATGGTCGAGCGTGTTTTCCGCCGCCGGCAGCATGTCGAAAGCCGGATTGACGCTGAACATCATCATCTCGGGAAGGCCGGTATTGATGGTTTTCGCGGCCATTTCAGGGTTGTGCGAGCTGAAGCCTATATGGCCGATCTGGCCTTTTGCTTTCAGTGTGGCCGCGTAGTCGGCAAACTCCGTTTCAAATACCTTGCTGAAGTTGATTTCATTGTCGATGAAAAACAGCATCCCGAAATCTATGTAGCCGCCGAAAACCCTCAGTAGCCCCTCGAAGTATTTTTTGACCGTGGGCATGTCACGGCTGATATCGTATTGCTGGTTGACGTCGGTGGAGCCGATATGCCCCTGTATCATCACGCCGCCGCGCCTGTCCCCGAGCGCTTTCGCGATGTTTTCCCTGATTTCCGTTCCGGGCATGAATACGTCTATGATGTTCACGCCGCAGCCGACCGCGGCGTCTATCGTGTCTTTGACCTGCGCGTAAGGCTTTCCGTCAAGATGCTCACAGCCAAGCCCGATGACGCTTACTTTTCTGCCGGTTTTTCCAAGCTGTCTGTATTCCATGGTTTGTTTCCTTTCATTTTTTGCCCCGGTATTGAGTACTATATCAGAAAAGCGCCGGCGGCGGCTCCGAGCAGGATCAGGATGAACGGGCTGATCTTTGTTTTGAGAAGCAGGACCACGACCACCGCGAAAATAACGCACGGGACGGGCTCCAGATAAGCAAGCCCCTTGCTGGCCCATTCGTCTGACAAAAGCTTTCCGTGAAAGAGCGTGTTTTCGGAAATCATTATGGCAGCCGTACCTATCAGGCCTATTGACACCGGCCTGATGCCCGCGAACACCGCGTTCAGCGAGCCGCTGCCCCGGAACCTGTCGAGGAATTTCAGCACGATCGTTATCAGGATCAGGGACGGGAGGACTATGGCGAAAATCGATATGGCCGCGCCCGGTATGCCGGCGACCATGAACCCGTTGTACGAGACCGCGTTGATAGTCACGGGCCCGGGCAGCGCCTGCGAAATCACGACCATTCGTGAAAACTCATCCGCGGTCAAAAACCCGTGGTCTCTGACGATCTGGAAAATCAGCGGCAGCATAGCGAAGCCGTTGCCGAACCCGAAAAACCCGACACCGAAGAAAAGCGTGAATAGAAGCCACAGGACGCCCATTTCAGTCCCCGCCCGCCCCTTGCTGCCTTCGGACGGCCTGGTACACGACCCAGCCGACGAACCCGCCCGCGATGATGACCCATATCACGGAAACATGCAGCACTACAATGACGGCCATCGCGGCGAAAGCGGCTACCCACAGTACAGGTTTTTGAAAAGCGCCTTTTCCGAGCCTGACAAATGAAACGAAAACAAGCCCGGCGGCCGCGGCTTTGGCGCCCTGGATCGCGCCCAGGGCATAGGTGTTCTCTCCCAACGCCCCGAGGAGTATGCCGACCAAAATCGCAAGCGTCGCGGTCGGCAGGATCGCGCCGAGGACAGCCCAAAGCATACCCGGAAGGCCGCACAGGCGGCGCCCGATATATGCCGACATGTTCATGATGACCCCGCCGGGAAGCGACTGGCATACCGTCAGGCATTCCATCATGTCATCTTTTGACAGCCAGTTCCGTCGCACCGAAGCGAGGTCTATGACAAGCGGGATCATCGCGGGCCCGCCGCCTACGGTGAAGAGGCTGATCCCGGCGAATGAGAAAAACAGGTCAGCAAGCAGTTTTGTATGGCCAGGTGTTTTGTTATTCATGTCTGCTCCCAAATGCGGACTTATTTTTCCAGAAGATATTCACGCATATATGGCGGGCTAAAGGCCAGCTTGCCATACGAGCTGCTGTAAATAATGCCGGCAGTGATCAAACGTTGCCGGTACCTGGACGCATAGCTGCTGTTCACTTTAATCCGTGCGGCGATTTCTCCAAAAGAACTTTCAGCGGAATCCTTGGACATTGCCATTAGAAAATCTCTGTCCTTTTGCGAAAGCTCGTGAAAAATCAAATCGTGGACATTTTTGAATAGTTCAATCTTTGACTTTGTGAGCGCCTGGTCAACGTCTTTAGCAGTTATTGGATTGTCCGCGCTCTTCCAAAGATAAAAACCCAATAGCTGAACAAGATAAGGATACCCCTCACTTGCCCTGGCAACCTGCTCAAGCACATCGCTTTCAAAGAATATTTTTGCCTTTTCAAAAGCGTTTCCGTATGCAATGGCAACCACCCTTACATCAATATTTTCCAATTGTACTCTATGCGATCTGCGCAAGAAAGTGAGAACCTTGTCATTGAGAATATCCTGCACCGAACTGGGCAGCCCTGCCATCAAGAGCATCACATCCATGTTTTCCCGTACCAAATGCTGATATGTCGTCGCAAATTCCCTCATTTCGGCAGTATCGTTGTGAACTTCATCAATCAGAAAGACTATCGGTATATTCTTCTTTTTTAATGCGCTCAGAATATCGGTCAGCCAATAGCGGAATCCATGCTCTTCATGCCTGTTTTTCCTGGTAACCCCAAATGAAAATCCCAATGCGCCGAAAGTGACCCCCGTAAATTCATCAAAAACCCCGGGAAGCCATCGCTTGCCGTCGCGCACACAGATATCCAGAATGTCAAGCAGCATCCCGTCCTTGGCGGTGACATCAACAATCAAGCACTTCTTTGATTCCAGGCTTTGGTGGATATCAGCGAGTATCGCGGTTTTTCCGGATCCGCGAATCCCCGTGATGATAGTGGTTCTATTGGGGTCGTTTGGGCTACTCATACACTGAAGAAAGTCATTTATTATAATATCCCGGCCAATGAACTCCGAAGGCCGTTTGCCAAACTGCGGATTGAAGGGGTTTTCAGGTATATTGTTCATCTTTTAACTACTTTCATAACTCTGCCCGTATTTTCATAACTCTGTTTTTGTTTTCATAACTGGCATTTTCTTTCATAAGTGTTACTGTACACTCACTTTGGCACAATAGCAAGCGCTACTGTCAGCGAGCAGTTTTGGGTTGCCGGGGGTTTTGACAGGTATGTGAGTGCCCAGCAAAGCAATTGTATTCAGAAACTGATAGGGGATGTTCACAGGCAGGAACAGCGCAATTATTATTATGTTGTGAATGAACCACGCTTCCCAGAAATCCGCTCTCGACGTCGTGCTTTCGAATTTCGCATAGTTCGCCCAAAATGACTTGTAGGCGCTAAGAAATATCATCCCCTTTTTTGGGTCTGATTCAATAACTGTGTAAACCCGGAAATCCGGCACAGAGCTAAGCAATAAATTTGAAAGTCGGTCGGCGTCCCGACCGATTTTCTTTTCGTTAAGGTATCATATCACTATTTTTGATGTCAAGGAAAATGATAAAAAATTCCGAAATGTTGCCAAAACGCGATATTAAATCCGTGTAGTCAGATGACCGCCGAGATACAAAAAATCGGCGTGAACGTCAATCAGATAGCAAGGCGCGCGAACCGGCTTTCCGCGTAACAAGCTGTCGATTTCGCCTGAACAATGATATACTGTAAATATAAACATTTTTGCAATAAAGCAAATGGAGGTAGACATGATTGAAACGGTAAATGACAATTCTATCATCGACAATGACGATTTGATAGAAGAAACGCTGAAAAAGATTGTAGAGACTCGCTATGAAGCGTCTTTCGATCGGTCAAAACTCACGCCCGCATCGGAAATGCATGCAGAAGCAAAGCGTTTTCTTGAAATTGAGGCCGAAATTGCCTGAATATACACTTTCCTATCTCGATGCCGCAAAAGAGGAATACTACAATGCGCTCATCTATTACAAAGAACGGAGTGTGAACGCTGCCGTCGCGTTTGAGTCGGCAATCGAAACAATCGAAGGGTTGATAAAACTGTGGCCGCACATCGGACGCAACTTGGACGCTTATCCGGATGTGGAATATTTGCCAGTGCCAAACTATCCCTATATTCTCTGCTATCGTGTCAGTGATTACGATTTGGAAATTGTGGCGATTTGCCTTTTTAATACCTACCGTGATCCAAAGAAATTTTCAGCAATGATGAAGAGGCGCACCGTAAACCTCTCAATCTGAAAACCTGAATGCTACGGGTAGAACGGGCACTGATCCTTGATGCATTCCTTGTTGCGGGCGGAGAAAACGCAAATGTGGTTTTCGGGCAATTCCATTTTGACACCGAGATGCTTTTCGATGAATGCCGCAGCAGTCAGGATCGAGATGAAACCGTCGCGTTTGCAGCAACGAGCGCCGCTCTTTTCCGAAACGTTCTTCAGGCATTCCGACGTCAGAAGGTTGCAGAGTTTTCGGCTGTCGCCTTTCAGGGGCGTTGACTCCGTGACGATGCTCAGGAACATGCCGGCGCTGACCGCCGCGCCGCAGCTGCCCCAAAATCCGCATATCCCGCCGGGAAGCTGTTTGCCTCTTTCGCGCATGGCACCGAGGGCACGTTCGAGGTCGATACCGCCGCCGCTGTTTTTAAAAGCCGCGAGCAGCGCGGACCCGACCAGGACGTGGTGTTCCGGCCCGTGCATATGCACCGACGGGTCTTTCATTATTTCTACGGCGATATCGACGGGGTTGCGGCTTTTTGCCTCGAGACAGATATGGGTTATCACGTCGTAGCTTCTCGAAGCGTGGCAGGAGTCGCAGAGATAGTGGCCGCCTTCGCATTTCACGTTTGCGGAAAAAACTTTCCCGCAGGAAGAACAAACGGCCTCATATGATTCCGTACTGTATACGAGCTGCTTGCCGCAAATCAGGCAGGCCTTTTCGTGTTCGATGCTCATAGTTTCTCTCCGCTCCTTCCTGTATTATGTCAACCAGGCAGGTTTTCATTCCTTATGTCAACCTGGCAAGTCCTCATCGTAAGCAGCGCCGCCTCGTGGCCTTCTTCGCTCACCCCGGCGCAACAGGCGGGATCGACCGAGATTTTTGTTTCAGGCAACCGCGCTTTCAGGATCAGGGCGTTGGATACGACGCAGATATCCGTGCAAAGCCCGCACAGCTCGATTTCGCAAAAGCCTTCTTTCACGTTTTCTTTCGCCGCCTCTGCCTCGTTTTCTGCCGCGACAAATCCGGCCAATTCCAGCGAACCGAACGTCGGCTTGTCGAATATTTCGCAGCCTTCCGTGTCAAGTTCGTCAATGATTTCATGCCCTTCTGTCCCGGCGACGCAGTGAATGACCGGCAGGCGCCTGCCTTCCTGCGTATCCAAATA
>Ga0123357_10010968_pt1 | contig 11574 bp, 6 predicted proteins | sample TergutEmb28metaG_FD_89873 | JGI IMG/M metagenome (GOLD analysis project Ga0123357, IMG submission 89873) | Embiratermes neotenicus P4 segment gut microbial communities from Petit-Saut dam, French Guiana - Emb289 P4 | ecosystem: Host-associated > Arthropoda: Insects > Digestive system > Gut ...
TACACTCCGAACACCTGTTCCGAAGCCAAGGTCGTCGCTGTGAGCTGCAGGCTACTGCAGGATTGTCGCGATGAAGGTCAAGCGGATCACGTCACGGACAGAGTATAGTACGTAGACACCAAAGAATTCCACACTTTTCTCTGGCCAATATCTCCGTAACCATTGAACTTTGGATGTATGTGTTTTGGGTTATATTGGTATAGTTTGACCTAAGGAACACTCTCCCGAAGTCTGGCACATTCCTCCTGGGACACCCTGTATACGAACATGAACATATTAGAAGTGCACACCGGAGAAGAATCGCTCAGTGGACTCGAACATGAGCATCTGTTCATATACTGAGTGGAGTTTTTTTTTTCTCGCAAAGGTAGTCCGTGCAGACAGTAGTAAGATGAATCCTAGGAAGTAAGTAGGGTTTAAGGAAACTGCACGGGAAGAGCCACTCCTAGTACTCTATTAAACCTTTTCTATCTACAACGTTTTGTTAAAACGGTTCGTAACAGAAAGAAGGCAGTGTGAATGAAATGATAACAAATGCACCAAGGAGACTCACTACAAACAAACTGCAAAACAAATTTCACTTATGCACATATACAGAAAACTACTCCAAAATAGTTCGCCTATTTCGTGTAGCTATCTTAAGAGATCAGTGATATGCAAAGGACATACTCGTATATGGCGATAAACCTTAACTTTTCGGCATTACTTACTTCCTTCCTTACTGCATGGAGCAGAGTCCTTAAGAAGTTAACCGGTTCTCAGCTAGTCAAGAAATTCCCCGCATTGTGTGGAAACCGAAGGTTCATTACCGCATTTACAAGTGCCCGACACCTGTTCCTGTACTGAGCCAGATCAATCCAGTTCCTGTCCCGCCATCCCACTTCCTGAAGATCCATCTTACTTTTATTCTTTCATCTAAGCCTTGGACTTCCAAATTGTCTTTTTCCCTCAGGTTTCGCCACCAAAACCCCCTATACACCTGTCCTCTCCCCCACACGTTGTACATGCCCCGCCTATCTCATTCTTCTCGATTTGATCACCAAATAATGTTTGGTGAGCAGTACAGGTTATTAAGCTCCGCATATCCTCAGGTTACGGATGGACGAACGTCCTTCACTATGGAGGGTGGCTAAGATTATATTGAAAAAGCAGTCGCGGACAGCCGACAAGGGGTATTCCTCCAACTTGGGGGTTGGGCGATGTGTTAACAAACCCTCACCGTAAAAACTGGTCATGATTCGAAACAAATACTTGTGCCGCGGGCTTGGACTAATCCTTTGGTACAACTGAAGAAGTCTTAAAACATCCCCTGTATATCATTGCTCCCTGATTGTAGCTATATGAAGTAGGAGAAGAATGTTGGAATTGTTTCCATTTTATGTGGATAAGTCAAACTTGTTGAGCAGTTTGTTGGTATATGACTCATTTATTATTGCTCGGAAGATGTAAAATTCAATAACCATTGTTGCCGTGGAAAAGCAGTTAGTATATAGCCTCAGTCATCCGGCATGCAAAGCGTATGCGCCCAGTTATGTTGTCATCTATGGTGTGTCTGGCTGTACCATATTTTTCCACGTTATCTCATGAATGGCACGATTTTTCGGAAAAGTTATTGAAAATAAAATTTGTTTTGACTTTCTCTACGAATATTATCTGAAACAGTTCTCATTCTAAGAAGAATTCAACTAGATATTGTCATATTGTCATAATTGTACATGTCTCAATGTCAGAGTTTAAAGATCCTTGAATATTCTTGAAGGATTTTCGCTGAATACTCAAATATAAAATTTCGTGAAAATCCGCCCATTGGGCGGGTAGTTGTTCCATGCGGCCCAGTGGACAGACAGAAATGACGCAATTAGAAGTCTTTTCCGCAATTTTGCGAAAGCGCATATAAAGAAAAAGGAAATCCGTGTTTGGTAACGGAAGAACAGAAGATGTTTATCTAGAAGTTATGCATTGACCCGAAAAATCGTTAAAAAAAATCTTGCGTCGCAGATGAATACATCTTACTTAAGTCCATAAATAATTAAGGGCTATGAACTTGGATCTAAACCCTTGTCTTTTTATGTACAGGAGTTTTCTTTATCCCTTTTAAATTGGGAAGAAGAAAGCACCATATAAAAGCCTATTCCCTTTAAATGGAAAAATTTCTACCCAGGAGAAAAAATGTAAATGTGGATTAGGGAAGACCGGTTCGATGTGTACGTTGCATTTCACAGAAAAAAAAAAGTCACAAAAATGAGTCATTTCTTAGGTCAGCCAGATAATTATGTTAAAGCTCAGTTTTAGTGCGCTGCTCAGCTAAAAATTCTGAGGAGGCTAATGCATTTCTGTGTTTTGCGCTTCGTCCCCTTTTCCAGCTAAGTGGGTGCAGCACAAAGTTGTTCTTACTAAACATCAAAGTGTCGGACATTAGCTTGTGTTTGTAACAAATGCATTGAATGCTCTGAGGTAATAATTTACCAATTACAAACAGTGAATTATTCTTGAAATACACTGTTTCCAGGCAATGTTTCGACAATTATTGTGAATTCACCCATGATAATTAGCGTGGTGGCAACAATGAAACCTAATGAATAGCTGATATGAACAACGATCTATCACAGACCTCAACAAAGAATATGACTAACTTTTCACAAAGTACACTGTTGATTTATTTCAAACACATAGCGTGCAGTTACGTTATTATGACCTATTATTATTATTATTATTATTATTATTATTGCAATGTTACGATCGTTATTTATCCCTTGGAAACCCGTCTTAATAGCAGTTCAGAAATCGAACCCAAGAGCTTGGATTGTAGCAGAAGAGTAGGAGAAATTGGCGGATGCATGTGAGCATAAAGTCATTTTCCGCTGGAAAATTCTTGATTCTAAAATGTAGTTACTCCTCGGAAGTGCCAGGAATTTTTACGTGTGTTTTTTATAAATTTGGTCCTTTCTACGCGGGGAAACGGATATCGAAAAGCGGAAAAATGTGGAGCTCCTGCAATACAAGAACCTAAAAAAACTTATTAAGGGGGGGATTGCATTTTTGTCGCTGGTTTCACGTCTTTAATGATCAGAATGGAACTGACTTTTAGATCAGTTTTACTTCAGTGATGAAGCAGCTACCTTCCTACCAGTCGGATGCCCTGTACGTATTAAAGTTCGATGAGGAAGGAACAGTCACAAGGTCCTTTAAATGTCGTTCTTCAGTCTCCACAACTCCTTGGTTTTATTGCTTTCATGTAGTTCCTTCTGAATAGGAAGATATTGATGGGTGGACGTGAGGCTCAAAGTGAAGTAGGTCAGGAAAACTTGTTGAATTAGGGCGCCAGCAAGTTATAACACTTGCATTTAAGATGTGAACACGTGATGGAACGTGTTTATTGGACACAGTGAATAATCATTGCAGTGAGATCGGTAAACACGGTCTTCTCTCAGGTTAACACACGGAGGAGACATCTGCAACGTTTGCAATCAACGAGTCCTACTTTTACCTACAGTTGGCGCATACTTAACTTCCTTGGTTTATTGAGGAAATGTTTCACTCCTGCTCTTTTACAGTAATTACGTAATAAAATAGCGCATAAAAAATGTGACCACCATACTTCGAATAAACGCCGCTATTTGTCACTTTGTATACACACTTGGATAAAAGTTAAAATTTTAAGTTTACCCGTGTTCGTTCAACGCGAATTACGCTTTAACCTTTCTTTACACCTATTTTACTTACACAACTTTTAATTGAAATTTTGTGGTAAGCTCTCCAGGTCGACGGAGCACCAAAACTTTGCATCCATGTTACTTGAACTACCAACATGAATTGTCCTAACTACTAGTACGTGTCTTGTCACAGCTTCCAAAGTCAAATTCCTCTTACCGTATACCAAAACGATTCTATTGGCCGCACGTAAAATTTAGACAAACCTCGTGGCTCGAATTAAACTTTATGGAAAACTAAACCTGATTGGTTGCGCTAATTTAAATCGGTAGACCTCAAATTTAGGATAAACGAACATTCGAGGTGTTGCCTACTGACACGTCCCACTCGAGGATTTATGTCTTAAAAAAGTGCCAAGTGTCAGGTTTCACTAAGGAACACCGACCGAGATGCAAGACTCCATTCAGCTTGACGGTTGATGGATGTTCTGCCCAGGCTTTTTCTTTTGAATACGTTAGTCGCACACATTCCATCCGGCTGTCTTCCCTAGCTGTGTTTATTCTACAGTAACAAGTCCCTTTTCGAAGTGACCCAAAACGAATTTATTACAGTGAAGCCTGTTCAGGGTTTGAACCTCTATCACCGGTCCATTTTATGACTTGAACTTGAAAGGCCGATAAACAGCTTGGCTCCATTTGAGCGGTAACGTAAACTGCCATTGCTGTAGGATGTGGCGTAATGACAATCCTCATGTTTTTCATGAAACCCCATATGTTTTCCGAAAATTGCAGTAAGATGTGCTATCTGACTTTGCGGAGTGACCGCGCTACACGCCTTCGAGGAGGGGATTTGTACTCTGACAATAAGTATGTCATTGTGATGTTATCAGACGTAACCTTTACTAATATGCCTATGTAATTCAGTCTAAAAAATAAGTAATAATAATAATAATAATAATAATAATTTATTGCAATATTACGCTACTCTTGCGACACTCCATGAAGGCTCAGAGAGGATGTAGGAATATTGTTCTGGCCATTCACAACCTCAATGCTTAAAAGTCTGTGGGTGGTCAACGCCACAACTCGGCCGCTTTGCCCCGGGAAAGAGACCCAGCACCCATTTGTCAGGATGCTTGGTGGGTCTCGGGGCCAGTCTGGACAGGTAGGGATAATTTTGCCGCCGCCAGCTTTGGAACCTTGGACCGTCCAGCCCGTAGCGAGTCACTACGTCTGCTGAGCGATCCCGCCCGCCTCTACTCGGTAAGGAGGAGGTTTAGTATTGTTGGTTTTGAGAAAGTTTTATCAGCATTAAGTGGAACAGTGGCTATGTTGAGAGACTATTCTTCGATGATCGCGTTTTGAACTAGCGTCATCAGAATATTCTTTGTATGGCGTGTTGAAAAACAGTGCTTATAACAGTCCGCCACACTGGAAGACCTGAAAGGTCACACAAGGAATGGAATTTATATCAAAAAAAATTTAAAACCTTACACGTGTTACAAACGAATATGGTGAAGAGAGTTAGTACAGGTATCGAAGAACAAGGCGGATATTGGCAAATTTTAGTTATAGTGTTTTATAATTATTCCTTACAATTATTTAATTGCATAATCTTACTGTAGGCAAGAATTAATACATTTTTATGGGTGACGCTTTATTTGTGCAACTTTCGATTAACCTATATAATCACATAGGGACCTTGCAGTTGGAACTTACTTTCATTGAATTACTAAAAAACATCTTTGCTACAAATATTTGGTTTAAGTTCGTACCCGAGATTGCTTATGATGAAATTTAAGTTTCGTTATCGGACCTTGTGTCGTGCCATACATCGGGCTCTTAGCTCTCGCCGTCTCGCCACGGAGTTCCAGGTTCAATTCCAGACAAGTGCATGTGGGATTTGTGGCGTACACAGTGGTACTGAGACACGTTTTCTTCCGAGTGTTACCGATTTTCCTTGTGAGCGTCATTCCATAAATGATGCGAGTTCATTCAATCCTCCCTCAGCGACGCTATACAACCTTAGTAATTGATAGTGTCGGTAAATAACGTACTTAAAAGGAACTGAAATTCCCACAGGGTCCACGGAATTTAGCTTCTGTTTAATGAAGCACTAGAACGCCCCCCTATACACCTGGTACCGGGTCAGTCCCGGGGGAAAAGCGGCTGGGGCTTCACCTCAACAACCCACTTCCATCTATTTCCGAGGTTAAAGAAGTAGTAGAGTTATACATGTAATCCCCTCTGTGGATTCGTGGCAGGATATGGGGTGAATTTTACCTGTTGCCTTTAATGAAGCACCACACTACGAATATGTGTAAAGCACCCAAGTGGAGTTGGAAATCAGATTCATGTTTCAGCCGCTTTATCACAGAAAAATCCACAGTTACCTGCCTGGTAGAAGGCTGTGTTTACCGCGGAATCTGTCTGGAGAGGTCACAAAGAGACAAATCTACATCACCATCAGGAATCCAAAAGGGTCTTTTGATCGTCCTTCTCGGAGCCTAGTCACTAAACTAACTGAGCTAAGTATTTATCCAAACAGTGCAGTGCAGATCCTACAGATGTCAATACAGGAAGATAAATTCACAGTTCAGAATGCATTTACTTACCTAAGAGGCGCGAACATCTCGGACTTCTCGTATTTTACAGGCACGTATGGCAAGGAATTGTGAGACGCTCGACCTTTAGAGTACAAAAGAAGCATTTCCTTGTGGGAGGCAACTGAATGTACTTTACGTTACATTTCAGGGCCATAAAAGCGAAGTACACATTTAACAAGTGGATGGGGAATTTGTAGTCCATAAAACACGTCGGGCCTTCAATCGAAATGAATGTTTGCCCTTAGGAATAGTTTCACGTAAATAATGTAAACACATCTTTTGGAATTTGAACTGAATGTAACCCTGAAGACGCTACGGACAAAATGCGATAAAAGTGGCCAACAAATTAGAAATTTTATGTGTAGAGTGAAAATTATGGCGTCCTGGATCCTTTTTTTCTAGTTATGGTCTTATTAGACTTTGTTTAGACTAGTTATTGTTAATGATAATAATAGATATTGCTAATCTTCGCTTATCTTTGGAAGACCATCATTGATATTAAAAAAAAAAAGAATTCGGAACGTAAAAATTTTGGGATATTATTTTGAATTATTTTTTCGTAAATCCGTAAAAACTACGGATATATTTTACTACGCATAAAATATGTTTTAAATTCGTATAAAAGTTTGATGTATTTCTTACAGAGACAAATATTGCATTAAATACATTCGAGGTGCATGAGAAAACGAATATAGGAACTCACAAAAATCCTCAGTTTTTGTTAAATTTTAACAAACAGTGAACAGTTTTTACCTGTCATAGTGAAAAGAAATGAGATAAAATTTCTTGGCATTTCCTTCGGCGATTTTTGAGTTGTTACATGCGTACAGGCAAATGAAAAAGTGGAGCGGTTTGAACAAACCCAATACAGGGATGCAAATGCGGCTGAGGGCTTCATTACTACTTCATTAAACAATTAACTTTCCAAAAATAAATTCTATTTTGTTGTGTTTCCAACAAGTTAACGTTGAATGAATTTAAAATAAAATGTAATTTTGTTTATATTTCAAACAAAATACTTTAATGTAAATAAGTTATTCAACGCTGTAAACGTGAGATTCAAAATAGAATCACTTACTAAGACATTAATATTACAATTCTTTAATAATCTGTGGCAAATTTAAAGAAAAACGATGGTAGATATGTGTACTTGCCACAGTAATCGCAATCCAAATTTCGACGTTGTAGAGTCTGAAATATTGTACGGGTGTGAAAATGTAGGAAATGTTTCACAAAGGGTGTGGTGGTGGTGGTGTGGGGGAGTTTCTATGCGTAGAGTACTGTCAATTACCGTTTTCATCTCCGCATAACTGTGGGAGAGTTTGTGCATTACTTTCTATTCCTGGAAAATGATAGTAATACAATTCCTGTTACCGGCGCTTGGATCGATTAAACCAGGGCTGACGAACCTATGGTACCCCTGCCCAAAATGACAAGCGGAAAGATTTCCTTGGCAGGCGGTATTAACAGCTGTCCCAAATTTTTTATTTTTGCCCACCCACTGTGAATCATATGTGTGTGTATGTATGTATGTATGTATATATATATGTATATATATATATATCTGAATGCGTAGAGATTGTATATGGATTACAATTGCTATCAAGTTATACTGAGAGTGAAATATTTTTACACAAGTCGGGAGCGGTGCGAGGTGTTGACTGGATATTTAACATTGGGGCGCCGGCCTGGCGGTGACTCGGCGAAAAAGGGACGTTGGACAAAAGGTTTTAAAATCTTCTTTTCAAACAGGAAGTATTAGCAGCCCCAATTACTTCCATATATTCTTCCTTATCATATTCCTCAACCAATTATTGTTAGAAATAATATAATTTTTACTACGCATGAATTGTATAATTATTGTACAATCATAATAAGCATTAATAATAACAGTGCATTAATCAATAATAATTGTGAAATTTTCCAGCACCTTATTTGGTTCTTTAAAATTCCCATGGGCACGGGAAAGGATTTTCTGGAAATTTGTAGACAATTTGGGCAGACGCCCTAAAAAGGTTTCGCCAGCCCTCGACTAAGACTCTCATTGGTAAGGTGTGAACTTTTCTGATCTTTGTCACTCTAGTAACTGCTGCAACTAGGCAACGGTCTGCCTAATTCTGATTGTGTGTCTGAAATTAGTTAGTGAGTGTGGAGGTAGAAACTTAGTTGTACAGTAGCTAAATTTATTGTTTCATACAGAGAATGAACAACTCTTTTATTAATTTTGGGAATAATTAAATTAGTTCGTGTGGCAATATCATATACCATATGCGAAAGAAATAAATGAGTTCCTACAGTATCTAGTTCATTGAAGGTTGAGAAATTTATGTCCACCAATACAATTCTGTGCACAAACAAGAGTATCGTGTGTACCCTATGTAGAATGAGGAATATTACATATATATATACATATATATAATTATAATACATATAAATATATAAATATAACGTAGTGTAGTAGTATATATATAGTATATATACACTACTATACTATATTACTACTTACAGGCTCGTAATTCCGTTGTAGGGCTGCGAGATATATATATATATATGTGTATGTGTGTGTGTGTGTATATATATATATATATATCACGCAGCCCTACAACGGAATATTTACAATACGAGCCTGTAAGTAGTAATAAAATTAAAAGTATGTGGAAGAAATACATGTATATTGCTATAAAGGTGTTTGTTAAAAGTAATTTTGAGGTGAACAGAAACACTAGCAGAGTCTGCAGTTTTGTGACTGAAAGTGACTGAAACTGAAAAGTGACTATGCGAGTAGATGAAGACTGGTTATCTCGAAAGTGATTATGGGAGTACACATGAGGATTAATCATCTCAAAAGTGATTATGAGAGCCCACATGAGGATTTGTCATTTCGAAAGTGATTTTGGAAGTACGAGTACACATGAAGACTGTTTACCTCAGTAGTGATTGTAGGAACACACATGAGGACTGGTTATCTCGAAAGTGGTTATGGAAGTACTCATGAAGACTGGCTACCTCAGTAGTGATTATGGGAGTACAGCTCAAGTCTGCTTACCTCATATGTGATTGTGGTAGTACAAATGAGACTGTTTATCTCAAAGTGGTCGTGGGAGTACAAGTGAGGAGTAGTTATCTCAAAATTGATCATGGGAGTACATTTAAATACACCAATTATTTTTTAATGCAAGTAGAATACTTTATTCCCATTCTAATTTATCTGTGTTGTGATAGGCCAAATGTAAACCCCTATGGTATGCATAACATAGCTTTACTTCTGTTGACATTCATCCAAAGAGCGAGGATTTAAGATACTGTATTTTGTTCAAAAGAACGCGAAAACTGACAAAACTTTAAAGAAAAACGACAATTCATCTTAACCATATCAGCATGAGAAAGACGAAAGTTTTGGAGAGGATGCGGAGGTAGAAAGGAGGGTGCCTAAGCCTAGTTGTAGATGCGCTTTGTTCACTGTAACTTTCCTTGAGATAAAGGAACACATCATTCACTGTATCCGGAAGAATCAAAGAATCAGCCATGATGTCGTTTCCTCCGAAGTGAGCATTAGTAATGGAAGTAAGATTGCAGAAATGCAGTACGGACTATCGGGAAACTTCTATTTTTATGTAGTCAGCAAATGTGTGGACTGTCGGATGAATTTATTGAAAAATGCAGATAACTTAAAAAAATAAGACACGTGAAACAACTGTGTGATTATTTCGTTAAATCTTACCAAAAAAAACTCCCCTTTTTTACTTAAGTAAGAATATCCAGGTGCTCCCGAATCATCACTATGGCAGATAAGGGCATAGTATCCGTCAGCCACTAGCTGGCGAAGCACGCTGTCTTCGGAGTCAAAGTAGTGAGATTTGCAAACATAACATTTTTGTGTTTTGTTGTGCGCGTTATATGAGATTCCCTTTTTCTATTGGCAGATCTGAAATAACAAAGCATTTGGGGTATATTTTACACAGAGTCTGTAAAATTGCATTGGAAACACAAGACACGATACCTGACTTTACTGATACAACCCAGAAAACAAACATAAGTTCTCTCATAGTGAAACTCGTTTCCTCACTTTAGAAGACACGGATGTAAATCAGATCGAATTTCAAGACCATGTGGCTGATATTTTTGTAATGTGATAGCATCAGTCATCACGAATGTGTTTCTCAAGGCCAGACGGTTAACCAGCATTCATGCTGGGACTTTTGTGACGCGTGAGGGCGAGTATGCTGAAAACATCCAGAATAATGGCGAAAAGGGACCGTTTGATTCACAGTAAGAACGCGTTTGCACCCACTGCTTTGTTAGAGCAGCGATTTTTATCCGCTAAAAATGGGAGTGGCCCCACCACAATTATTCGCCAGGTTTGGCCCCCCCAGTGATATCTGTTTTTTCCGAGAAAGAAGACGCAGCTATGATGGTTTCGTTGAGCGGATATTGCTGATAATCAGGAAAAATAGTGGATGTCCTACACACGAATAAAAAAAAGTCACTTTCATCTCTTTATCTCTCCATGGCAGAAAGCTGTGCCTTTTGCATAATCCGGAATAGGTCTTAGTTGAATGGGAAAACAAAGGTCAAAAACGAAATTAAAAGTACATTTCGCCGGGGACTCAGTACGGGTACTTTTGGATAAGGTCGCGTACTTTTATGTGATGCACGTATAATCAATATATTAATAAGAGAACCAATTTAAATCTCCATATATTGTGCTAGTGGATATCTTAATTCTCGCGAAAGCATATGGAAAGCGCTCTGTCTGGAGAGCAAGGAGAGCGAACGATTAGCACGCACGCATAATGTGGCACATTGCACTAATATGCTTGGCACGTAAGCTTATTTTATGTGCTCCGTATTTTCATACGAAAATGAAAGTAATTTTAAGAGGAGAGGGACCTGTGCGGTAGAGACTGAGCTACATGAACTATGTTAATATTTTACATTCGTAAATAAAATTTATGTTTCTTATAATGTCTGTTGCTATTTAGGACGTGTTACTGACATGAGATGTGTTCTTGTGTACCAATTTATTTCTACAAAACAGATCAGCTGTATTAATTATGGCCGACCCCTCTCACTGCCCAACGATTCTACCTGTGTATTAGAAGCTTTTCTTATCAGTTTATCTCACTACCTGTCATAGAGTTCGTCTCCCCTAACTAGTCTATCTGCTCTGGTGCATTGTTTTTGTTGTACTGTCTAGTGCAAACAATTTTTTAAAGATATGAATAGGGTGTCCACATTAGGGAGTTGCTAACTGCTTCCACTGAAAAAAAAAAAAAAAAAAAACTTAATCTTTTCCCTCCCCCCTACTCCACTCATCA
>Ga0123357_10010969_pt1 | contig 11573 bp, 12 predicted proteins | sample TergutEmb28metaG_FD_89873 | JGI IMG/M metagenome (GOLD analysis project Ga0123357, IMG submission 89873) | Embiratermes neotenicus P4 segment gut microbial communities from Petit-Saut dam, French Guiana - Emb289 P4 | ecosystem: Host-associated > Arthropoda: Insects > Digestive system > Gut ...
CACTCTGTATATAAAATGTGAATAAAACAGGAACCAAATACATTAGAATTATGAAACAAACTGCATTTTGAAGAGAAAAAAATGGAGAGTATGTACCATGTTTAAAATATTTAGTACCTATATTTGTTGAATAAATATATAAAATGCAACATTTAGAGATTAGCAGTGTGGTACGACCACAATAGTGGTCGTTAGGCGTCAAAGGGTTAACCATGTCCTTCTTATCCAGAGGGTAAGGAAGCTGAATCTCCTAAGAGACATGTGTGTAGATGTTATTCCATTTGACTGGCCCATTGTGGTGTGGGCAAATTCTTGTGCATTACTCTTTGCCACAACTGATATTGTTTTGTGTTCAGAAAAAGCACTGCTCTGGAGTTATGGGCCCTTAATAGTTTTTCCTGATCGTAGGACTGCGCAATTCCTGAATTTGCTGGCACAAGTTGATGTAATGTGTGCCAAATTAAATGACTGTCAAGTGAAGCTTCAAGGCATAGAATTTTTACTTCATCTAGAGAGCAGGTTCCAGCCATATGATATTGCCTGCAAGAAACAAGAGATGGCTGCAGACTCAGAAATCATATCTACACTGAAACACCTGACTCTTGACAGAGTGAGTAATAAATATGTAATCAATTTTGGGAAGTACTGCTGTAGAACTTCGAAGTTAACTTCAATTATACCATACCATTCTGTCTGTAATTACACTATATGTTTTGTTATGTATGTATATTATTTTGTTCCACTTATTCTTTTTACATGGCCAGTTCATTGCAGCTCTCAATCTTCTAACTATATTAAATTTTGAATTGCAGCGTTTCTAAAGATGCCACTTTTAACGGTGTATCCATCCCACTGAATTTATGTAACATTAGTGTTTGCTGAATATTGCAGTTGAATGGTTGGCACTGCTGCTATGCTGACATTTTTAATGATTTCCCTTACTCCCTCCAGTCTTTTACCTGAATATTACCTCAAATTGGCTGTGAATACTTACATCCACATTCTTTGCAATCCGTTTTTACTTACTGTATGACTGACTGCTGTATGCACTCTGATATACTGACAGCATTATAGCCTTTCATGTATGGCCTTTTAAATGCCCTGTTTCTAGCATGGCTGGAGAATTGTTCAATTTAAGTTCCCACTGCAGGACAGTATTTTCCCTTCCAGACAAAAAGGATGTTAACCAAAGCTTAAATAAACCAAAAATAAAATTAACAAATTACTCATTAGTGTTCCCACTGAATACAGGAAATAGGTACCGAAAAATGTGGCAGTGCGGACGCAGTGTCTGATGTGCTTACTTGTCACATCTGACCACTTATTCTGTCTGATAACTGGTCTTTAGCTTGTCTTCTGTTGTCTGTCTGATGTTAAGTGTAGAGCAGCATTTCCCAACTATATTCCGCAAAACACTGGTGTTCCATAAAAAAAATTGAGACACCAAAAAAAATCGTAGATTTTTTACTAAATTTGAATTTAGCGTATTTGATCATAGTTTAAGATATTGTTCATATAAGAATTTGTATAATAACCTTTAATTTGTTACTAACAGATCTCTTTGTGCTGACTTTTATTTGATAAATGAGGGGGCCACAAAACATATGTGTGCCATAAATATTTACCAAGTTAAAAAAGTATTCCATGACCACAAATTTTGGGAAGTGTTGGTGTAGAGGATTGTTATGGCAGTAACATTGCAGGGTAGGTGGCTAGTCATTCACAGGATAGGAAAAGAGGACAGGTCGCAGTCTGAACCAACAGGAACTGTAAACAGGAAATGTGAAAATGTAAGACAGAAATGGTCTTCCTATAATAATTAATGTTGTGGCCCTGGAAAAAGTCTTTTTCTTCCCCCACAGTTTTTGCATTTTCTTTTCACCATTCCTGTTGGTATGTAAAATGAAATTTCACTTCTGTCCCTGTTCTGGATCTGATAACTGTCACTCTGCCAAATTGACCACATCCTCACTGTACCTTCTTCTTCCTCTGTAGGGCCCTTGGCTAAGCCACGGATGTACTGCAGCCTGATTGGCTTATTGTACTCACCCTATCCCCCCTGCATGTTTGGACGTTCCCATGTTCACCGCCAGGTACCCCCACGTCCCCAACGACGTGAGAGATCCTAGTAGCAAAAGGTGGAACTGTGTGGGCGAGAATTAGCCGGTAATTTTGCCTGAAATTGCAACTTCCACGTCAATTCAAGGATCTTTTACATGCCACAAATCTGCGACATGGGACCCACGGCTTTACTTCCCTTCCAAAGGAAGGCGTGCTGAGGATTTTTTTGTCCTGAAAAATGCTGACGGCTTCGGCCAGGTTTGAACCCGTGAACTTGGGTACTTAAAGGCAGCATGCTACCCCTAGACCACCGGAGCTGCTTCACTAGCCTATGAGGGGAGATGGTGTTTTATTCCAGAAATGTTATCAGTTGTCATAAAACACCCCCTATATTAGTGCACTGTTAAGTAAGATTATTTCTTTTACAGCCTGCAAGAAGAGCAGAATTCAGGAATATCCAAAACATTCCTGTGCGCAATAGAAGTCCCTGTGGGTCACCAAATCTGCGAAAGGTTGCGTTTGTTCTCCCAAGTTTTGTGCATCATCAGACTGACTGCCAATGTCATTTGTGCAACACACTTACACTCCAGACCCTTGTTTTGTGTGCTGTGTATATCCAGGTCAGTTATAATGAATGTCAGAGGTTTTTGTACACAGTGTTTTTTATTTTTGATTTAAAGGCCTATCATTTAGCTGCAAGAAACACTGTATGTAATAAAACTGGAGGGAAAAGAGTTTTGAGAGTACCTTCAAGGTATAAGAATAATTACTGCTCTCATCACTTTTATGGGCCGCCATCTGCCACTTGTGCGCACATGGCCCTGTTCCCTTCCTGTAGTGAATATGGAGGCAACAGGTGCCTCTGATATGAATGTGCCTTTCTACCAGCCAACATGGAATCACAAACCAGAGGACATCTTCAAGAAATGCTGTATTTAATTGTACTGTTAAATTTTTTATTTGCATCCTTTTTTCAGTTCTGACAAAAAACACTTAATTTTGAGCTGCCACTAGGACATTCAGTAAAAGTCTTAGGTAAATGAAATTTACTTTTTGTCAGATAGGCTGAGGTGTACAATATGCGGTCTGAACTGAAAGAAACACTGGAGTTCTTTGAGGGTGGACTACAGCTGTACCAACTACTGGTGTGTAAGCAACATCAGCTGATCAGGAAACTGAGCTCTGAGGTTCATCATATTGTGGATCATCATGGAGACCACTGTGATGGCTTTCTACTTCTGCTCCATCCTTTTAAACTGGGTAGGCTATGCTATGGTAGCAATTAATTTTACTTTGTTTTTATATATTATGAACACATTTGGGATAACTGATTCAGTACAGTGGCTAGGCTCTGTGCAGGATGATGGTGGAATTGTTTGATGCCTGGCAGGGGCAAGTGAATTTTATCTTCTCCAAAGCATCCCAACTTGCTCTGGGGACCAGCTACTCTCCAGTCGAAGGGTTGCCTGTGGTAAAGCATTGAGGGCATGAAGTTCATCACTTACCTCCATGATGGGGTTAAGAGTGCGTAGAGCTATACCTCCACTCTCCTCTGTGCCTTTATCACACGCAAAGGAAAAATTTACCTTTACTTTATATGTTATGTGAAATGCATGATTGGTCTGACCAACTTGTACACATTCCTATGTAGAGTGTGCAGCCATAAATGATTTGAAGGCTGAAATAAAAATTACTGTAAAATTGTTGAATTTTTTCAGATTTTTATGCAAGAACATGTTAAGTAGGAGAAAAACTCAAATTATGAAATATTTGTGCATCTTAAGTGGAATAACTTTTTAACGGGAAACATATTAAAACAGCAACATGCATGTTAATCTTATGGGAAATTTTGTTACTAAATTATTCTGACTTCTTATGCAGGAAAACTTTTTAAGTGGGGTTGCCTTAAACTGGGTTTCAGTGCATGTAGAGGAGGTCCACTGATGTAACACAAAACACTGTGATGTATGATATTTAGAAGGTTATTAGTTTTAGTAAGTGATACCATTGTGTCGTGTTCTGAATTTCGTATAGCAGGTGTAGAGGAATGTGAATATCATAATAGGGTGTTCTTCATATTATTTGTAAATCCTACTTTTCCACTGCAGAATTCAAGTTTGGCTAATTTTGTGTCTTATTTAGGTAATGCAATTAGAGCCTCAACAATAAAATTCAGTTTAACTCATGAACTAAAATTAAGGTAAAAGGTAATGTTCACCACAGAACAGGCCACGAAGGCCCAGAAGGGGAGCAGAGGTATAGCCCTACTCTTTCTTTAACCTCGGTGCTAGATGGGGGGTGGGTGGTCAATGCCACGCCCCAGCTGCTTTGCCCCTGCGAATGACCCAGTACCCATTGTATGGGAGGCTGTGTGGGCCCTAGAGCTGGTGTGTATGGGTGCAGAAAATCTCACCCACCAGGATTTGATCCCCGGACCGTCCAGCCCGTAGTAAGTCACTATAGCGACTACACTATCCTGGCCCACTTAGCCCATGAACTAGCATACTGAACTCATGCACACTTAGTTATGTAATACAGTACTGTAGTCAAGTTGAGAAGGACAATAAGCTAGCAGATAATGTGAGGATGAAGAAAAGTATATAATGAGAAGCTTCATGCCTTGTACTGCACAGCAAAAATCAGGCTGATCAATTCAAGGAGGATGATATTGGCTGGACATGTAACACCTGGGGGAAAAGAGAAAAACTGTTAGCCTCTTAAGGAGTAGTCTCCAAAACCTGACATCTCTTTTAAACTGTCAGAACCCAGTGTTACTGATCTTTCAACCAGCTTCGTGATATATTGGGGAAGCATTTGTGCTTCCAGCTCATGGTCTTCTGTTTCCTGCCCACATTCCAGTGGTAAGCCAAGTCACTGCTGTAGAACCGAGAGTGTCTGTATCTTGTGTAGAAACTCCAAATTCTTATGCAGTTGCACATTGATGTCCCCTGATTTGGAGTCAGTTTTCTGAGTACCCAATAAAAACAAAATTATCGCATTTGATGTGGAAAGCTACACACACAAAAATCTCAAGTTTGTGAACTAAAATATGGACTAATGTACATCAATCTTGTATTATCCCAGCCTTGGATTTATCACATTTGCTGAGCATAAGTGTTAATGGGAAACCATCCAACACAGAGATCATCTTTGTGCAATTGTATACTATTAGTATACAATTAATATATGCTGTAGAAATAATTTTTAAGTAAGCACAGTCCCTATAAATGTATATATGATTAGGAATATGCTTGGAAGTTTTACTTGCATCAAAAATTGTAACACTAATCACTGTTCAGATGTTGCTAAGGCAACACTGACACCCAAAGCTCTGAACACAGCTGATTTACTGGGCTTGTCCAGTTGTCACTTGATACTTTAGTGCCTTACTGAATAACTTATGTAGCCGCATACTGTTTATTCTATTGATGATTTTCTATACAGAAAATGGGGATGTTGCATAACTAAAAAATATGAATATGTGGCTTCAAACTCTGACATTTGTTAAATACTTAATTTCTGGCACCATGTGATTCACATTTCTGAAGATGGTGGTAATTTACAGCTTTTAAGTACATGATTTGATGCATTTTAAACTATTCTAATTGTAATGGGAATTCAAGAGAAGTCAAATGTTAGGTAGCATGGATAATGGAAAACAAAAAGTCTCTGTTGGAGGAATGATTGCCCAAAAAGTGGTGGGTAGAAATTTGAGTGAACTCTGAGTAAAGGAACTTTTCCACTGTGTTTCAGGTTACATTCAAATACTAAGAGGTTATGCAGATTTCATAGCTGCAGGGTCCTCATATGTTCAAGCTAAGAAACTGAATGCAGGTGCTGTAGAAGAGACTGAGAACTTGAAGCTATCACATCCCCACCTTGCAATTGATATAACAGATCAGACCTTGGCTATTGAACAGGCACATGTTTCTTCATTGGTGCCAAAGAAAAGTAAGCTTATTACTTTATTGTCTTGGAATATGGAACAGTGATTAGGGCATATCAGACATGGAGAATATTATACAGAAGTGTACGTGCCTTCCATTTGTCTTGCAGCCAGGGAGGTACCATCTATCACACAACTAGGCATGTACAAAGAAAATGCACTGTCTTGCATATATCTCTAAATGTTTGTCGCCTGTTTCAAATTTAGACATCAGTGTTATTAATCAGTTTCCCTGATATATTCCTTCAGACATATAGGAGATAAGTAAAGGGAATGGTATAGCAGAGTCTGTGACCTATGATAGTTATCTTGTGGAATATGTCTAACAAACAACACGATTAAAGATGAAACAATTTAAACAGTTTACTGCTCTGACAATTCTGTGTGAAGCGTGCCATTGGAGAACCGCTCATCAACATAATTTCCAACTCTGTTGATAGCAAAATTTTTGTTTTACAAAATTAGGAGGTGAGGACAGCAGTAGCACTACTTAATATGTCTTTACATGCCTCAAGTTGTATCGCATACCTTTGGATGTATCAGAGAATGATCAGAATGGAAATTTGTGACCTGATTTTTATGAGAGAAGAGCAGAAACTCATGTTTATTGCAACTCTCATAATATTGGATAAGGAATGCATATCTGATGTTCAGGTGACCGTGCATTGTGATAAATTCTTATAATAAAACAACTAGATGCACTGATTTCTCAAATCTATTTTGGAATAAAACTCTACATGTTTCGGACAGTTCCTCTGTCCATTATCAGGAGTTCTTCACTTTAAACACAGTAATGGTATATGTCATACTGGTTTGCTGACAGCTTGTGAGCAGGCTCTTCCGTCCTGATCGTGCTCGCAAGCTGTCAGCAAACCTGTATTACATATACCATTGCTGTGTGTACAGTGAAGAACTCCTGATGATGGACAGAGGAACTGTCCAAAACATATAGAGTTTTATTCCAAAATACATTTGAGAAATTAGTACATCTAGTTGGTTTTATTATAAGAATGCATATCTTTAACTGTAAAAGTGCCTCTCTCTTATGTTGAGTGTAAATGAAGAACATTGTGTATCACATTAAGCATTTAAATAACAGGTTTCTGTCTTCTGCTGTTACATCTTGGCATTCTTATTTTCAATCCATGATTTTGCCAGTCACATGATTTTACGGTGAGTGTGATCTCACGGAAAATGAATCATGGGGAAAACAGAATGATGAGAGTAGGAACATGCTTAAAAGTGAAATTTTTATTTAAATAGTAATTGTAAATTTACTGTAAACAAATAGGTTGACAGTGATGTTTATAACCAACAGCCTGTATGCCCTTCAACCTGTGTAAGCTCTGTGACTATTTCAGAGCTAGTTTAATGAAGAGCAAAATGTGATGTTTTGGCTCTCTCTTTGTTGATTTCATGTCTTGATATATTGATTTTATGTTAATAGAATTAATCATTTTTACTTCCACAGACAAAGAAGAGCGCACATTGCACGTACAAGAAATGCCTAGGGTAGCTCTTGCATCCATGAAGACACCCAGCAATACCATTTCGTTGTCTCATCGTACATTCTGCCCTCTTTCCGTTAGTAATGTCAAGATTCATGAACATTCTCCTATTAAAATAAAGCCAAGGAAATTGGTCTTGCCTGAGAATGAGAATGATGATTTAGAGAAAGAAAATAAGCAAACAAAGAAGGGAACATCTGTCAAGAAAACAAGAATCCCTACACATAAGCAGAAACAGTCAAAGACAGTGACTGTCTTTGAGGATTCTCCAACTGTTGCACAAATAGGAAAACTTCCACCTAGCAGTTCAAGAGTGCAAAAAAGATCTACTAGAGCATTAAGGAGTAAAACATCTCACAAGGAGGCAAGTCATGGAGCATCTGAGCTTGAATCTCTTTCTAATATTTGTCAAGCACTTGAAATTAGGATTGATAACCCTGGTGGCCATTCTGAAATCCAGTTTTCTGCTGAGCATAGAAAACAAAGTTCCTCTGTAAAAAATACAAAAGCTCTGCCAACACATATGATTGAAGGTAATGAGACAGATGTGGCAAATCTTGTTTGCGAAGGATTAGATGTATCCATTAGTGACATTAATAATGAAGTATTTGAAATCACAGATAGTGTGTCTGCTTCAGAACAAGCAGGAAAAATAAATAGGGAGCCAGGTGCATCAGAAATCAGTGATAAGCTTGCCTCTGTGGTGAAAGCTCCTAAACTGAGAACATATTCCAGACAGAAGAGCACAGTTCAGTTCAAGAAGTGCCAGATGTCACGAGAGGATGAGAATAGAGGAGAGACTGTAACTGCAGTGAAGAGGAATCAAAAAACCAAAAAAAATACTGAGAAACAGTCATATTCATCAAGTAAAGGCATAAGGAAAATGTCTCCTGATTCTTCACTGACTGCAAAAGAGACAAGGAGTAGAGGAAAATCTGTTGCTAGTTATGTATCGTTGTCTGGTTCCAGCAAATCTTTTCTGCATGAAAGTGTAGATTTAATAAAAGACATGACAAGCATTAATTTAGACTCTAACAAATTGAAAGTTGGCAGTGTTAGTCATACCATAGAAAAGGGCAAGGAAGGAAAATCTCACAGATCAGTTAAAGCATCAGAATTTCTCTTCACTCCATTGAGAACAAAGGCTAGGAAACAGCATGATGAAACAATTGTACCATCATCACCAGATGAACACCATGGTGCTTCAAGAAAAACCACTGTGCTGCCAGAGGTGAATAAGAGGACTGAACGGAGGAAAAAAGTGGTATTCTCATCATCATCTTCAGAAGAAGAAGAAAAACCATCAAACTTAAAGGCATGCATCAGTAGTGAGAATGACACAACACTTACAAAAAAGAAACAAAGAAAAGGGGTACCATCATCAAAAAAGGAGCAATTACTACCTAAACATCCTTTCATTTTAAGTTGACTTGTGTAATATACATTAGTATGAAACATGCATGTGTTTTAGAAGATTTGTAAAAATGACTATATTGTAGGTATCAAATGATTAATTATAATACTGTAATTCTCTTATAACTTTGTTGCATTTCAAACTTGTCACACAAATTACATGACAATAAAACAGTCTTAGTTCCATATCCATGTGAAATTGTTGTATACACATCCTTTGTACAAAGTGAATACATAATGTCTAATGTTTGTTCTCCCTGGTCTAAACAAATTTTAAACCTTGGTTGTGGGATATCGACAGTAACATCTGCCACGGTCATCATTTTACCCGGATCAGTCCATTTAAAACAAATTTGACCTCACCAAATTTCTCAAAAGACCACTTTTTCTGAGTACTTGGCATGAAATGTATCCAAGGTTTATAAAAGCGTAACATTTTTTGCTTTGATGTATTTAATGAAATACACGAGCAATGTTTCGTTTCCATTTTTGCGTAGTGAGTGACAGTTTTTCTACTTTTGCTAACGGCAGAGTAACTTCCTGCGAAATTCTCCCATTTACGTATCGTGTTTCTCACGAAAACCAATCTTCTGCTATGTTTTGGTCGCCGGCATAGAAATCCCGACCATACGAAAGTATGTGCAATTCGTAATCCGTGGTCATGGTTGATACATGTGAACGTTGCGCAGAGATTAGAGGTTCGCCAAAACCCTCCATCACGTTGCTCGTTCTTTCGCTCCCATCGAAATGGAAAGCAACTTGCGGGTCCTTGCAAATAGTTTTGTAAACCCTACCGTACATTCAGTGTGGAAAATATTACAAAAATAGTGCTGACAATAGTCACACAGTAGAACTAGTTAAGCCATTACAAGTATGTGATTTAATATAGTAAATCGCTTATTAATAGCAGTAATACTATAACGTGTATAAATGTTTAGTGTACATCAGATGTTAAAGAGGATAAATACGAATGTAATTTAAACATAGCAGATTGTTTTTGTTGTTGTGTTGGTATTAAAAACATTGCATACTGGGAAATTAGCCTTACGTGTATTGTGCGCCTGGTCGGTCTTTTTTGGTATGGCCGATGTCGTTGCCATCAGGTGAATTATTCGAGTGTGTATAATAATTGCTGTTAAAGATGGTAAGTTAAAATGTACAGCAGATTGTCAGAATTAATTCAGGATATGCTATTGAAATATGGGATTTAAAGTAAAAACAAGTACTGTCGTATGTTGCACATTTGTCTACCACGTGTTCGGTGATAACTGGCATTTTCTGTGCTTGTCTAGATTTATGAAGTATATAATAATAATTACTCCATAAGCTTTTTTTTTTTTGTTAATTGCCTTTGCAGGTACGTTTGTTAGGTTGCGTGTTAACAACTGAACGGAATGCCTTGAAATTTTGATGAAGGGTCCGAGCATAAATGTACAAAGCGTCAGTAAAAAAATCTAGCCGAAGTCTGTATGCTGACACCACGAGCAATTGCACCCTGTAATTGCTGTGCACCAATGTTATATAGTCGGTGTTACTGGTATTGAAGATTTAGTCGGTCATTTACACCTTGCGATTCGTTTAGGCTTTTAGGGTGTGTATATCCCGTGTTCGCAGACGACATGTTCTTTGTATTTCCGTGAAGTTTAAGACTGCTTGTAGAGTTTAGTATGCAGATTTGCACAGCACATTTCAAGCACGTTTGCAAACGATTTCATAGGTAACTATTCTAAGAAGAACACAATACACATTATGTACACTACGGTTAGCCTGCTTTAGATTGGTGCAACCATTTGTAAAGCACACAGCCCACCTATTTACTTCTGACCATTGTCGAAGATTATTCATTTTGGAACGTAGTGAATATGATTGTGTTGCCCTTGCAAAAATAGTTTTGACTTTTGTATGTACACTAGCGGGATTGAGTGCTGCTATTACATTATTTTCGTGAAGAATTAAGGATGTTTGATATCCTTCTCCATTGGTAAACTGTCTTATGCGTAATTGGATTGATAACGGTTTTTAGAGGTAAGGATGTTACATTATGCACTGTAAATGTCCACATCTTTGCAATTATCTTTTGCTTGGATGTTCCTGAAATGTGCTATATTACAAGTTGTTAACATGGCATTCTCTTGCATAGTGTGTAAGGGATCTCACGTTAACCAACAGATCATGTTTGATATGTCAAAACAATAGAAATGGTGCTTTGGCAATTTCTGAGCTGTTATTTTGGTTGCAGTCACTATCAGCAGCCCGCCCTCTTATTACTGTGTATAGTGACAAGAATGAGGCATCGGGTAAAACCATTGCATTGCCAGCAGTCTTCAAGGCCCCAGTTAGGCCTGATATTGTTAATTTTGTGCACGATAACATGGCTAAGAATCATCGTCAGCCATATTGTGTGAGCAAGGATGCAGGTATAGTAGAGTTGTAGAAGTCTGTATCATTGTAATATTGCTTGTGTTGATAAAATCCCCCATAGAGTGGGAATGTTTTTAAGAGGAACATGTGTTAAGTACCAGTGTAAATTCTTGTTTTTAAGCTTTCGCCGTGTTCTAAATGTAATTTATTCCTTTTTGGGTAATTCCCCGGCGTCTGAGTTCTAATTGCCGACGTTTCGGAACTCACTATCGGTTCCATCTTCA
>Ga0123357_10010970_pt1 | contig 11573 bp, 5 predicted proteins | sample TergutEmb28metaG_FD_89873 | JGI IMG/M metagenome (GOLD analysis project Ga0123357, IMG submission 89873) | Embiratermes neotenicus P4 segment gut microbial communities from Petit-Saut dam, French Guiana - Emb289 P4 | ecosystem: Host-associated > Arthropoda: Insects > Digestive system > Gut ...
AGCACAAATATGTCAACACATATTATGTAAATACCATATATTGTTAACTATTCCTATATCGAGATGGGGCTGCCCCATATGATCTATGGGATGTAAATATAAATAAATAAATAAATAAATAAATGTGCAGGCATGTGTGTGTGTGTGCACGCGCGTGCGTACGCATGCGTGTAGTTAAAATACTGAAATTAAATTTAAAATCTATTTGTAGCACTCGATAGCCTTAGATGTTGTTGGTGGAGTGTCTGCAATATTATGGTTAAATAAATATACACATATATACTGGTTACAATTTTATAAATAAATTGAAAAGTACTTTGTGTTCAAGTAGCTATATTGTGTAAGTTATATTGCCACAGAATAATGCAAAGGTAAGTTGGCCAGTCCAGTACTCTCATCACTAGAGTGTGACTGCTCTACTTGTGTACCTCTGCCACATCACGCATCAATAGATTGAACAACTTACCTTTGCACATATAGTGTATTTCCTCAGTCTTCATACCTTTGCCACTTCAAGCATCACTGGATTGGACAACTAGCTTTGCATTATTCGATGGCAAGATAACCTAAACAATGTAAATGCTTTAATGCAAAAAACCTTTCAATTTACAAAACTGTAATCAGTGTGTACCTTATACATATAGGTTGTTAAATATAATATGCAAACACTCTACCAGCGACACTGACAACTATCAAAGGCTACAAATGGCTTTTACTTTTAATTTCAATAGTTTATACTGAATTGTGAAACACTGAACCTGGCCTACTTGTATTGAACACCATAACAACATACATTTATATGATGTTTGATACAACACTCATGAATGCATATGCAGGTACCATTCTTGGATGCTTCACTAACCGTGAAATCTTAACCTCCCTGACGATGGCTCAGTTAGAACCAAAACAAGGTGGAAAATGTATGATAGGAAATAGTAAGTATATACATTTACCTAATAAGTATATTTTTTTGGTTGTTAATAAGCATTTAGTTACAAATATACAGAAGATGTAAAATTTCAAGATTATTCTAACGATATTTGAATTGTAACTGTATGACTCATAATTATGGTATCTGTTTATACTTCATCACACAGAGAATAAATTTAAAAAGAGTAAATCTATTCTAAATACTTTGTTGTAATAACTGCTACTGAAGCAAGAAAATACTATTTATTGTACATACATTTTTATTTCATTTAGCTTTTCCAAAGTCTAAATAATGAAGTCTCTTTTTTGTCAGACTATTGGGCATAAACTCAGCCAGAATATTTCAAGTCTTAAGGTGATCTATGCACATTAAGGAGCCTTCTGGATTATACAGCATTGAAGAAGTAAGCAGAATGTCCCTTTGAATTGCCCCAAGCTCTAAATGCTATACTGAGACAAACCAAACGAAGTTAAGTTGATTAAAATTTTTTTCTGAAAGAGGGATAAAGTATGAGTGTATGTAAGAAGAGGTAACATTCTTCAAAAAATAATTTTTGTTTCAGTCTATATTCTTCAGCTGCATAAAGTGAATCAAATAAATTAGGAAATACAAGGTGGTTCAAATATGACCGGGACTGATGTCGCCAGATTTACACACAAATCAGTCCCAGTCATATTTGAACCACCTTGTACATGCATACTATAACTCTTCTTACGTGTTTGATCTCTTTGGTTTATCTTTAAGGAAGAGAGTTTAAAGTTTTATAAAGAATAATATGTAACAGCACATTCAATTATATTTTTAATTGCATATACATTTATTTTCATGTAAACCTATAAATTTATGTGGGAGGAAGTTTCACTTAATTATTACTGACAATAAGAGACTTCAGTATCTTCATGTATAATTGGAAGACCATTTTTGATTGTTGAATGTACAATTTCAGATATGTACCTACACATAATGTTAACAGTTCTGGAGTACACACTACCTCTTGTTTAATTATCTCAAAGCTTTTTTTGATTCATAAAAAAGGTGTGTTGGACACGAAAATTATTCAAACTTTTTTTCCCCCTTTTTATAAACATTTGGCAAGTTATGCAAAGAAAAGCATACAGGTCTTAACATATATTTTCCTTATTTTTGTCAAATTTTAACTTGAATGTATTGACCGATTTTAGTACAGGTCCCAGATATCAAATCTCACAAAAATTCATCCAGCAGTACTTACACTGCTCCACACAGACAGACAGGCACAACAACACTAACAGCTCACGCTCACAACATCTTTTTACAACCCCTTCAATAATTACTTTAAAGTAGTGGGGGAAGAGATTACCATATCTCTCCTCCAAGTTCCCAGATCAGCTGTGGGGTCCATCCAGCCTTCTGTTCCATTGGCAGTGGGCTCTTCCTGGGAGTAAAGTGGCCAGGTTGTAAAGCAGACCAATCTCCTCCACCTTGTGCCAAGTTTAAGAAAGGGTTTGTTACACTTCCACTCTCTCACATACATTCATGGCATGCACAAGGACAACTTTACCTTTACCTTTGGCACTAACCTGTCAGTTTCAGTTCCTGAAATTGTTATCCTTGCAACAACTTTATTTATGTATACATTTTGTAATTAATAATTCAAGTTTGTAAATATAGGTACTTAACAAGTATGACTTAATGATTCCAAAATCTGTATCTATACAACTAAGAATCCTTTTATTATGAGCAGTTATACAGTTCTGAATAATGAAGATAACTGCATGAAACCCCATAGTGTACCATTCCTTCCTTTTATACTAAAAACACTTAAAATCATCATCAGGAGTAGCAGGATTGGCTGCAACATGTGACAAGCCATTCCATGCTTCTTCCTTCTTCATAGGTGTTGATCCCTTAATCCTTTTCCTTGGTCAACCTGCTAGGTGTACTCACACATTAATTTGGGACTGTGTGTGTTATGTTCATTCTTAATAACTGTTGTGTCCATTTGCATCTATAATTCACAACAATTTCACTTAAATTATGTACATTGTAGTTCCACTCCTATTTCTTCCTTTGTTCCTTGGTCAGACACAAGTCATTATATCCTGCAAATTACCTTAAAAGTTTCAACTTTGCTGGCTCAATTCTTCTTCTTTCCTGTTTTTGTAAAGTCAAACTTTCATGCCCATATAGCAGTATTTGTCCCACCATTATTTGATACAATTTTCTAATGAAGCATGTGCAGTCGAATTATCACATACTTCTTATATTTGCCACCTTAATTTAGTAACAGAAGTATCTGATGCACTGAATAATATAAAACCATCAGCGGCATATTTTGTGACCTGGAAAAGGTACTGATTGCGCTAATCATAAAATTTTATTATCTAAATTGGAATTCTATGGAGCAAGAGGTAAAATTAAATATCCTTGTTGTTGTGTGTATGTCGCACTGTTCGGAAACAGTGCGACATACACACATCAACAAAGACACTACCAATATATGCAGCCACATCACCACTGATTTAATCGTACACTGATGAACCATAACTGACTATTTTAACAAAGTGTAAATCTAGCAAGCACAGATAATGAGCTCCCTGAAGATGGTGTGACTACACTGAAACATGTCGGAGCTATTTTAATGTAAATTTTAATATTGTTTTTAAGACAATCACTTGTGCAATCGTTGGTGAATAATAAACTCCAATACCAATGTAAATGTTATATGTAAAACATCTGTTTTACGTGTAAGATAAATTTGTGTTTAGACTGTGATTCTGAACTCTTCTCTTCTTTCATACATGTAAATAATTTACATCTCATGATACTCTAAATTTGGTATACTATTCCTACTTTCACTCTCTTATGACTTATGGATTAATATTCTGGGGAAATTATTCACATAGTGTTCATGTCTTCAGATTACAAAAAAGGACAATTAGAATTATCACCAGGTCAAGACCTAAAAACTCTTAAAGAGAATTATTTTTAAAAATTTAAGGTTTCACCATTTCAATCGCAATATGTATTTTCACTCGTACTATTTGTAATAAACAACGAAGACCAATATATGCTAAATTCAGAAATTCATAGTATCAATACCAGGCAAAATTCCAACCTTTACCAACCACCATCCAACTTAACCATGTATCAAAAAGACCTACTATTTTGGCATCAAGATTTTTAATAATCTTCCTTCTGACATTAAAAAAATCATCTCACCTTTTAAACAATTTAGACTGGCCCTAAGTGATTTTCTTAATTTAAATCCATTTTATAATTTGGATTACTATTTTAATACTACTAAAGTCCAGAATTTGGTTTTACTTTATAAGTGTAATTATGGCCACTATTCTATAATCCTGAAGTTTTATATTTTTATTTTAATTTTCCATAAAAAAAATTACAATTGTATTAACACATTTCTTCTATCATGAGAGAAGGTTTTAATTTAGTAACTATGTTGTGTTTCATAATTTTATTATAATTTATTGTTCCACATATTATATTATTGTACTAATCTTAAATTAATTGTATACACTCCTCATATTGTATTTATATGATTCTTTTTGTCACTATGACTGACACTCTGATATGGCATGTACATTTTATATTTCTATATTATTTGATGACAAATTCTATATCCAACAGGTGTGTTAAACTTTCTATGGATTCGACGAATGTATAATGAATGAATGTCTTTTCTACTTTATCCACATGTGTGATATAATGGCAATGAAGTAAATCAAGATAGTGACTGATGTAGTGACTGATTCATCATTCATTAGTATTCAGCCTTGAAGGCCGAGCTTGGCAGGAACCAGAGCCCAGTCATGTGACCGGTATGGCTCTGGCACACTGCATCCTGGGCAAATTCTTGGGGGTAGTTTGCCATTGCTTTCCCCCGGTAGTGATTGATACTGGTCAGTAATATAACAGGTGGGAGGAGTTGAAATTTATAAACACATGCTATTAAAACACTGGAGCTTCCTACACCTTAACATGTCCATACTATGCTTCCTTATGGCACAAGTTTATTTCTTCATTATAATAGACTTGTTTAAGTACATAAATAAATCCCTGCATATAAACAGAAAATGCATTCATTTTAAGCAACCCAAAAAACTAAATGTTAAACAGTGTGTTGGTTTCACAAACACTGGATGGTTCACTTTTTATGTTTAATATATACGTGCAGTTTCACGTTATGATAACACAACTCCTCTGCAGCAGGTTTCAGGATTTGTTCAGTGCACAACATGAACACTTTTGCAGAGCTCCAATTCAAAGTTATAAAGTGGAATTAAGATCAAAAACAAGAGAGAGGTAATCAAATAGGTTTAATTATCAGTCTTATCAGGCTTGGTTACTATAATACTGAAACGTATTATGCATTATATGCTTCTTTTCATATTCTTACTGCCAAAACTGGAGTAATTTCAACGCAGTTTTAGTAGCATCCTATGTCATGTTTTCTTGTGTTTTAACTGTAACTGTATTTTGTCTTCTTAACAAAAGTGGACTTACAGGTTATATGAATGAATTTGTATACTGGGCTTATTCTTGTATATATATGTTTCATTTTGTGACTGGTTCTATGTTTACATAGAGCCTTCATAGAGTGATTTATGGCATGTTCTGTATCCAAAGGTTGTAACAATTTCTGCATTTTTGGAATATAAGTAAATATTAATTCTAATATCAGTGAGGCATAGCAGACACTACTATCTTTCATCAGTACATTCTGTTTTATTGATAAAACAAGCATAAACCAACACATATCTCTTTCCAGGGTTGTAACTGGCCTTCTTATGGGTCATAACACCCTGAGGAGATATCTTCACCTACTAGGGCTGCTTGACAGCCCCTTATGTAGGAAGTGCGGTGTGAGAGAGGAAACCTCGGCTCACATTTTATGTGAGTGCAAGGCTCTGGCCTCACTTGGACATGCGTACCTGGGCTCCTTTTTCTTGGAGCTGGAGGATATTAGGAGTTTAGGCTTGGGGCCATCTGGAACTATAGTAAGGCTACGGGGCTCCCACGATTCGATATGGGGCACAAAGGGCCCATTCTTATCACAGCCTAGGTGCATCGGGGCTGAGAGGCTCCAAACCCAAATGCAAATCAATCAATTAATCACTCAATCAACACATATCTCATAATGTCAAACTGTTAAATTAATTGTGATGTGCACAGTCATATCTCTCACTGCCTTTCAGCACCTGTGCACATCTGTGAGTATTACTAGATGCTGCCCTTCAAGATACTGCTGTTTTGCTTCAGAGTTCTATCATATGCTTCCTGCTCCACCCTTGACTACATTTCTGCTCACCCCATTTCTGTCCACTTCTCTTCACCCCAGATATCTCTCATATCCTTCAACCATCCGATATTTTTTGTCATCCCTACTCATTTTCCGGTATATTCCATATGGCCCAGGCACACTGCTCAACACCACCTCCATTCCCTGTTGGCACACTATTCAAACAGCCCATCTTGCCCATCCCTCTATATAATACCAGTTTTTCCCCAAACAGCATGTATTTCTTGCACTATCCTGAAGACAGAAGCAGCAAGTTCCTCCACAACATTGATAGTTATATCCAAATCTACACAGCATTATATCCCACAAGACTGAAATTTTCATCACCGCAATGTAAGAACATCAATTTTTGTACTTTACATTCTCCGAACCGTGTGTTGTGATACACGTGTGAGAAAGACCAACAACAGGCACACTTTTCCTTAATAATTTATTTCAATTAAATTATCCTCGACATGTTTCAAACAAATAATTGTTCATCATCAGGAGGTCTGTACAAGCAGCTTATAATATTTTACCATGCATCAATTGGATCATGTCAGCAACTATACAACTCATAAGATGCATGGTAAAATACAGTAAGCTATTTGTACAGACCTCCTGATGATGAACAATTATTTATTCGAAACATGTCGAGGATAATTTAATTGAAATAAATTATAAAGAAAAAGTGTGCATCGTGTTGGTCTTGCTCACATACCAATTTGTATATATTTATTCTTGCAAAATGAGCTGTACCGCCCTGCTTGAACAACTGACTTGGGACGAAATACCCAGTACACATGACATATTGTTCTATTAAACAGTACACATCATAACTGCATGCCCAGTAATATTATGTGGGAGTGACACATGGGAGGTAAGAAAGGGAAAAACAAACTTTCAGGTCAGAGAATTTAAATTTTTAGGATTAATCAATGTCGGCACACAAAGGACAAAGTTATAAATTTTTAAATGCAGAGAATCATACGTGTATACAATAGTAGACATTATGGAGGATTATGCTGCAAGGAATGAATGATACACAACCAAAAAAAAAATCCTTCCATTACACACCAAGAGGAAGAAGAGATATCGGCCAACCCAGAAAGAGACAGAGAGCTAGGGCCATGATAATATTTACATTACATGGTAATGTTTAAATTTCTGTTCCTTCATCAATAAAACAGAGCATATACCATATTTCAAACTGAAATAGTCTACCCTGTCTTCCTCACCCAGAATACAAAAATGGAGATGGAATGAAAGATGAAGAGAACTGAAGATTACAGTCTCTTGCACTGTGATACCAAGTAGCCTGGTACATATGTAGCTACACTTCAGGGGAACCTGAAATCTCAATTATCATGTCCTGATAACAGGGGCGAACAGTTTCTTCTGAAATATTGGTACATATACCAAACTACAGGATGTTACACTCGAGAAGACTGTAATCGTTACAGCCTGTGTCCTGGGGACTTTAAATCTCCAATGACTAATGTCAACATTACGGCACAGATACAAATAACACAATTTTTTAAATCACTGTCCTAGAATTAAAATGGAGTTCCACACTGCACAGATATACACAGTGAAAGTACGTAACATAACTGACATAGTAACTTTAAAATATTACCGGTAAACCATTGTTCCTTGTTGACAGCATAACAGCCTCAGGATATTGCCATCACTGACAACACACTCTATTCTGAATTTGACTGGCATTGCTGTTAGAAATTAAATTACACACAAATGCTCCTCTCGGTTACAAATACATCAGTCTAATGTGACACTTCACCATCAAGTTTCTCATAGAATACAGAACTGTCATTCTGACAATGACTTTGGTATAAGATTCAGAACTTAAAGGATGTTATGCTAGGTCACTCAGGACATAGTTCCCAACCTTTGGACGGCATTACAGGCTTGCAGAACATTAGGAACTATTTACCCAACAACACACCATAAAAGAGCAGAAGATCCGAGTCTTCAGCAACAATGCTGTGAAAACCTCAGATCTCATGATGACTTCAGTTTTTTCACAGCTTACAGATTAGAAAGAATAAAGTACCAGATGCTTCTTAAATTTTTTACTGTTAGCTGTATTCTGAAGAATGTGATAATATACCACACACTACCAGGTTATTTATTTCTGTGGATGTACAGCATATAAATTATGGAAAAAGAAATATCCTTTGTAAATAAAGTGTCATATGAAATATCTATGCCACGTGTCCTGTTTACATAATATGTAGCATTTACAGTAACCATCTGTAGTTAAATTCTTAACTACCTACCATTAAATATCTGTTCTTTTTTTCTGTGACATTTCAATTTCAATTATATTTCTTGTGTAGGATAAAGTGCCTAGTAATGAAAATTGATTTAGTACACATTCTCGGTGGTAATTCCATCCATCAACATGTTCCATTACCGATGTATATCAATAACTGTCCAACGAGATGCAACACAAAGCAGTCTATTTATTATTCTGCAAGTTCATTCTACATGTTTCGGGTGTCAACCACACCCATCATCAGGAGTTCACAAAACTGTAACTGTAACATGGCCATGTTGGAAGGAGGTAGCTGCACAAAAAATATGACCAGTACCGGAGGCTGTAGTTACAGTTTTGTGTACTCCTGATGATGGGTGTGGTTGACACCCATAACATGTACAGTGAATTTGCAGAATAATAAATAGCCTGCTTTGTGTTTCATCTCGTTGGACAAGCATGAATATGTTCCATAACCATTTCAAATTACGGATGTTTGTTGCATCTGATAAGACTAGGATTAAGGGGAAATATTTTTGTCAATATTTTGAGGTGGCTGGCCACAAAGATACAGTTAGAGGCCAAATTTTGGTCCCATATTCATCACAGCAGTGCATAATCAACATTCCTGCTGGTATGTGACAAAACTTGGTTTCTTCTCATTTGTCCTTTATTCCATTGTAACCCCCTTGTTAGCCTGTTCTGTCTTGTGTGATGGGCTAGCATTAAAAGGACTTACACTAGGGCTGTCATAATTTTCCAATTCACAGTCTCCTGTATCACAGGTGGGAGTTTGCCTGAATTCACAGTGGCACATGTCGGATGTATCACACTTGTTACTGCCACTGTCTGTTGATTCGTGAACGGATACTCCTAACATGCAGTTTCTGCATTTCTCTGATTTGTGATGAGCACCTGAAATGCATATGAATGTAAAAGTTCAGTTCATTCATAGTTCTGGAACTTCTTGAGTAGACAAAAATTAGGTAGAAAATTAATTAGAATCTGGCCACTCTCTTATGTGGGCCAGGTAGCTCAGTTGATATAGCGACTGACTACAGACTGGACGGTTCGGGATCGAATCCCAGTGGGGACGAGATCTTCCATCCGTCCAGACCGGCCCTGGGGCCCACCCAGCCTCCTGTAAAATGGGTACCGGGTCTTTCCCGGGGGTAAAGTGTGGCCAGGGTGTGCTGCTGACCACTCACCCCCTTCTAGTGCTGCGGTCATGAAAGAGTAGAGCTATGCCTCTACCCACTCTCTGGGCCACACCGAGCCTGTAATGGGATCACTTTACCATACCATTCTCTTGTACGTATTTCATGACACAAACTACTTAGTTAAAAGTCACCACATTCTCGACGTTTTCATGGTGGTGATACTTTACACTGTGGTCTGGGGTTATAATAGAATGTGGTCTTGTGGGTGTTCAAATTTTGTATGTTTCTGCATACTGGGGAGAGATCATCAGTATATGATTTTTGTGGCAGGACACCTTAGTCCAGCTTATGGAACAACAGTAGACCATGTAGGCACAGTCTGAAATCCACTAAAATAGGCAACGACCACTTCTGCATCCATTTAGATTCATTATTCATTAATTACCCTACCATTTGACACTATACAACCTGAGCTTCTGACATTATCATTATAAACATCACACACAAATAGAATAAATTGAATATTTAAATAAAATCCATAATTGTAAGTACCTGCATTTGCTGTACTATATTGTGTGGAAGTGTCCATCAGACTAGGAGTTTCCCCTGGATGAGACGTGACGCCGGTATAACACCGATCTGAATGCAATGTTGGTGACACATCATCAGGAGATGACGACAGGCTGCAGTCACTCTCACTCTCAGGAGACACAGAGCCCAGTGTCTTGCAAGATGAATATCAACAAGGCTTACAACACTAAATTACATAACACAGTGTTTTACAAGTATTAACCACAATGCTCTGTTTACTAAGGGCAATACCAACAACACTACAAAATTATTGATGATCCAAATCCTCTTGTATTAAATCCAGACAATTCATTTTGAATCCATTTCAGCAAGGCTCACAATACCAGAGCTGTGTTTATTTTTGTGTGTGACAGCCCACCGCATATAGCTTAAAGTACAAGGGATTTCTCTTTCAGTTGACATGACTTTGCTATGTACCTTTTCTCAGTGAAGGCAACATGTTTTGGCATATCATGTTAGGTCACCTGCAGTTCCATTGCAAATAAAAATATATCGAGAATTAAAATATACTTACATTTACAAGGAATTCAGATTTAGGAACATATCTTAAACTGTTCACACATTTTAACATAAACCGTAATGCATCCATAAATTTTTCATAAATCTTTCCAATATAAAATTTGATAAAAATGCATTCCACAGTTGTCAGGTTGTTAAATGTGAACACATAAGAAGATACAGACACACAGGTAGTCAACAGGAGCATTCGTGCAACCTGTTGTTGTACCTGACATACTTGGATAGAATTACAGTAGTATATACAACCTACAACATGGTGTTAATACATTAAGATCGTGACTTCTTTTAATCACTTACTGATGTGGACAGCCAGCCTTCCAGTCCCAAAAGTACTACCAACTGTCATTCTAATCCTCTAACAGTGGACATACCTCGTGTTCCAGAGGTCTGATCTGTGACACAGAATTTCTACTTCTATGCTGTAGTCTGTCAGTGTCATTATTTACAGCTGCTGCTGCATCTTCAATTTCCATATGCAGAATACTTTCTTGGCTACCAGTAAACTGCAATCAAAAAGAATTTTTGTTACAGTTCTGTTACATTTAACATACCAGATTTATCAGACACCCTACAGTTGATGATGCTAATGAAGTAAAAGTGTAATTTGTTCCTTTTTGGGGTAAATCCCCGGCGTCTGAGTTCTAATTGCCGACGTTTCGGAACTCACTATCAGTTCCATCTACATAGGCAGGAGAATGAAGTATACTTCATTCACCTGCCTATGAAGATGGAACCGATAGTGAGTTCCGAAACGTCGGCAATTAGAACTCAGACGCCGGGGAATTACCCAAAAAGGAACAAATTACATTTAGAACA
>Ga0123357_10010972_pt1 | contig 11572 bp, 15 predicted proteins | sample TergutEmb28metaG_FD_89873 | JGI IMG/M metagenome (GOLD analysis project Ga0123357, IMG submission 89873) | Embiratermes neotenicus P4 segment gut microbial communities from Petit-Saut dam, French Guiana - Emb289 P4 | ecosystem: Host-associated > Arthropoda: Insects > Digestive system > Gut ...
CTCAAAGCTGGAAATAACGTGTTAAATGTATAACATAAAATAAATGAAAGCGCTCTACACCATTGGATTACTAATCATGTCCAATATTTTTATGACTTTCGCATGGTACGGACAACTCAAATTTAAAGAAATGAAGTGGTTCGCCGCCTTGCCGTTAGTCGCTGTCGTTCTTATCAGTTGGGGAATCGCCCTGTTTGAATATTTTTTTCAGGTTCCGGCTAACCGTATGGGATTCGACGGCAACGGCGGTCCGTTCAATCTTTGGCAATTAAAAATCATACAGGAAGTTATCACACTGATTGTCTTTTCGCTATTCACTGTTATTTTATTCAAAAATGAAACTTTCCGGCTTAATCACCTCATTGGATTTGCATTTTTGGTCTTAGCCGTTTATTTCATTTTCAAAAAATAAAAATAAATTCATATTTTCTTTGCAAGGTCATAATAAATACTTATTTTTGTACAGAATTTATGAATTTATGACTGAAGAGCAACTAAAAATTATACGAAATTTTGAAGTTCGGATTCGTCAAGTGCTTTTTTTATACGATAAACTGAGAGAAGAAAATACAAAATTGCAATTTCAGCTTACCGAACAAAAAAGCAGAAGTGTTTTATTGAATGAAGAGAATACGGAATTGCAATTAAAATACGATAATCTAAAAGTAGCACGAATGATTTCTGTGAACAGAGGTGATTTTAATGCAACTAAAAATAGATTATCAAAATTGGTGCGAGAAGTTGATAAGTGCATCGCTTTATTAAACGAATAATTTAAGATGCCTGATAACGAAGAATTTAAAATACAATTGAGAGTAGCAGATAGAGTATATCCGATTTTTTGTAAACGATCAGATGAAGGGTTGTTCCGAAAAGCCGCGACAGCTATTAACGACAAAATACGTCAATACAGTTCACGGTATTCAGGAATCAAATTTGAATTGAAAGATTTAGTGACAATGGCAGCCATTCATATTTCGGTTGAAAATCAATTATTAAAACAAAAAGAAGATATAGCACCCATGTTAGAGAAAATCGAATTGTTAGACAAAGAATTGGAAGAATATCTCCAATCGGCTTTGAGCAATGAGCGCAACTAATCAATTGTTTTTTATTTTATAATTTCGCACTATCTTGAAGCTGTTCAAAACAGATGTCATCCCGTGCTTGACGCGCGCGATCCCATCTTTTTTGAATGCTTTCACAGATAGTTTTTTTTTGATTATAATTATACAATATAAATTAACAAATATAATATGACAACAACGATAATTGTGGGATTTGTTTGCTTGATAATCGGAGGAGGCGCTACTTGGTTTATTTCAACTCAAATGGCATCGTCTAAAAGTAAACAAATGATAGACGACGCTCAAAAAGAAGCGGAAACTATTAAGAAGAATAAACTGCTGGAAGTAAAAGAGAAATTCATTACACTGAAAGCTGAGTTGGAAAAACAAGTGAATATCCGAAATTCGAAGATTCAGTCGCAAGAAGCAAGATTGAAACAACGTGAAATGTCTATGAATCAACGACAAGACGAAATTCACAAAAGAAGAGCGGAAGTGGAAGCCATCCGGGAAAATATGGAAAGCCAGTTAGAGATCATTGAAAAGAAAAAACAGGAATTGGGAAAAATCCATAAAATGGAAATCGAACGCTTAGAAGCGCTTTCCGGTTTATCGGCTGAAGAAGCCAAAGAACGGCTGGCGCAAACCTTGAAAGAAGAAGCGCAAACTTCTGCCGCTGCTTTTATCAACGAAGTGATGGAAGAAGCAAAAATGACCGCTAATAAAGAAGCAAAAAAGATTGTTGTACAATCCATCCAGCGATTGGCAACGGAAACCGCGATTGAAAATGCAATTACAGTTTTTCATATCGAATCGGACGAAATCAAAGGAAGAATTATCGGCAGGGAAGGACGCAATATCCGCGCGCTGGAAGCCGCAACCGGAATTGAAATCATCGTCGATGATACGCCGGAAGCCATCGTTCTTTCGGGATTCGATCCGGTAAGACGAGAAGTAGCCCGCTTGGCTCTACATCAATTGGTACAGGACGGACGCATTCATCCGGCGCGTATTGAGGAAATTGTAAACAAAGTACGTAAACAGGTTGAAGACGAAATCATCGAAACGGGAAAACGGACAACCATTGATTTAGGCATTCACGGATTACATCCCGAACTGATTCGCATGATTGGGCGAATGAAATATCGCTCTTCCTATGGTCAAAATCTTTTGCAACATTCGCGCGAAACGGCGAATTTGTGTGCAATCATGGCTACCGAACTCGGATTAAATCCCAAAAAAGCTAAGAGAGCCGGATTGCTTCACGATATCGGAAAAGTTCCGGACGATGAACCGGAATTACCACACGCTATTCTTGGAATGAAATTAGCTGAAAAGTACAAAGAAAAACCGGACATAATCAATGCAATCGGCGCACATCACGACGAAACCGAAATGACGAGCCTCCTGGCGCCTATCGTTCAGGTTTGCGACGCTATTTCCGGCGCTCGACCGGGCGCTCGACGGGAAATCGTCGAAGCATACATTAAGCGGTTAAACGACTTGGAACAATTGGCGTTATCTTATCCGGGAGTGGTAAAAACATACGCTATCCAAGCCGGTCGCGAATTGCGTGTCATTGTTGGCGCCGACCGTATCAACGATGTGGAAGCCGAAAACCTCTCGAACGAAATAGCTAAAAAAATTCAGGATGAAATGACTTATCCGGGACAGGTTAAAATCACCGTTATCCGTGAAACTCGGGCAGTCGCTTTTGCCAAATAAAGTGAATATAGCAATTATAAAATACAATGCAGGAAATATCTATTCCGTAGAATATGCGCTGAAACGATTGGGTATCGAACCGGTTATTACATCCGACAAAGAATTGTTGCAAAAAGCCGATAGAATCATATTTCCGGGACAGGGAGAAGCGACTCAAACGATGCAATTTTTGAAAGTGCAGCGGTTAGACGAATTGATTGTCGATCTAAAACAACCCGTATTGGGAATTTGTATCGGAATGCACTTATTGTGCCGGTTTTCCGAAGAAGGAAACATTGATTGCCTTGGAATTTTTGATGCGCCTGTATTGAAATTCCAACCGGAAAAGCAAATGGACAAAATTCCTCATACCGGATGGAATACATTAACACGGTTGAAAAACCTTTTATTCAAAGGTATTTCGGAAGAAGAATATGTTTATTTTGTACATAGTTATTATGTTCCTTTGAACGATTGCACTATTGCTCAAACCGAATATATACAATCTTTTAGCGCTTCGATGCACAAAGATAATTTTTATGCTGTACAATTTCATCCGGAAAAAAGCGGTAGTGTGGGTGAAAAAATTATACAAAATTTTATTGAACTTTAAATAATGATTGAAATTATTCCTGCAATCGACATCATGGACGGAAAATGCGTCCGGCTTTCGCAAGGCGACTATAACCAAAAAAAGGTTTATAACGAAGATCCGTTAGAAGTAGCGAAGCAATTCGAAGGTCATGGTTTGCACCGCTTGCATCTGGTTGATCTCGATGGAGCAAAAGCCAGCAAAGTAGTCAATTACAGAACTTTGGAACGAATAGCATCCCGCACATCGCTGATTATTGATTTTGGCGGCGGACTGAAATCGGACTATGATTTGCAGATTGCTTTCGATAGCGGAGCTAAAATGGTGACGGGAGGAAGTGTTGCCGTAAAAAATCCGGAAATGTTTCAACGTTGGATTGATAAATTTGGTGAAAAACCACTCATCTTGGGCGCCGACTGTCGAAATGACCGGATCGCAATCTGTGGCTGGACGGAAAATACGGAAGAAGATATTTTTTCATTTATTAATAATTGGCGTAAAAAGGGCATTTCAAAGGTGATTTGTACGGATATCGACAAAGACGGAATGTTAGAAGGCGCTAATGTGGAACTTTACCGGAAAATCAAAGAACAGGATCCTGAAATTCACTTGATTGCCAGTGGAGGAATCAGCTCTTTGGAAGATATAGAGAAATTAAAAGAAGCGCACATTTCCGGAGTTATTATAGGTAAAGCGATTTACGAAGGGAGGATAGAGTTGAAAGAGTTGAGTAGGATGACTGAGTAATTGAGTAACTGAATATTAAGAAAATGTTGGCAAAGAGGATTATACCTTGTTTAGATGTGAAGGACGGAAAAACAGTCAAAGGGATTAATTTTGTTAATTTCCGTGACGCCGGAGATCCGGTTGAATTGGGAAAGCAATACAGCGATCAAGGCGCCGACGAGTTGGTATTCTTAGACATAACCGCTTCGCACGAAGGACGGAAAACTTTCATTGATTTGGTTCGGCGCGTTGCAGCTCGAATCAGCATTCCGTTTACGGTAGGCGGCGGCATTAACGAATTGAAAGACGTTGATGCGCTCTTGAATGCCGGCGCAGACAAAGTATCTATTAATTCGGCTGCCATTCGTAATCCGGCGCTGATAGAAGAAATTGCCGGTCATTTTGGCTCACAGGTTTGCGTAGTAGCAATCGATGCCGACCAAATTGAAAATCAATGGATTTGCTATTTAAACGGAGGTAGGATTCCTACGGATAAAACGTTATTTTCATGGGCGAAAGAAGCTGAAAATCGAGGCGCCGGCGAAATCCTGTTTACGAGTATAAAACACGATGGCGTCAAAACCGGATATCCGAATGAAGCGTTATATACTTTATCGGTTTCACTTGGCATTCCGGTAATCGCTTCCGGAGGCGCAGGAAAAAAAGAAGATTTTCGGGATGCTTTCATCGAAGGAAAAGCAGATGCCGCATTAGCCGCCAGCGTTTTTCACTTCGGAGAAATTTCAATACCCGAATTGAAACGGTATTTGAAAAAGGAAGGAATAATAATTAGGTGACGGGGAACGAGTGACAAGTGACAGGTATTTCGTCACTTGTCACTCATCACTCGTCACTCGTCACTAAAATGGATATGGATTTCAAAAAAATGAACGGACTGTTTCCCGCTGTTATTCAGGACGAACAGACAAACAAAGTTTTAATGTTAGGTTTCATGAATGAAGAAGCCCTGCAAAAAACGCAGACAACCGGTAAGGTAACTTTTTTCAGCCGGACAAAAAACAGGTTGTGGACAAAAGGGGAAGAAAGCGGTAATTTTTTAAATGTTATTTCTATCACCGAAGATTGCGATTGCGATACTTTATTGATAAAAGTTCATCCGGATGGTCCTGTATGTCACACCGGAAACGATACCTGTTTTCAGGAAAAAAACAAAGAAGATATTTTGTTTTTGAAGTATTTACAAGATTTTATCGTTCGCCGCCGCCAAGAAATGCCGGAAGATTCATATACAACCTCGCTTTTCGGTAAAGGTATTGAACGAATAGCGCAAAAAGTAGGAGAAGAAGCTGTTGAAACCGTAATCGAAGCCATGAAAGGCGATGATGAACGTTTGTTGTATGAAGCCTCCGATTTGCTTTATCACTTGATTGTTCTCCTGACCTACAAAGGCTACCGGATAGAAGATCTGGCAAATGAATTGAAAAAAAGACATAAATGATAAATAAATACCAATAAATGGTAAATAGTAAATGGTAAATGGTAAATGGTAAATGAAAAAACATGACTCTAATTGATTATAAAAACGTCGAAATCCAAAAGAATGAAAATGTCATTTTAAAAAATGTCAATTTCTCTGTGGATAATGGTGAGTTTCTTTACGTTATCGGAAAAGTTGGCTCAGGAAAAAGTTCCCTGCTGAAAACCGTATATTGCGAAATGCGTATCAAAGATGGGACAGCCTCAGTTTTTGATTATGATCTTCACACAATTAAAAGGAAACAAATTCCTTTTTTGCGCAGGAAAGTAGGAATCGTTTTTCAGGATTTTCAGTTATTAACCGACCGGCCGGTTCATGAAAACCTGCTATTTGTTCTGAAAGCAACCGGATGGAAAGATAAGATTGCGATGCAACAACGAATTGAAAGTGTCTTGGAGCAAGTGGGCATGTTGAAGAAGCATTATAAATTTCCGCATGAACTGTCGGGAGGCGAGCAGCAGCGCATCGTCATTGCACGCGCTTTGCTCAATTCGCCCGAATTGATTCTTGCCGACGAACCAACAGGGAATCTTGATCCGGAGACCGGCGCTCAAATCGTGCAACTTTTGCACGACATCAGTAAAAACGGAACAGCAGTCATTATGACTACTCACAACTACCAGTGGGTTCAGAATTTTCCCGCAAAAGTGGTGAAATGCGAGAATCAACAATTGGTGGACTTATAACCCCAACCACATTTTAATAATAGCAAGCGTTTCTCTACAATAAGCAACCGGATATAAATACCAAACGGTTTTAGCGTTATAATGCGAAACCGTTAGATTCACTTTTTTTGATAGCTTGCCTGCCCGGTAGGCATGAAAATCAGTGGTGATACATACTACAGAATAATCGCCTGAAGAAAAAAGAGAATCCATTAAGATTTTTGAAAATTGCATATTCTGACGCGTATTTTTAGATTGGTTCTCTTCGATAATCCGATCGGCATTCACACCTTTAGATATAAGATAGCGTTTCATTGCTTCCGATTCGCAGATGGCTTCGCCTCTACCTTGTCCTCCGCTCACTATAACCAGCGCTTTCGGGTTGTATTGCAGGTAATCGATACACTTGTCGAGCCGGAATTGCATGGAAGGAAGTATTTTTTCCCCTTTGAGCCCGCCGCCAAGGACCAAGACACAATTTTCGGTAAACGTAGTTGTATTTTTTGTACCTTGTCTTCCAATGATAAAAAACATGCTAATCATATAAATTCCAATAAGAATCAGAAAACTGTTTATTATTCTTTGAACTCGATTCGTTAACCGATGATAAGTCAAATACAATCCGACAAATAAAATTCCTGTAGCCAACGCTATTGCATCCGCTCCGGTAAATGTAAAAACAATGCTTAGTATTGTAGCAACACTTAAAAACAAAATGCCAATAATGAGGCATATAAGACGAAACACCTGTATTTTCATCAGAATTGAAAGAAATTTTTAGCATTATAATAACTGATATTCTCTACCATTTGACCCAAGAAATCCAATTCTTCTGCCGGCAAATATCCGTTTTCTATATCATTGCCGATTAAATTGCAGAGCGTCCGGCGGAAATATTCATGTCGCGGATAGGAAAGGAAGCTGCGCGAATCGGTTAACATACCGACGAAACGACTCAATAAACCCATCGCCGACAAAGCATTCAATTGTTTTTCAATACCGTCTTTCTGATCAAGAAACCACCATCCCGAACCGAACTGGATTTTTCCTGCAACGCTCCCATCCTGAAAATTCCCGATCATAGTAGCAACCATTGCATTATCTGCCGGATTCAGGTTGTAAATAATGGTTTTTGCCAATTTGTTTTGTTTGTCGAGCGTATCTAAAAATTTTGCCATTGCTTTTGCCGTGAGGAATGTCCCGATGGAATCAAAGCCGGCATCAGCCCCTAATTTATTGAACAAACGGGTATTATTATTTCTGATAACTCCATAGTGGAATTGTTGTGTCCACCCTTTTTCCCAGTCCATTTCAGCGAAAATCACCAACATGGCTGATTTGAATTGCAGGATTTCCCAATAATTCAATTCTTCTCCACCATATACCTTATTAAATATGGCTCTGATTTCTTCATCCGTATAATCTTCGGCATAAAATTCTTCAATTCCGTGATCAGACAGCTTACATCCCTGTTCTGCAAAAAAATTCTGCCGTTCACGGAGCGCAAAAATCATATTGTCGAAAGAGGAAATGGAAACGCCGGATACATCCGATAATGTTTCCAAATATTTCCGGAAAGCTTCCGGATTTTCTACAGCCATCGCTTTATCGGGACGCCAAGTTGGTAACATCTTGATTTCAAAACCATCATTTCTGGTTTTAATATGATGTTCGAGTGAATCTACCGGATCGTCGGTAGTGCAAACTACTTCCACTTTATACTTTCGCATCAGGTTGCGAGCCGAGTATTCAGGCATTTGCAGTTTAGCAGTACATTCTTCATAAATTTCCCTTGCTGTATGGGACGATAACAATTTTTCTACTCCAAAACCGGTTTTAAGTTCCAGATGCGTCCAATGGTAGAGCGGATTTCTCATGGTATAAGGAACTGTTTCCGCCCATTTTTCAAATTTTTCCCACTCGGAAGTTTCTTTTCCCGTACAATATTTTTCATCAACACCGTTGGCGCGCATGGCACGCCATTTATAATGATCGCCGCCCAGCCAAAGTTCAGTGAGAGACTGGAATTGATAATCTCCGGCAACCATTGCCGGGTTTATATGACAATGATAATCAATAATTGGCTGTTTTTCAGCATATTGATGATACAATTTTTGCGCAGTTTCCGTTTGCAGCAAAAAATCTTGATCCATGAATTTTTTCATGAGAAATTGCTATTATATATTATAAAAAAATTTACATTCATTAAGCGGTATATAATGCTTGATTTTAATTTATTACCGGTTTTCTACGGTGCAGTTTCAAAAACTTTATTTTCATGTTTTATCATTGCACGAATGCGTTTTTCGATTTTTTTCCAATTAAAGGCACTGTTTATCAGGTCGATTGTTGTGTCAAAATCAATGTCGTCAAAATATGAAAGACCACGTACAGCGTGCAGCGCGCTTGACCTTTTGTATTTTAGCGCGTATGCTTCAAGCATCTGATTTAAAGACATTTGTGTGGAGAGAAAAGCAATATCAACAAAGTCTTTCAAACGTTTTCCGCTGTCGCTTATCGCTACAAGCTTCATTGCCACAATATCGCGAATGCTATACAGCCGTATCGTATTTTCTACGATAAACGGTTCATCAATAAGTGGATAAATGTGTGCTATAATATCAACTTTCACATTATTAATAAAACCCATTACAGTGTCTTTATCTCTGACATCTGTTTTTTCAAAATTATAATTTTGTGTGAGGTATTCGGCAAGAGAAATTGAATCAAAATGCTGGTAAGAAAATAAATCCAAATCAACACTTTTGCGATGACCCAAACGTAAAGCAAGGTTTGTACCTCCTGCAAGTAGAAAGTCGGAAAATTTACTGTCTCGCATCAGTGTTCTCAATAATTCCAAGGTATTGCTTTCGACCGTCTCCGTATATAACATTTCATTTCCTCCTTTTTTAAATTGAATGCTGTGCATATAAACGCTAACGCTCTTGGACTTAATGAATAAACTTCATTTTTGTAAATATCCCGCACTTCTTTTATTCCTCCATAAAGCGAAAACATTGTATAAAAATCTTCCAAAGTTCCACGTTCAACCACACGTTCAGCTACAAGCGCCCGTCCTTTTTGCACATCAAAATTATTCCAATCAACATCCCACAACAGACGCTTTGGAATACTATATGATAGTTGTTTTTTCTCTTTCCAATCAGACCACATAAATAGAAACTTTTTTACAAAGTTAAGATAAATTTTTAACAAAATGAAAAAGAATTTTTTGTACATTTGTAAAGATTTTTAAATTATAAAAAAATGATATGTGATTTGATAGAAAACTCAGCACGTTACGAAAGTCTGAATCCTCGTTTCAAACAGGCTTTCGATTTTTTGAAAACGGCGGATTTAGCTAATCTGCCTTTGGGAATAATGGAAATTGATGGTAAAAATCTCTACGCCAATGTACAGGAGATCGAAGGAAAAACTCCTGATATTGCTCTTATGGAAACGCATGAAAAATACATTGATATTCAAGTCCCGGTTTCAGGAGTAGAAATGATGGGGTGGATTGCCCGAAAAAATCTGAAACAATTGATAGACAAATACAATCCTGAAAAAGAGATGTCGTTATATGCCGATAAAACAGCGAATTTAATTCGTGTACAACCCTCCGAATTTGTTATCTTTTTTCCGGAAGATGGACATCAACCGGGGATTGGAGAGGGAAAATGGAAGAAATTAATTGTTAAAGTATTGATATAAGTGGAAATAGGTAAGTATTCCTGGGGTATTGGCGACCGTTTTACCCATCAAGCTGAAGCACAGTTAAAAGCTTTGATTTTAGCGAAAAATGCAGGGATTGACATTGTGCCGGTGTGGAATAAGTCGAATCGCGAACACACGTTCATTCACTCCGAACCTGCATCTACTCGTGCTGCAGCCGACGCTGCCGTAAATGCGTCGGGTTGGGAAGGACAATATTTTTGCGATGCCGACCACATCAACATGAACAATGTGGATCGTTTTATGGATACATGCGACTTTTTTACCATCGACGTTGCCGAATCTATCGGAAAAGAGGCAACTTCTGAGGAAATTGACGCATTCATTAAGGCGAATGAAAAATACATTGGCAATTGGACAATTCCAGGTATAGCAAAACCGTTTGTTATCACAGAAGATGAAGTAAGAAACATTGCTGAAAAATTCCTGTTTGCCGTTAAGGAAGCTGCTGTAATCTATCAATATATTGCGAAGGTAAAAGGCGAAGGTAATTTCATTTCCGAAGTTTCGATGGATGAAGTAAACGATGCGCAGTCGCCTGTTGAAATGTTCTTTATTTTAAGCGCGATAGCCCGGTATAAAATACCTGTTCAAACCATCGCTCCTAAATTTACGGGGCGTTTCAACAAAGGAGTAGATTATGTGGGTGATATTAAGCAATTTGCTATTGAATTTGAGGAAGATTTGTTGGTTATTGATTACGCAATCAAAGCATTTGATCTTCCGAAAAATCTTAAATTGAGCATCCATTCCGGTAGTGATAAATTCTCTATTTATCCTGTTATGGGTAACTTAATTAAGAAATACGACAAAGGTATCCATGTAAAAACTGCCGGTACTACTTGGTTGGAAGAAGTCATCGGATTAGCGGAAGCAGGCAGCGACGGATTGGAAGTTGCTAAAAAAATCTATGCCGAAGCCTATAAGCATCGCGATGAAGTGATTCCCCCTTATGCAACCGTTATCGACATTGACTTCTCAAAAGTTCCGAAACCGGAAGAAGTTAACCTCTGGGACAGTAAAAAGTTTGCAGAATCGCTTCGTCACGTCCGGTCGAATCCGAACTACAATCCCGATTTTCGCCAGTTAATTCACATAGCATTTAAAATGGCAGCCGATTTAGGTGCTGTCTATACGGATGCTCTGAATAAACATGCCGGTATTATCGGAAAGCAAGTAACTGAAAATCTTTGGGAACGCCATATTAGATTATTATTTGGCATCTGATTAATAGAATGAAATGTTTTATCGATAGAATATGAAAACAAACTATGAACTGCGTTATGCAGCCCATCCGGAAGATGTAAAACACTACGATACCAATCGTTTAAGGAAAGAACATCTGATTGAAACGTTGTTTACTCCAGACGAAATGAATATGGTTTATACCCTCTACGATCGCTTGATTGTCGGTGGCGCTATGCCTGTAAAGGAAAAACTTCCGCTGGAAACCTTCGAACATTTGAAATCAGACTATTTCTTGACGAGGCGGGAAATAGGAATTTATAATGTCGGTGGCGCCGGAAAAATCTTTGTGGACGGAACAACTTTCGACTTGAATTTTAAAGAAGCATTGTATCTTGGA